>LKMJ01001992.1_pt1 | contig 18512 bp, 15 predicted proteins | sample 643391 | NCBI WGS metagenome assembly LKMJ01 (sample SAMN04112250, study PRJNA286221) | soda lake metagenome | biome: soda lake; feature: Kulunda Steppe; material: water; isolation source: sample PL-Br10 brine of Picturesque Lake | place: Russia: Kulunda steppe | collected 2010-07 | reverse complement strand
TCTCTCTCTCTCTCTCTCTCTCTCTCTCTCTCTCTTTGTGTTCAGCCTGCAGACAGACAAGGTCAGCGCTGCATGCAGCTGCTGTCAGACAAACTCACACTGGACGGGTGAATTGGACTGGACTGGGCACTGGCATGCCTGTTGGCCCCCGAGGGCTAGCGGGGTCTACATCCTGGCATACATCTTACAAGGTTGCTAGGACCAGACAAGGTATTACTGCAAATTCATCTTTGACGTACTCAATTACTAATTGTAGTACAGCTATTGCTGAACTGAAAACAGGATCAAATACTCCACCAACTAACTCAACCAAACTCCTGGTTACCATGCAGCACAAATCTAGCACTGCACTCCGGTGTGACAGCAGAAACAAGTCAATGGGGGTCACGAGGCAACTAGCAGTGCCCCTCTCTTCAAGAGAACAAGTTGTCCTTGATGTACATATAATGAGAGGTGACAATTGATGCTGGCACTTGTCAGCTTGCATGGTTTTGTTTTTTCCTAAAGAGCACGGTGCTGGCACTTGTGCTTACAGATTCAAAATTTATAAGCAAACACACAGAACCGAATAAGCATGAAGCTTTAGGGCAGACTTGGTAGTTTCTGAAAATCAAGGAGTCTAAATGGTTCCTTTTAACCCCAGATGGAGGCTTGATTTGGTTGCAGCTCGGCTAACGTGTGGACCAAGCACACTGTGTTGTCACAGCAACAGTTGGTCGGCGGCTTTGAGCAGATTCCCAGGCCTTTGCAAAACTTGCTTCAACAAGATGAACATGCCGCTCATTGGGTGTGATTACTGGAATTCCCCTAGGCAGAGATTGACATTGGCAGAGGCTGACTGGAAATCCCAAGGTAGAGGCTGACGGAGTTGACCAAGCACACTGTGCTGTTGCTGTTGCTGAGAGCCTCCCATCCCCTCTGTACCCTGCCCTACACCTTAATGCATACCTAGGGCGGGCATCTGGTATGTTTGTGCTTTAAGTAGGCATTTCTTTACTAGTATAGCGTGAGTCCTTGCTTTATAGGGAAGTGGCGCTTTGTTAGGGAGCAGCGTGGGAGAAGCCGTTCGAGAATGGTTATGTTGGTCGATGCTTCAGATAACCGTAAGCTTTGCAATGCCAAGCGGTCTTTACTGCCAATATCCATTTTAACATAGCAGCCCCCTAGGGAACCTGCTTTGATAGCTTTCATGACAAGTCTACAGGTATTGTTGTGATGCTCTGTAATCAAACCGGAGATGGTCTGGCGTTGACAGAAGATGCATAATGCATTATCTGTTTGATGACAAGGAGGGCATTGAAGGCTCTCTCAATGAATACTGAATGAAGTTTTTTAAGCGGACAGCGTGCTTCTGATGATAAAGAGTACCTGTGTGGTGACAAAAACGTTTCCCTTTATCTTTAAGGACAAACTGAGCAGTTCAAACAGCTTTGCTAGTATTCTTGTGGACTATGAGAACTCGGTAAATTTGAGTAGAAACCGTCCGATTAGTTTGGTTTAGTCACAGGGTTTGCATGGCCAAGCTTACCTAAACATTGCATGTGTGCCTTCAGATCATCATAGAGGTTTCAAGAAGTAATTGAGCTTTGGGGCGCTTTGGGGCAGGGAGTATGGAAGATCTATTGTTGTGTCAGCGCGGGTATCACCTTTGGAGACAAGCCAGGTCATTTCATGGAAGGTTTACTGCCAATGCCAGGACATGGCATTCCTGTCTCAGCATGGCTTGCATCAATTCGTGTTGCCAGATTCCTGGCTACAGCATCTGCGCACTCATTATGTAAGGGTATGATCATTGCAACAGGAGATTGCAATTGCTAAACTGGTGCCAGCCGCGAGGGGCCAAAAGGGTTGGGGTGCAAGTCCGCCCACTCCTCCAAAGGAGTAGGAATGTGCCAAAGTGGCATCCACCACCGGGATTGGTCGGACCCTTTTGGTCAGGTCTGTTAGACCGTTACAGCTCTGCACTTACATGACAACGATAAACCCACAAATTGAAAGGCAGAATACTCCTGTAAGCGTGCCCTCCCCTCCGATTTTACATAACCCATTGATAATCCATTAAAAAATGGCCTCCCCTCTTAAGCACATCCCAAAATACCTCAGCTACAGGAGCAAGGCCCCTTGAGACAGAGTCTTTGGATCCATTCCTAATGCCATTCGTCTAAAATTTCTGGCTGCTCTGTTTGCCGTCCTAAGTATGATCATCATGCATTCCGCCCGAAGACACGTCATTCCACCATAGTGAGCAATACAACAGCTACCTTCATGTTGAGGAGGAGGGATGAGTTCCAACCCTTACTCTTAACTCCTTAATGCCTCCCCTTATTTGTGCTGCACTCCTCAAACTAAATCCTCATCATGACCTCAACTGCGTCACCCCCTCCTTTTGGGCTTGGAATAAAAGAGTTTGCTTCCTTGCCAACACTGTAAGGTGCTCTTAGTTGCTGCTGGAAACACTGCAGCGCGTCTCCGTCTGAATTCAACCTGGATCAGGGACTTGGCTCATGGCATTTCTGAAGCACTGGAATTGAAAACGTGAGTAATGATGATAATGATACAGTTTTCAACGCCCGCCACCCAATAATTGAAACCGGTAAGTTCAAGAGGTACAAAAAGCCACTTTTTGATTGCCAACCCACAAATCCTCCTAACCACAAAAACTTGAAACAAGAATCACCCTTGCCCACCTAATCCAGCCCAAAGCTAGTCAAAAGGTGCCTGACTGGAAGAAGTGGGCATATACAGAGGGCAGCTGTCAGGTTCATCAAGGAAACAAGTGACATGGGCAGGCACAAACCAAAATGCAACCTCTACTCCCACTTCTGCAGACCAAATGGCATTGGCGTCGCAAATACCATCGTTAGAGCATGACTGGTCACCGTCACAGCCGCCATTTTTCACGGTTAGTCACATTTTGCCTCTGACAATCCATCTCGTCTCTCCACCAAATCAGGAAGTACTTGTTGTACCCTGAGCTTCACTGCCACTATGTATACGAGGATATCTTGAAGGTGCTTGTACAAACTGTCCACAACTCACCTACCAGTGCCCCTAACTAAGGTCAAATCTTATGCTGGTATTGTTGGTAATGTGTTAGGGTATGATCATTGCAACAGGAGGTTGGAATTGCTAACCGGTGCCAGCCGCGAGGGGCCAAAAGGTTGGGGTGCAAGTCCCCCCGCTCCCCCAAAGAAATAGGAAGGTGCCAAAGTGGACCCTCATGGCTAGGTCTGTTAGACCGTTACAAGAGTGGGGAAAAAGGCCTACGACTTCAGAGGCAAAGCTCTTTGGGGGAGGTATGATAAAATTGTAGCTTCTGGTATGTTTGATGTCATTATATATGCTTTGTAGAGGAGTGAAAATGCTCTAATGCGAGCACATCTCTGCATTTGCCTGTCTCGCCATAGATGTATGTCACTTTTGGGGTGCATAATTTGGGAGAACCAGAGGTGGGGGCGTTGTTGTGGGGGTCGATGCGTTGGTTTCGTAAAGAAGATGGGGGGGAGGGGTTTTTTAAAGGTTTTGGTCTGACCAGGGTAACATCTATGACACAGAATTGACTGCAGCCTGTATCTATGATGTTCGCTTGTGGGTCTATGGGATTGATTTAAAAGTTCTTAAATTTTTGAGTCCAGGGTCAACTTTGTATTTCCAGGTGGTGTCAGCTATTCATAGCGAATTCCTGATTTGACATCATTGAAATCAAGGTCTAAAGTTGAAAAGTCAGGCCACAGGGTGTGTAAGGAGTTATCCCAAAAGTCTGCCCCTCACACACTAAGCTACTCATGCCCTCTCCTTTTCCCTTCTAGCGGCAAGCTCCTTCTTCCACTGCCTTTTCCCTGCTTCACGGCTCACTGCTCTTTAATCCTCCTGTATCATTATAGAAACATTGAGCCAGAACCTACCCAAAGAGCCCATTCTGCCTTCAGGGCACCACCTGTACACTTAATTTATGAAGCAGGATGTGCTGCCTGCTTGAAAGCATGATTGAACAGGTCTTCTCACTCCATTTTCTGCAATGATGTTTTTAATGCTAAACGAGTAACATAATTTGCATCCCTGGCTGATCTGGTGTGTTTGGGGGTAAAAAGTTTTTACAGCCAGTTCGTTACAGCCAGTTTGGGGCCCCACTGGGTTCACGCTGCGGCCAAATCTGCCGTGTGGCTATTGTTTGCACCTTTTTAGCAACCCCACTATGATAATGAATTTAAAGCGTTAACAGAAACAACCCATCATTTGGAAAGATGCAATCAAACAGTGACCATCCTGTTGGATAAAGTGAAATGTTGCAAAATAAGGCTTTTTCGCCAGAACAGCTTTCAGGAACAAACAGAATCGTTATCATCAAAATTACTCGAGAGAACTATGAGTGTGCATTTGATCTGTGTGCGGCGGCATAGGGTAATTGTTTTATAATAATTTATAGTACACGTTGTAGGGCAGATCGGGATAGGGTGTGTTTTCCAGAAAGGCAATTTTGGATTTTGGCAAGCACCTCAGGACATCATGTTTGGCAGTTTCAGGGGGATGGAGCAGTATCAAGCTAACTTCAGGGCTATGCCTGTGGCATTCATTGATAAGCCCCAGGCCGAGTTTGGCGACAAAGTCTTTCTGCCACCCTCTGCACTGCAGCGTCTGGGTGGGTGGCTGGCATGGCTGCATTACTGTGCACCATGTGCAGGTATGGAGGTAAGGGCACTGCAACTTGCTGACACCTTCACCATCCTTTGTTCTTTGCCGTCAGCGTCGCTCAACATCGAGTACCCGATGCTGTTCAAAGTGGAAGATGTGAACGGTCGTGCCACGCACTGTGGCGTGCTGGAGTTCCTAGCAGAGGAGGGTGTGGTGTACATGCCCCATTGGGTGAGTGGTCCTGCCTGATTTGGTAAGATGACCTGCGCTATGAGCCCCCTGGCCTGCATGTCCACGGCCAGGTGCTGTGTGCTCATACACATACGCAGCAAGTGCTTAAAAGCCATGATTGGAAACCCGCTGAAGCTGTCTCGGAAGGACGGATGTTGCTAGACCCCCTTGTGCACTTGGTAAAGGCAGGCTACCTACCTCGAGCCTCCATTGCGGCACACATAACGTGATGCTATGTCCCATCTGATGCCACCGCCATCCTGCGGCGTTTCGTGTGCTGGCTGCACCCTGCGGTCTGCAACCTAAAGCAGCATCCTGTGGCCAAGAAGCACGTGTCGCGCCCATGCGAACACACACACACACAAAATCCCTCGGCTGTGCGCCTGCTAAGGCCACCTCATGCAAGCCTCCGGAAGCCTCCGTGACCAGCTACCCCACCCATGATGATTGCGCGCAACGCCCGCAGATGATGCAGAACCTTTTGCTCCAGGTGGGCGACATGGTGCGCTTCACCAATGTGTCCCTGCCCAAGGGCAAGTTTGTGAAGCTGCAGCCAGTCACGTCTGACTTCCTGGACATCACCAACCCCAAAGCCGTGCTTGAGCGCACGCTGCGCAGGTGCGGGCCTGCGCACGTGCTGAATATGCTGTAGCACGGGGGCCGAGCAGGCATGCGCGCACGCGTGCCCAATAGGCTCGAAGGCCTGCGCACTGAGTGCCCTCCATCCAGCCAAGGTTAGACAGCTCTGCACCAAGGTGCATCCAGGGTGCCGCGCACTGCGGCTCCTTGCCAGTCCTGTGGGCTCAAGACAGCAGTCCTGTGAAGCTGGGCTGGTGGGAGGCAGCTGCCACGCTGATCATGCGTCTTCGCACCACACCGTGCAGACGCACAGAGGCTGCATGCGCGGGTGGGTGGATGGCATGCGCCCTGTTGGCCATCAACACATACCAGTACTCAGTCTGCCAAAAGGTAAAGTGGACAGCCAGAACAGTGCGTAAGGGGGTGTACGACAGAGGGCTCACACAGTGCGCGGGGGGGGGAGCGCAGCAAAGGGCCGGCACAGTGCGCACACACGCGGTGGAGGTGGACAGCAGAAAGCCAACATGGTGAGCAGGGGTGAGCGCGCGCATGGGACAGCAGAAAGCCAACATGGTGAGCAGGGGTAAGCGCGCGCATGGGACAGGCCATTGCTCTGCCCAAAGAACACTGTCCGAATCAAGTTGCGTGTCCTCCGCTCATATGGGGTCTCTGCAGGGGCCCCTGTCACGGCAGCCCCTGGTCAACGGCACAGCCCTGCTGCCCTGCGCCCACGCGGCCACAACTGCAGGCGTGGAGGCCCGTGTCACAGGCTGCCCCGCAGTGCATCCGCAGCGTTGTGTGCCCCTGTCATCTATTGCTCGCGCCATAATGGCCCCCACAGCCACATCAGCCTCTGTGATGGTCCCCAGCCTGTGGCACGGCAGAGGCCCACAGCCTGTGGCACACGTCGTCCTCAGCAAGTGTCAGAGCATTTTACAGCCTGCACCTTGATCATCCTCAGACCGTGCCGCAGCAGCCCGCGGCCTGCGCCGTCCTCAGCCTGTGGTGAATGGCCGCACGCGCCACACCTAGCCTTCACTTTCAGCTTTCCGCCAGCGCATTCGTCTTGCCTGTGTACCTTGTTGCAGCTTGCAGCCTAAGCTGCCACACAGCCGCGCACTTGACTTACAACTGGGGATGTATTCCCGCTCTGCAAAGCTGTCCAGAAAACCTGCAGCTGGGGATGTGGTCCCTCGTCCGCACTTGTCAATAAATTCTGGGGTTGTGAGCCTTTTCTTTGCACCTGCCGTACAGGGGACGCGGTCCGTCCTAATTGCACCTGCCTTTCACCCGGTCGTGATGTGTTAGCTTCTATGTGCCTGCCTTCCCTGCGCAGCTACACCTGCCTTACCACTGGGGATGTGTTTCCTGTCAACTACAACAGCAAGGTGTTTGAGTTTGAGGTCATGGAAACCAGGCCAGGTCCTGCCATCTCTGTCGTAGAGACGGATTGTGAGGTAAGCTGTCAATCGCCACACCACCCTCCCTTCTTTGCTGCCTTCACACAGCGGTTAATGTAATACTATGCCTTGCCAAGCTTTCATGTTGGTACATGCTGCCGCTCTACCAAGTGAACTGGCCACCGGATTGCACATGCGCGCGTGCTTCGCTTCTGCACGTGCACAACATGCCATGTGCGCACGAACACACTTCCACACTATAGCACATATACACGCGCGTACACACATGCATATTATGCAAACATGTGCGCACGCACTCCTTCCTTGGCTCTAGAAGCCTGAAGCCTTTAGGGAAAACATGACACATGCATGCTGGATGGTGGCAGAGGTGGATCTTGAAGGGATGGAGTATATCTCTTTTCAGCACACGGTCGTAGTCATTATGCACGCCCATCAGCGACTCCTGGTTACTCACTGCAGGCTTGCTCACCTCACATGTGCCGGGTGCTGTTTTGAGGTGGCCTGCTCGGGCTCCCTGTCATGCTGCTTGCTGAGGTGCATGAGTGGGTGTGCACACAGTGCATTGCGTACACATACGCGCCTGAGCCCCCGTCCCTCCCAGGTTGACTTGCTGAAGCAAATGTGTGTGTATGTGGGTGTGCCATGCTTAGCGCATGCACACGCGCTTTGCCCTCACCCCCTCACACGCCAAGGCTTGCTGGGGCGAGCACACGCGAGCGCAAATTCCTCACATTGCACACGACTTTGCAGCCGCCACCCCAACTTAACTGTGCCCTGCCTCCTCTCAGGTTGACTTTGCCCCACCTAAGGACTACAAGGAGCCCCAGCGCCCGCCTCCAAAGTCGGCGGCGGAGCCCATGGATGGTAGGGGGTCATGCGCTTCCAGCTCGTACACAGGGCCCAACAGGCATGGCACCATTGCCTAAGTGCATGACAAAAGATGACACCTGATAGGGCTTTGGGGGCTGCTCTGAGCCTCTGTACGCCGTATGTAAAGTATGCCTTGGCTCGCTGCCGCAACTGTACAGCCGCTGAAGGTCATGCATGTTGTTTGGGCTTCTCCTGGACCTTGATGGTAGGGCCAAAGGTGGGCACGCGAGCACTTCAGCTTCCCCAGGGGCTCAAGTGCCAGAGATGAAAGCATGCGCGCAGTTCAAGACCTCCTACCCCTGCCAGGCTGGCTCGCTTGCTCTGCGATAGCCCCTGCGTTTCCAAACGCCTTCAGCCCTACGCCCGCCTACGCAGATACCACACCTCCGCAGATCACAACAACTGCACTTATGCCCCCATACAGGTGCCGTAGCGCCAGGGGCTTGATCAACCAAGTTTTGCTGCTCATTGGTCCTTCTGATCTTTTGACTCCACACTGCGGCCGCTTAGAACACCGTGAGCGCATGCAACGTCCCCACTCTCTCAAAACGCACGCACATGATTGCGCACATCTGAGCACACAAGCTGAGGCTCCCCATGAACACGCAAGTAACGCGCCAGATAGCATGCACAGACGCTTGCTTTCGTGGGCATGCGTGCATGCCTCCTTGCAGAAGATGCTTCGGCCACTACCAGCACCAGCAAAGCCGCAGCTGCAGCCAAGGCTGAGACAGAGGAGCCTGCCCAGCCCACATTCCTTGCATTTGCGGGCTCTGGCCGCCGCCTAGACGGCAAAGCAGCAACGCCTTCTCAGCCAGTACCTGTGCCCATACCAGGTGCTGCTCCAGGTGCGAGGCGGAGGCTGTGCCACAAATTTTGGGTGGTGTGCTGCTGATGCCCTGCGTGGTGGACTATCTTTGAAGCCAACCTGCGCATGTGGCTCATTGCAGAGTGCGGCCATCCAAATGGCACACTGGGAGCAACGCACACTTCATTGTGTCGACTCTGTCAAGTTACTGTCGAGTAGGCAGGCAGCAAGCTCTGTACTGCATGGATGCTCTAGCCATACAGTATGGGCCATAGTTCTGACGGCCTGCGGCTGCTCACCTCCGCCTCGGCTCCTTTGCACACCCTCAGCAGGATGTAACGTGCACCAGCTGCTTGCACATACACGCCTGGCTGGACTGAGCAACGCAAGTACCAGGCTCTGCACGTGCAGCAAATCCTCGCAGCATCTTTCTTGAGGGGGGCCTTATTATAATGCAACTGCTGCCCCAGGCACACTTCCCCCCGATCCCGGAGAACAACACCTCGAATCAGTGGAGGCCACAGTTATGAATGGCCCATTATCATTTCCCGCCCCCAACACCATATATTGTGCTCCCATTCGTGCCCAGCGCTCAGATGGCACCCCTTGCCATGCAACTCCTGGCTTGATCTAGCTCTGCCAAGCGTCCTGCTACCTGTGCCCCTGCCCCCAGCAGCGCCGGCTTCTTCCACATCTGGTTCTGCTGGGACATCTGCCGGGTCCGCCAAGAAGGGCACGTTTGTGAGCACAGGCAACCGGCTGCAGGACAAGCTGCTCCAAGAAAAGGTGGGTGCCTGTAGATGTGCCCGAGTGCTGAGCCAGCTACGGGACAGGGTGCGCTGGGCAAGTGTGGACACTGCAAGCAGGGTATGGCTGAGAATTTGCCTTGTTATGGCTGCAAGGCGCATGTGGTCATTCAAGACTAAGCAGGACTTGAGTACTTGGCCTCTGCTGTTGCTGTGATCTTGTTTTACTGCTGCATGGATCACAAGGAGCAACCGCGCAAGATCTGCAACTCTTGCCGTTGCAGGCAGCCAAGGGCCAGATACCTGCAAAGCAGCAAGAGACAGAGCAGAAGGAGGAATCCCCTAAGTTTCAACCGTTCCAGGGCAAGGGTTTTAGCTTGAAGGGGTAATGTGCTTGTCCAGCTTTATCGCACCGAGTCAGTTGCATGACAAGGCTGCAATTCAAGGAGTGTGCTTGTTGTGCATGTACATAAATGCTGCAAATTTGTGAGTCGTGGGGCCCTCCTCAATAGGCTCTGTATTCCATTATTTTGTAGTTGCATTCTGCCAAGCTCTGGCATCTACGTGTAACCATACTTCCAAGGTGTCAAGTTTACAAGCTAGGGTCAACTGCCAACATGGTCATCAGGCTGATCGCTTTGTGGCTTGTGAACACCAGCCAAAAAGTAGTCCATGCCATGGATCAGTGATGACTGCAGCGAAATGGCTAAATTTGCTGTTCAGCTGAGAAAGGAAATCAAAAAGTCTGGATAGAGGTCAGACATACATAATCATACTTCAGCTGATGAGTTTGTCTATGTGCTGCTATTTTCATGCGTTACCTTCGGCTGCCAGACCAGCCATAAATCAATAAGACAGACGTTATGGCTTACAGCTTACCTCTCATGTAAATCTTTGAATACACGAGTTTTGTGTGGTGCTTCCCCTCGTTTTGGAAACATGACTCAGCTATTGCCAGGCGATGCCAGTGCCACTGGATGCCAGTGGATGTTGCCCCTTCGGATGTTCTCATGGCAAGGACTACAAGTAGAATTATCACCTGGCACAGTAATTCTGTTGAGTTTTAGCCAGTGCGCTCATTCTCACGTTTTGATCTTTTGATACTTTAACTGAGTTCGTTCAGAGGCCTAGGTGTCAACTTACTCGTGGGGAGTTCCCGAAAGAATCAGAGCAAAAAAAAAAGGCTAGTTAGGAAGGAATGGACGAGAGCAAGTCCAACCAGAGGGGAATAAACTTGATCATGCAACTTAATTTTCTTTGATAATAGGAAATCCAAGCTATAGTTCTAGACTTCTTATTGAGAGACCTAACTGGTCTGAGCCCTCGAAGGCTGGAGGGGCGCTCAAAAAAAGTTAGGGCTTAAAACAATCATTGTTTTAAGCCCTAACTTTTTTTGATAATGGCACTAACAATTAAAAACAGGCCCTCAGAGACTAAGTTCCCAAAGCATGCAAGTCCACTATCAAAGGTGGCGTGGAAGGCTATTTTCATGCAACCATGCATATTTTCCCATGATATTTTCCAGCAACCATAGTGTGAGCCTCTGAGGGTTCAACTCTTAGGCAGGCAACTAACCTGGCAGACAGTGCCTGCACAGTGTGCGCAGCAGTACCTGCCAGATGAGCTTGCAGCTTAGCTTGGCCTGCAACTTGAGCTTAGGCTAAAAAGACGAGCGCTAGTTTTTGATCATCTGGGAAGTGTTTTGGAGCATGTTGCACGGAAAAATCATCAACTTTTTGAAAGCAACATGACTTGCAGAAGGACAAGTACCTGGTATTATTAGGGTGCATGTGCAAGCGGAGACTTGTCAAATGCTTTAATCACCCAATCCTATTGTATCTCTTGGGCGTCTGCCCATTTGGTGGCAGTGCCAAATTGCCCCAGCGCACTCAACCTGATGCATCAATCTTACTAAGACTATTAGTAATAGAAGGCAGCTGCTTGTGTTAAGGAGGTGTGCACAGCCGGACAGTTTGCTCCCACTCATCATCCATGGCTAGCTCAGCTGCAAGGGCGCGCTGCTGCTCGACTAAGCGGCGGCGCCCTGCTGCCGCGAGTTCAGCAGCCTCTCTCTGCAAAGACAAGGTGCAGCCAAAAAGAACTTGACATTAATGGTGAGCCCGTAAAACAGATCCTCAAAGGGAAGCCAAGCCAAAGGATTATCAGGACAGTTGCAGGGCTGGTGAATCGGGCGGGCAGGGAGCTGCTCAAGCAAGAATCCAAGACTTTGGCCCATTGATACATTTGGGTACTGCATTTGGGATGATGTCAGCCCGCATTATCCTGAAGGCAATAGTTCTGCTCAGGCGCCTGCAACATAAAATAGCAGCTGACAGCCCACTAGCCAAGGCAACTTGCCCTTTTTGAAGGCCCTTCAAAAAGTGAGGGGCTGGAACTGTAAAAAATGTCCCTTAGTGAAGTCCTCCCTGCACAATTCCCATCGCTCATATGCTCTCAACACCCTAGATGCCCGACACAGCCGTCACCTCCCTCACTAAACAGTCTTTGAGAAGATGCGCTAAAATAGGGCTTTTGGGAACACTCCACAAGTGGCAACCTGGCAGCAAGGTTGCAAAGGATTACGAGTGCCATGAGGCCAGAAATCCATTCTAGACTGATCCTGGGACTGCTTAAGAAATCATGCAAAAGAGTGCTCTAAACTCAAAAGCATGGCCATGGATTAGGCAGGATTCCCAGCAAAATCGTTTCTATTGAGCCAGGGAGGAATATGATTCCGTGAGTGCCATGATATTGCCTGAAAAGATGAAGTGCAAGCAATAAGCAGGGGTGAATTCGGTCATGATATGTGATGCACATAACGTAGACAAATGCATAGACAGGCAGTAAAACCTGAATGGCCGGGCAAGTCATTACCTCATGCCGTTGCTTAATTACCAATTGGCTGCCAACGTGTCTCAGGGGACAAGTTTTGTCTCCACCCTTCCACTGTGGAAGGTGCATCTCATTGATACTGCATGTATGCTGCGCCATGCCCAGCACCACAATCTAAAAGCATGCTTGAGCAACATTGCGGTCTGAAACAAATGCATGAAGCACAGGGCTGCAAGAGGTTTAATTCATGCCATGGTCCATCAAGAAATGGTCTTCTAGGAACCATTTACAGTAGTCAAACTCAAGTGCTGTTGAGCAAATGCCTTAGCCAAACTAAGAAAAGGGGGGTAGGGGTGCCTTAAGAACCCCACTAGGCCCTCATTTAACAAATTGCGTCCCATTTATGTAAAGATGTGGCCGGTGCCTGCACCAGGATAATTCCGCTCAATGCAAGCCACTAAGAGTATCCCTGTTGGAATAGCCTTTTTTGGTATTTCTTTATTCATGTCCGTATCATTGGCACATGCACATTTATTGTGGCACAAGCTCTTTGTTGCAAAGCCCAACTTGCTCAATCTAAGTTGCCCTTGCACATTAAAGGCAGGCAAAGTTTTGTCACCTTCACCTCACCTTTTGCTCCGCCCCGCTTGCTGCGGGAAGCTCATGCTTTGAGCTGCCTGAGGAAAGGCTCCCCGTCATCAATGCACACACACACACGCTTGTGAGCCTCCATTGAGTGCTGTTAAGTGCCTCACCTGGTCCCTTTGTTGTATGTACAGGTTGACCCATCTCCCTGCCGCCCCACGCGGGAGGTCAGCCCCGCCTTGCAGCAGCAGTCTCTGTGTGGGGTGCGTGCACGCGGCGTAATGCGCGCCCAGTAGTGCGTGCTGGGCCTGGAATTGCTTGAAGCCCGGGTGCTGGAGCTGGAAGTCGGCGTCTGAGGCAGTGACAGCCTGAAGCATGGAACCGCAAGGTCAGACAGCCAATGCCAAAAGTCAAAGTCTGCACGATCCAGACAGTGGGGCATGAGGGAGGAACATGAAAAAGCCAAGTCTCCTCCCAGCACAAGGGGGACGCCAGAAGATACGATGGATCCATGTGGTGGGATGGCTGTCCCACCCTTTGCTTGACTACCATGCCTTAAGGCGGCCAGACAGGTTGGCACCCAACCCAGTTGGCATGCACACCTGTAGTATGAGTGGTGCTGTGTGTGCTCTCTGTCAGGTTAGCACCCGACGCAGTTGGCATGAGCACCTGTGGTATGAGTGGTGCTGTGCGTGCTCTCTGTCAGGTTAGCACCCAACGCAATTGGCATGTGCACCTGTGGTATGAGTGGTGCTGTGTGTGCTCTCATGCACAGTGTGCGTGGCAGCATGTGCATCACCTATAGGGAAGGTGCATGCGGGTGCCACAATCCATTTTTAGTTATGCCATCAGTGATGCTATACGCTGCACACAGCACCTTGCAGATTGTGCATGCAACCCGAGCGCTGCACAAGTACAATGCAAGACGCCACTGTGTCAAGGCATAGAAATGTGCGCAAGGGTCCTGTGGAGGAATGGGTGCACTTGTACAGCAGGCGGGTCTGGTTTAAATGAACCCTCATGCTCTAATGAATCAAGGGGTGGGCAAAGCTACTGCAGAGCCAAGTTGTCCTTTTTGTGCTCCTCCTCAAGTGGATGGGGAACTTTCCTCACAACAGCCTCCCTGGGCTGAGGGTCCCTTTACCCCCCTTTCCCTTTTTGAATAGAGAGCCCTCCTGCCGGATTACAAGGGTAAAGAGGGCCATGAAGTGCCTCAACCACACCAGGCTAACACCCCGTGGCAGCCCCCCATCAGAAGTCAGGTATGCCAGCCGGTACAGGCTTGAGTGCGGGGCGCACAAAGTCACAAGGCCCAAACAGGAGCCAAGCGGGTAAACAGGGCCCTCACCTGTACCAGGCTAACACCTTGTGGCAGCCCCCCATCAGAAGTCAGGTATGCCAGCCGGTCAAGGCTTGAGTGAGGGGCGCACACTGCAGCTGCCAGTTGCGCCGGGTTGACGCCGGCCCCGCCTAGCTCTGCCTGCCATTCAGAACTGCCAGCCGCTGCAGCACGCAAGCGCTGCCACTTGAGGCGCAGGCCCTCCCGGGTGTGGCCCAGCAGCCCTGGCTGCATTTACAAAGCAGGAGCGTGCTTGTGCTCTGCATGCGCCAGGGGATTGTGTGAGCGTGCTGTGCGCACAAAGCCACGTGCGAGAGACACGAAGGGTTGGCCCAGCAGCCCTGGCTGCATGACCGACGGGGAATGCACATGTGCTCTGCATGCACTGAGGGAATGTGTGCACACGCCGTGCGCGCAAAGCCAAGCGTGAAGCACACACAGGGGTGGAGCCTGTGGGTGCTGGGTACCTTAGCTGGCACTGAGCAAAACCACGTACTGCGTGCTGCAGTGCAATCCACGCAACGTGTGCTGCAATGCAAACCACGCACTGTGCGCGCTGCAGTGCAACACGCGCTCTGCACGCCAAGACCAGGCCACCGGGCATGTTTCAGGGGGCACTAGTGCGCTAGGCAAAACCTGCGTCAGCTACGCCACCTCCATCAGACTACATGTTGGACCCCGGTACCACAGTGCCATTCCTTGCACAACTCTGCCCCCTGCACTCCGCCCACGTCGCCCGCAACTTCCCCTGCCCTGCTGCGTGCAGGGTAGGCATCCTATCCTCCCCCAAGGCAGTAGCAGGGGCAATGAGGCAGTAATGCGCACTGGGTGCGTCAGAAGGCAACCAGCACGCCAGCAAGCGTGGCTCTTGTGACCACACCTCAGCCTGACAACCCCCCCTCACAGCCCCTGCAACGTCCCACAATGCACCAGTCGGGCGCCCCCCGGCACGCCGCACACATGCTTAAGGCATAGCCACCAAGCACGCATGCCTAGGGGCACTCACGCATGCCCAGGGGCACTCACGCATGCCCTGGGGCACTCACGCACGCCCAGGGGCACTCACGCATGCCTAGGGGAACTGAAGCATGCCCAGGGGTACTCACGCATGCCCAGGGGCACTCACGCATGCCCAGGGGCACTCACGCATGCCCAGGGGCACTCACGCATGCCTAGGGGCACTCACGCATGCCCTGGGGCACTCACGCATGCCCTGGGGCACTCACGCACGCCCAGGGGCACTGACGCATGCCCGGGGGCACTCACGCATGCCCGGGGGCACTCACGCATGCCTAGGGGCACTCACGCATGCCCTGGGGCACTCACGCACGCCCAGGGGCACTCACGCATGCCAAGGGGCACTCACGCATGCCTAGGGGCACTCACGCATGAGGTCGCCATGTCCAGGAGCACGGGGCGTGGCAGGCGTGTCAGCTGGGCCAGCGCCTCAAAGTCGCCCCGCAGTTCGGCCGGGGTCTGCATGTGGTGGCATGCACACGCGGCTGGTGTGCCCAGTCAAACCACCTGGGCTGCTAAAGCGCAGGGGGCCGCGCCTGCGGCTGGCATGCCTGGTTGAAGCACTGGGGTTGCTGTAGCGCAAGGGGCCTCTTTGTGAATGGAAGGGCCGCTTTGCGCATGGAAGGGCCTACCACAAAGGAAAGTTGGAAGGCAAGGTCCTGAAGCAGGCGCGGCTGTGCGTGTGGCAAGCTGGTTCTCCAGCACTAAGGTAGATGAGCAACCTTCACAGTGGTGCATGGACACAAAGATTTTGCACCACTCATGGTCAGAATTGCGCAAGCCCTGAAAATTGTGCAGGCCCATTAAGGAGCCCCAAGGCAGCAGCTGCAACGATGAAGCTCACCATACAGCTCCCAGCAACACAGCACCACAGACTCATCCAGTGCGCCATAAATTCGCCCAAAGCAACATGGTCTTGCTGGCAATTGATGAGTCGCTGTGGTGAAGCGTCCCACGCTTGCTTACTTTAAAGAGTAGGTGAGGATTGCTGGTGATGTACGCGGCCACTTGCTGTGGCTTGAAGTCCAGAAGGGACTCCAGGGCGGCGCAGCTGTCAGCGAGCTGAGAGATGAGGGCAAAGACCAGGGCAGCACAGGTGTCAGCGAGCTTAGAGATGAGAGATGAGGGCAAAGACCAGGGCAGCGCAGCTGTCAGCGAGCTGAGAGATGGGAGCAAAGACCAGTGCAAGCGGAAGAGAGCAGAGACCAGTGCAATGAGAGTAATGACCATGGGAGGAAGTGAGGCTCAGAGGCAAGCCGCCACACAAGCTGTGCCGGGGCATGCAACAAAACCCTGGGTGGCGGCAGCGCACGGTCGAGGGACCAACTCGGCTCAGGAATATGCCATTCATTGTGAGGATGAGTTCAGCCATGGGTAAATGCAGGGCACTGATCCACAGAGGTGACTTGAGCAGACTTCAGAGGAGAATTCATAGCGAGGCACGTGCAGAGCACTGATCCACAAAGGTGACTTCGTAAGCACTGATGTACAGAGGATAGATCATAGCAAGGCGCCATGGGTGAGTGCAGCGCAGTGATCCACAAAGGTGACTTCGTGGTGTACCTGCAGCCTGCGAGCATATCAGGTGCAGCATCATTGCAAAGAGGCACGCCCCTTCTACACGCCGCAGCACCCCCACACCAAAGGTGCACGCCTGCCAGTCTTTCCTCTCAGCAGAGGACCCTGTAGCAGGAGAACCTCTTGGCACCAACCCAAGAGCACATCATTTCTTTTTCTTGGGGGCAAGCCTGCCCCGCCCCAGTGGCCCCAGAAATGGCAGCATTTTGGCATGCGCAGCCTCGTCAGAGTTTGCAGGCAATCAGCATTTTGGCATGCGCAGCCTCGTCAGAGTTTGCGGGCAATCAGCATTTTGGCATGCGCAGCCTCGTCAGAGTTTGCGGGCAATCAGCATCTTGGCATGCGCAGCCTCGTCAGAGTTTGCGGGCAATCAGCATCTTGGCATGCGCAGCCTCGTCAGAGTTTGCGGGCAATCCATATCCTGCTCAGCACCCAAGCTTCAGCTAAGCTGCCCTCGTTTGGTAGGTACAGCTATGTAACCTAACCTGCTCAGCACCCGAGGACCCAAGCCAAACCTGCCCACCTCCTCTGTGGAGCGAAGCATGATGTGGTAGCATCCCGGCAGCAGCGCCCTCAGGCCAAATGGCACCCGCTGTTCCAAGTCCGCCACGCTGCTGATCCAGCTAGACAGGGCGTGGCGGCTGCCTGGGATGCACCGCTGCTCCATCTGCAGGAGTAGAAGCGAAGTGCAGGGCTTGGGCCGGGCAGCAGGTGGGATGGGCGCGCGGTGGAGCGGGGCGACAGCGGAGGGCTGAGAGGCAGAGGGGCATGGAGTGCCACCCAGTACACAGACCACTTGCGTGCACCTGAACATGCAGGGCTAGCTGTAACACTTCTTGACTGAACGCCTTACTCTTGTAATCCTTGTCATCCAAAACATTAGCTTATTGGTTTGCCGGGCGGGCGTGGAATGCAGAGGGCCATGGCAGCGCTCGCCAGTGAGCTGCTGCTGCAAAAAGTCTTGTGCAAAAAGAGGTTGTGAAGAGTAGGGAACAGGGCACTAGGGGTGCCTCTAGGGGGGTTGGGCAGGTGCAGTGCACGAGGCTCTTACCAGTACCATGCTGGAGGGATGCTGTGAGGGAGCAATCAAGCCTCCACCTGGCCACATGGGCACATGGATTCAACCACCCCACGAGCACGACTGTCCGGATGAGCGCGCGTGGCGCATGCATTTGACCGTCTCAACAGCATGGTAGCTAAAAGCATCCTATGAGCATAATAGCGAGCCGCCTAATGGGCACGTACCGCAGGCAGCGCCTATCAGGTGCACTAAACAGCATTAGAGTTGTTGGTGGCACGTGCCCTGATGACTTAGGGTCAGGCCCCAGCAGCTTTGAAACAAATCTCAGGTCTTTCTTTCTTTCCTTTTTCCTTTCTCTCTAGCTTTGAGCTGGAGAGGCTGGAAAATCTGAAGTGCATGGTCGTTATTGATGGTCAGTAGACAGGGGCCACAGCATATGCGCTGTTGCATTGCCCTGTATCCAACGATACATAGCATGTCTTGCGCACCGACAGCACAGAGCATGCCCCGACACACCAAAGCGTGCTGCGTGCCCTGTGCCCCGACGAGACAGGCTGTGCACACCACACGCAGCTTGCCCTGTGCCACTCTGTGTGCGCTCTGCAGGCCCAACTCGCATCCCCTGCATGCCCTGTGCTGCCCCAACTGCTCAGCGTGTGCCCCTGCATGCCCTGTGCTGCCCCAACTGCTCAGTGTATGCCCCTGCATGCCCTGTGCTGCCCCAACTGCTCAGCGTGTGCCCCTGCATGCCCTGTGTTGCCCCAACTGCTCAGCGTGTGCCCCTGCATGCCCTGTGTTGCCCCAACTGCTCAGCGTGTGCCTCTGCATGCCCTGTGTTGCCCCAACTGCTCAG
>LKMJ01001991.1_pt1 | contig 18515 bp, 23 predicted proteins | sample 643391 | NCBI WGS metagenome assembly LKMJ01 (sample SAMN04112250, study PRJNA286221) | soda lake metagenome | biome: soda lake; feature: Kulunda Steppe; material: water; isolation source: sample PL-Br10 brine of Picturesque Lake | place: Russia: Kulunda steppe | collected 2010-07 | reverse complement strand
TTATGGTTGTTCTGGTTTAAAAAAGCGGACACATCATGAGATCCTGCCTGTGAGAACAAGGGAGCATACTTCCTGCGGAGAGAGACCACCTGGGGATGTGTGCAATGAAATAGGACATGTTGTTCATGTTCTTCAGGATACTAGTGGGATACCAGTCAGAGAGCTGAGTGCTGTGCCGGATTTATGCTGCATCAAGACCAGGAGGTTGATTGAATAGGTTCACAGAGTACTCAACGTTATTCAGCTTACGGTGCTTTTACAAAGGGTGATTGATTGCCATGATGAATCAATAAAAGGTGATTAACATCAGAATTAATCTTAATGAACCCAGGGGGGGAGGGCTGATTAAAATTTACGCATACGTGATTAATTCCACGGTAGCAGTCAAATGTTCCCTTTGTGGTTATGGAAAGGCTGGGAAGGCTTCATTGGTGATGTGCTGAAGAGTTCTTTGGAGCGGGTCAGTCAGGGTTTTGGGAGGCAGTCAACGGGTACGGATCCATTCCGGAAGGATGTTGCCTCCGCAGCGCAGTGCATGGAGTGCAATGCAAGCAATCAAGATTTGCATTTCATATTTCTGAGCAGCACTTAGCTGCACTCTTGTCCATTTCACACACTGACTCAGCTGGGATTAATCACCCTCATCATAAAAACACAAAAAGGTGATACAGCAAGGGAGCATGCGAGTGATTAATTCTGAATTCATCACAAACCATTGTAAAGGCACCGTCAAGCTCTCATTCAAGCGCATAATACATACAGGACAACTGCATGTGCGACTTATTAAGATGAACTCCATGGAAGTGAGCCCCATGCACCCTCAAGGGCAGCAGGCATGGCAATGTAAATCAGTCCACCACAAGACACTATGCAGGCGCTTTAAAACTAAAAAGGTTGCACTTCACACCATCCTTCCTAGTGTGGGAGTTTCAATTATACCGCACACTTCACATCATCTCAAAGAGCTTGGCCTTGATTCACGGAGGGTCCACAAGTCTGCCCTGAAATTGCATGCTCACTCCGAGCAAAACTACACGCACACTTGAAAACACAAATTTGTCATGCCAGCCTGGCATGATATCTGATAAGTGCTGCAGCCAGAAGTGTGATGTACTGTGTTCAATCGGTTGGATTTAGTTGGCTGAGCACTTGACCGGTTGGCAATACAGCTATCACTGTTTTTAAAGCACGTCCCGTTTGGCATCTTAAGGAAGGACAAACTCGTAGTAATACCATGTTGAGTCTGGAAGCAACCTTGTTGTAATGACCCCCATGGAGTAGTCCACTCCAGGTCTTTGGGGAACATGGCACGGCAGTGCAACAGTCAAAGTGTGTAATCCAAAGACAGTGTGAGTAGAACACATCCCTGAGATATTGAGATTCAGCCGCTCAAGGGAGACAGTGAGAGGGTCAAGCAGGGCCACAAATTCCGTGATTGTCCTGTCTGCAAGCCTGCCGTGCTTGCGCGTTGTGTACACTACCCGGTGTCTGCAGCAAGTCCACACAATACTCATGCTCTAAATGCTCGCAAGGCCTACTAGATCCTGAGGCCTAGGTCTGGAGCAGGGGCCTGCTAGTCACCCTCCGGATCCCCACCAGTAGCCATCCCCCATCCATCCAGTGATTTCATTCCATAGCAGCTGCTGCAGCGCTGACCTTATTGTCTGCAGGCTAACCAGATCTTGTTAGAGAAAGACTGTGTATGGAAGGATAAGGTATCAGAGATTACTCAGTCTTTTGCAGGCAAATCTGCTTGGTATTCATCATTGCTGTCCGCAGCCAGTTCTCACACCTGTGACCATCTCGTTCAGGCCATGCCACTTGTCTGATTTGTTTGCAGCATTCTCTTGGCGTGACACTGGGGATGATTTAAGAAATGACAGCAAATGCCCCTCTGGTTTATTCCTCCAGAGAAATAGGTACAAAGTCAGCTCACCAACAGGAGGACTGTTTGGGCTAACAAGTTGAAGCACATGGCGGACAATGTGCCAAAACTCCCTCAGTCTTAGGTTTGCTGTCTCATTCCTGACTGCATTGGGGCCCTACTAGGGCCTAGTAGGCAGTTGGTCAATGTTTGCTTCTAACATAGTGTGCCAGTGGCTTTTTTCTTGTTTCAGGTGTGCCCGAAGTCACACTGGCATCTAAGTGAATCATTCAAAGTCAGCCACCAGGGTTGCTCTGATTCTGAGCCTTTAACAAACACAGGACAGACTAGGCACAGGAGGGTCACGTGCTGCAGCTTTCTTAAAATTGTATACATTCAGGCAAACAACGCAAAGCATGTACCACACCAGAAACCACCATGTGCGGCAAAGACTCCCCACGGCAGCAGGTGGCTCATTACTTACTGAATGTGACATGCTTGCATATGGAGCTGGTGCTCCAGCTATCATGCATTCCAAAATCAACGTAGGCAGGTCTTGGCATTTCACAATCCAAAGTCAATGAATCAGAAGTGTGGGTGTGGGTTGTGCGCCCTGTCCTCCTCCTCTATGATCTGCTGCCGCTTTTGCATGAACGCCTCCACAGTGCGGTGCATCGCGTCCCTGCCAGTGATGATGAGCCTGTTCACTATCTCAGGGTCTGTTTCAAAGCGAGCCGCTTCAAATTCCTGCAGACCAGCACGTATTCACAGAAGCAGGTGCTAGGAGCATTGACTAAGGCACTAAGATGATGCGCTCTCCACTCCTTGTCAAACAAAAAGCTCCTGGCATGCTGCCCACATTTTTGGCCAATTGCCACAGTCAGCAGTTGTTGAAAAGCCTGCTCCTCAGCCTGAGAAGCAGGGGTCCCTCGCGGTGCTGCCAGCTACCGGGGCATGCAATCAAGTGCAGTTCTAAACATTTTCCTAGGATAACACAGAACTGCACAAGCTGCCAACCTTGCGTGTGCTCTCTCGCAGGATGTCCCGCCATGCACGTCCCTGCTGGTCCTTCCACACAAAAAGGTTGGAGTAGCGGAGGATCTCTCTGTACAGGGACAGGGACTCCCTCCGTGTGGTCAGCAGTAGGTGCGGCACGCCGTGCTCCTTCTTGCGTGATGCATTGCGCATTTGGCGCTCAAACATGTCATCTATCTGGTCCTGTCCCCCTGACCCCAGGTTCTCCTCACTGATGCTGCGTGTGGGCTGTGCAGCTCCCGGTAAGATGCAGCTGAAGTGGGAAGCGGGTTGCTTGGAAGCGGCATAGAGCTTGAAATGCTGAGGGCTGGACCTTAACATCTCATAGTGATCTCTGGTCTTGACACGAATTCAAATCCGAATTCATTTGATGCAATAATAATTATTATTCGGAATGCACGTCTCTAAAGGTCTGTCGCGCACGCTCCAGAGCTCTGCCAGGCATACGCTGTGCAGACCTAGCCTTGCACCCCGGAACCAGCCTCAAACACCCAAGACCACTCAGGTTGTGCTATACAGCAGTCAGAAGGAAGATGCAGAGCCTTCGTGGGGAGAGATTGCAAAGAACGCAGGAGGGCTGCTCCGGTGCGAACACACCCAGCTTCCAGGACTTTCTTCCATCTGACTGGGGTGCACTTTAAGCTTGAGTGCGTGCAAACCGTCCCAAAATCTCTTGCAAGGTCTTCAGGGACTATCCTGCCCGACAGTCAGAAGCCTTCATGCCTGTCTTCACACGGTCGCCACGCCACTCCTTGCGCACAGGACTGCCTTCAACAAGGTCAAGAACTCTGCGGCCGCCCTTATCAAGCCTAAGCAGCAGTCTCCTCCCCCGCGTGAAGATCTGTACGAGGCGCCGCCACGAGAAGATCCGTATGAGCTGAGGCGGCAGCAGCAATGGGTGCGACCACGTGAGCAGCCGCGCCAGGGACTGACCAGACCATCTGGTCTAGGTTCCGACGACCTACTGCCAGGCCTGTTTGGGCGAGCGGCTGGCTCCCTCCTCGGGAATGCCTTTGACATGCTGGGATCAGAGGTGCGCTCGAGGAACGCACGGTGCTTGCTGCAGCCCGCGCTCTCCTCAATGCTCGTTGCATTCTGCGCTCAAAAACTCCTTAACCTTTAGTCCTCTGCTAACTTAAAAATTTATTTTCCTTTTATGAGAGAGCAAACCAAAAGCACATGCAACAATTGAACCATGGGCGCTGCAAGCGTCCAGGCAGATATGAGATCAGTTATCAAAAAAGGAAAAACTTCAGTCAATATTGTGCGCTTGCTTGGAGTGACTGCCTGTTTATACTTTCTTTGATTGCAGCTGGCGAAATCTTCCAAAGAGCGAGAGACTGTGTTTGACGAAGCCAGAAGGCGCATCACCAGCAGTCCAGCATTGAAACAGAGGCTGGGCAACCCACAGGTGTGGTCCTTTCCTGCAACATCCTAAGTCGTGTCAAGGATGGCACAACATAACATACCTTGTGCGCCTCAATGGCTGTGGCCTGTGGAACAGAATGTGCAGAGGGAACTGGCTCCACACGCATCAAAGCCCGTCAGTGCCTCCGCTGGGTCTACCTCTGTTCCAATATTCTAAAAAAGAACTCCCTAGCCTGCTGCAGCGTGCTGCACGCTTGCAAAGGGAAATCCTTTTCTCAGCCCAACCACTAAGGTGGTTGATCAATAATACCTGAATTGTTACATTTCCTTCATGGAGCAATTCGTGCCTAACAAGATATTTTTGACAGCTCAAATCAAGCCTTGCAATCAAGGATGCTGTCATTGATTAGTGAATGACTCGTCCATCCTGGATGCACAAGTCTGATCCCCCATAAGCGCCCTTTCTGCCTTCTGCCCTCTGCCGATTCCGTCCTCAGGTCTTCCCTCCAACATCCCAGTCCTCCTCAACAACCAGCATCAACGGCCGCTCTACACAAAAAATCAACCTCGTGATGCCCATCCAAGGCAGCAGCGGCGCCCTTGCGTACGGCCAGGTAGGTGCAAACATGATGACGATGTTGATGATGATGAAGAAGAATGACCGAGCTGCCTGGCCCAACGGGAATGATTGGTTTGGAGAAAAGGCTTTCATGGTGATTTCCCAAGTGCCATTTGGTTGGCCTTGTTGGTTTAGCTGAGGTTTCAGTATTCTTGTCACGTGCTCTTATTTGCTTGTGTGCACATGCATATCAGACACACACACACATGCGCCCACACAAATACACACAACTGCATGCGCACATCTGCATGCAGGTTGAGTACGCATCGGAGGGCGGAAAGCGATCTAGTTGCCTCATCAATGTACGCATGCCAGAGGGTGACACAGTTCGCGTGGATGAAGTGGATGCAAGTGGCCAAACAATCGATGTAGATTTCAGGGAGATTAGCTAGAGAGCTAATGAGTTGAGCAACGCTCCTTGCACATCCATCAATTCATTCTATTGTACCTATGCTGTTGCTGCACTTTGGCATGCTTCTGCATGGTTGAAGCTCGTGCATGGTTTCCTGGTACCAGGGCAAAGCGAAAGCAATTTTGCACGCCACACTTTCTATTAGTCCTACAGGTTACAACTTGTAACTTACAAGAGGGACTAGACTAGGGGGCTGACCTTGCCATTTCTCACAGCATTGGATACAAAGGCACCAGAACCGTAGGAGGTCCTGGCCCACTCTCGGCGGCATACAATTTGCATAACACCCTAATTTAAACAAACATCTACTTTGGAAGCGAGCGGGGTTGCAATGAACTGTATCCAACCAACTGCCACGATATTCTTTTAACTGTTTAACTTATGAATGATTATAAATGATTGCAAAAAGCTGCATGGATGAGCTCTGTTGCTGCATGGATACACTCTGTTGCAAGTGAAACCGTATGTGTAGGCTGTGTCTCATATGATGTATCCAGTCTCTCTCAGAGTGTGCGTTCCAAAAGGTATGCCTCATGGCTTTCAAGTCATGAGAACATCTTTACCAAGCATGAACTAAATAGGCAGGTTTTGCACCAAATGTATGCACGCAAATGAGGCTAAGCTTGACTTCTCTGCCAGGGAGGGCCAACCCCTGGCGTGGGTATTCGCACCCCCCCCAAATCCTCTGCGCGGGGTGGTCTAGTCTACAAGGGGGTGTCATTATTGCTGTATAGATAAAGCTTCCATCACCCTGTAGGGTGGCTTTTGTCTTGGCAATTCTTTTGCGACTTTCTCATCACAAATGAAAAATAATGTGCATGTTGGCACCAGAGGATTACAAATGAATGGATGTGCATCGTTGGCACCAAGAATCTTGCTGAGAACACCATTCATGGTGTGAATGATTGCGACACAAAAATCACGCACACACTCCATCCTATGGCAGGATCGGACCCTTTTGGATCTGAAACTCCCCAATCTGTCTGCCAACCTTGGAAGTAATGCCTAGCTCACGGTAATAAGCATCAGATACACTCTGCCCTCCAGCTACAAGCTCCACGGACTGTTCGTCTTGAGGGCTCACAAGAGGATCAGCCCATATTTCAAGTTCTGAAGGGCCTCGTACTGCAAACCAAACGTGGCACACAAGCCATTTTTGCAGCAAGACGCCAGCCAACCAAGCTACCACGTTCTGTGAGTGTGGAGAAAGTGTGCAATGGCTGACAGGGATAGCTAGGATGAAACACTGCCACATCAGTGCTCAACCTGACTACCGTGGTGTGACACTCGGGTCTTCAAGGCTGATCAGCAGACATCTGCAATTTTACACAACAGGGGTGTTGTTCGACATTTGGATGCCCTGAATGGGCGCTGATAGATCTCTCCACGTGAGCAGAATCAATTTAAGATGTCACACTGGCAGGCACATTGCAGGTTGTACCTGGGAGGTGTTGCTGTAGCAACAAGCGCATGAAAAGGAGGTCAAGTGCCTCCAGCCCCTCGGCGTATCCCATGGAAAGCTTCTGCATGGCGCTCACTTCTTGGTTGAGAAGAAAAGAAGCCTGTGCAGGCAAGTGCATCCATTTAAAAGGTAAGATGGACAGATGCTCGATTACACACTGTGCATGCCATGGGCAAACTCTTCTCCTATCTTAGATTTGTAACTGGCATACGGTTGTAGAGTAGTGTGTATGTGTAAAACAAGAAGTACCATGCCAACTAAATCCACATGGAGATGGAGGGATGTCCGCTCGAAGTCCTCACCCGGCGGGGCCCTGAATACCCATCCAGCTTGTCTTCTTCTCATGATGTGGTTCTGCCAGGCACAAATACCCTACCCCTTCCTTAACACTGTTGAGGGCACACCAGATACAACCACAGGATACAAATACCCCTCCCTTAATACAAGCAACCAGGATAATCCGTGCTGGTGTAGTCTTTCTTTCTTTCTTTCTTTCTTATTTTTCTATCCTTCCTTCTTTCCTTCTTTCTTTCTTTCTTTCTTTCTTTCTCTCTTGCTTCTTTCTTGCTGTCTTTCTTTGGATAGTATGGGCTCAGGGCAGTTCATTCAGCGGTCTGAATGTGCAAGCGCACATGCACAGCCATAGGGGCACTGCACCGACGCATGGCATGAATCAGTGCGTTCTAGCTCAGTAATCCCTTCCCCTCTCTCACATGTTTTCACTTGCCCCCATGTTCTTGCTCTAACCCTAGCAGCAGAGTCAGAGTCATGGCCACAAGCCACACAGTGGGGTGCTCTGCACATACCTGGGATGCTTGCCCTGCAGCAGGCGGCTGGGTGCTTGGTGGGCTGTAGGAAGGCGAGGTGGCCAGCTGGTGATGCCTAATGCCAGCTGACAGCAAGCGTGCCATGCCAGCAGCTATCCGTGCCTGTCAAAACACAGAAGCATGCATGCACAACGTTGTTTGCTTGCCTTGTGTGCACAAATATCCTCACATTCGCCTGCTCCTGAGTAAATGTTTGTGGGCTCAGGTGCATGCAGCGCACTTTCTGCACTCAAGTCCCACAGACTAGCCTATGGCAAGCAGCTCCCTGGGCAGTGCGGGTGAGTGAGCACAATACTATGCTTGATAAAGATCTCACCTCAATGGAGCTATCAAGCTCCGTGCCAAAATAACAGCAACAATGCCATTCTTAAACCAGGGATCCCTTACTGTTTCATACCCACCTGATCAAAAGCTTGCGTGCTCGCACGAAGTGCATGCTGGATTCCGTTGCGCACCTCTTGAAGGAGGCTCACCTGCACTTAACAATCCACATGTAAGTGCTCTAGAGGTATGGAAGAGGCAATGGTTCACGCCTTTGCGTGCTGTTGTATGGACATGCTGCCCTTGCTTCCTGATCCACCTGTAGAAGGCACAGCCGACAGGGTGTCCGCTGCCAGCGCATGATTGCGCGTGTCCTACTCACACCGCCCGGAGTGGTGCACACCGCCTCAATGATGAATGTGCGTGCACCGCTCGCACAGCCTACACCCAGACCCACGTTCACACCATTCTCCACCTCCCTGCCTTTCCACTTCTCTCCTCACGCAGCACACACCTGTGCGTGCACTGAGGCCAAGCCTGGAGGCACAAATGCACGCCACGCCCTGCGGCTGGAGAGCGCAGCATGTGCCGCCCGCAACAGTGCATGCTCTCGCAGCAGTGCTGCCAGCTGCAGGCCTGCCAGGCTGTGGCATGTGCGCTCCAGTGTGACAGCCGCGCCCGAGGCGCCGCGCAGGGCAGGCCAAGCCTGCAGTGTGCGGCTGCGCTCCGGCCACAGGCCACCGGAGGGGTACCTGCTGCACGTGGGTGCGCGTGTGCTCGTGAGTGCATTTGTGTGTGTTTGTGTGTGTGTGTGCATGTGTATGTACACAGGCTGGGCTTACGTATAGGGCAGGCTCGCAGCTGCAGAGCTTGAGTGCAGGTAGGTTGAAGGTGCATGCCCTTTTTGGGCATGCCTGCCAGTGCAGGCAGCTTGGGTGTACACCCGGGCCCAACATCCGCCCAGTAGGGCCTGATGGGCACACACATCACCACCAAAGCCATTGAAAGAACACAATTTCTATGCAAGCCCAATAAAATTTCACAGTGGCTAAGACTGGGATGCCAGTGCTGCGGGCACCCTCCCTACCCACCAGTCGTGCACTCACATCTCCACCATTCAAATATGAGGAAGGATAGGACTCCCACAATCATGTAACGGGCGTGCCTGTGCCCATGTGGCTTGTTGCAGCTACCGTGCACCTTACATTTGATGCAAGGAGGCATCAGCCAAAGCAAGGGTGTCAAGAGCCTTGCCGTGTGCACACAGGCAATGCTCGCGTGCATGTGCAAGGCTGCACCACCTGTCGGCTGCCAGCACAGGTTGCATGGCCTGCAGGGTCCGCTTGGCAGAGCCTGCGGCTTCTCTGCCATTCCTTCAAGCACACTCCTCGCAGGTGAGACCGCAGCTTGTTTGGGTTTAAATTGGGCAAGGCAGACACACACACACCTGCTGGCAGGCTCCTCGAGCGCCTGCAGCGCAGTGCCACAGCTGTGGGCTGCCTGTGCTGCTTCAATAGACCTGGCAAGGCTGCCAGCGAGGGTCTGTGTGAAGCCTTGGCTCACATGGCTGCAGAAGCAGGCAAAAGGGTCACGCACACGAACCTGGGGTCCTTAGTCCATCCAAGGTCCAAGCACCTCCCAGCACCCTTGTGCATATGCGCCTATCTAGCACCTCCCAGCACTCCTGGGCACGCGCCTGTCAGGCTCCTTCCAGCACCCTTGTGCACGCACCTGTCGAGCATCTCCCAGCAACCGGTGCACGCGCCTGTCAAGCACCCCCCAGCACCCTTATGCACGCACCTATCTTGCACCTCCCAGCACATCTGTGCATGCGCCTGTCAAGCACCTCCCAGCACATCTGTGCATGCGCCTGTCAAGCACCTCCCAGCACATCTGTGCATACACGCCTGTCAAGCACCTCCCAGCACCCTTGTGCACGTGCCTGTCAAGCACCCCCTAGCGCCCTTGCGCATACGCGTCTGTCAAGCACCTCCCAGCAGCCTTGTGCATGCACCGGTCAAGCACCCCCTAGTGCCCTTGTGCATACGCGCCTGTCAAGCACCTCCCAGCACCCTTGTGCACGCACCGGTCAAGTATCTGGAGCAGCCTGGAGTATGCATCCAGCCCGAGGGCATCAACCTGCCAGGTTCCTTGGCAGAAGTGGGCCGCTCCCAGCACGGCAAGCACAGTCGCCAGGCCCCACAGCGCGCCCCTGGTGTGGACGCCAGCGGGCACATGTGCGGCCACTGAGCATGCAGCATCCCTCTGCAGTGCAGCAGAAGCTGCCCGCACCTGGGGCACTGTCCCCGCCGCCCCTCGAGCGCGCGCAGCCCACTTCCCCACAAAGCTGCCCCCCACCGCCGCCTGCCCCCGCGCGGCCAACGCAAGCGCCGCCCCTTGTGCGCCCAGCCTCCCAGCCTGCGCCCGCGCTGCCAATCTCCTGGCCACACCTCGCACACACGTCCACGTGTTGTGCATGCCCACCAGCACAGCGGCCACTGCCGCCTGCAGCAGCACCACCAATGTGACAACAGCCCAGCGTGCCCAAGCTGCCCAAGGGCTAACCAGCTGGCGCTGCAGCAGCGCTCCCACATCGCGCTGCACGGCCCAGCGCAGCCAGCCAAGGGGCGGCACTTCATCGTGGTCCATCCCGCCCTCCAGGGCCATCGCCCGTTCCTCAGGCAAAGCTGCTGCCGCGTCAGCGTCCTCCAAGCCTGGCCCACCCAAGGCGCTCTCCAGGCCTTGCGCTGCAAGGCTGCTTGCACCCTTCAGGCCTGGCGCGGCAAGGGTGCTCATGTCCTCTTCCACTTCTGCCGGCGCAGGCACTTCTGCTGGTGCAGGCACTTCTGCTGGTGCAGGCTCTGCAGCGCTACCCAGCTCTGCCGCCGCTGCTGGCTTGGCAAACAGCTCCATTGCTGCGGCTTGTGCAAGCGGCAGCTCTGCCGCTTCCATAGGCCATGTGCGCCACTCAACCGCCGCTCCTGCCGTCGCCGTTGTTGCTGCTGCTGCTGCTGCTGCTGCAGCATGCTGCTTGCCGCCCAGCTGTGCCGCCTCTGCTGACTTGCCAGGCTGCTCACTGGCTGCTGCCATCCTGGGCCTCTGCTCCGCCGCCATGTCCCTTGCTGCCGCCGACTCAGCAGCCACCACCGCCTCTGTGTTTTCCTCGCTGCCCTGGTCCACTGCAGTAGCAGACCCAGCACTCCCCTCCCCTGCTGCCGCTGCTTGCCAGCCAGGGGGATGCAATGCTGTTGCATCGTCCAGCCATGTCTCTGCCAGGGTCTGTGCAGGTGGTGCTCCTGCTGCTGGGGCAGGGACAGGTGGCACTTCTGCTGCAGGGGGTGCGGCAGACGGCAGCTGCGCTGCTGCTGGGGGTGTAGATGGCAGCTGTGCTGCTGGCGTGGTGGCAGGCAGCAGCTCTGCTGCTGCTGTTGGTGCTCCTGCTGCTGGGGCAGGGACAGGTGGCCCTTCTGCTGCTGGGTGGGTGGCAGGCAATGTTGCTGCTGCTGAGTGGGGTTCAGAGGCAGGAGCTATGCGGAGATCAGAACACGGCTGGCGTTGGAAGGGGAGAGAGGCTGTGGCCACTGGTATTGGTGCTGCAGGAGGGGAGGGCTGCATTGCCTGCATGCACAAGGGCGTCAGTGCTTTGTTACAGTACTGCGAGCGCCAGGTTATGGGAGTAAGACCAGGTCAGTTCTGCTCTCTGAGAAAAGGGGAGATGGTGCTGTCAGATCCTGTGGGCACCGTGACGCAGGCGAAAGGCAAGCACCTGGAGCAAGGGCCGCCGGTGCCTTGCTGATCCCCAGTGAGGCACAGGTGTGCAGCTCATGCTCTGGCCTGATCTCAGGCATGTGTTTTGTGCTGATGCCATGTTAGGAATACTGAGTAGGGGATGGACTGCAAGAGCCAATTGAAGTGCGGGAGCCAAATGGGCTGCGAGCGCAGGTTGAAGTGCGGGAGCCAAGCGATTACGTCCCTGCATACATATAATCCCTCCATGCCAGATGTTGCTGCAAATGTGCGCATTGAGTAATTGTGACACAGCAGAGGCAGGTCAAGGACTCCTGCGCTACCCTGAAAGCCATGGCCCCATTCAAATGTGTGGCACAGTTTTGTGTAGAAATAAAGCTGGACGTACCGCCTGGCTTCTGTTACACATGTCTTGCTTTTTTGGCAACTTCTGCCTGGCAGGTACGTGCCTTCCCCTTGCACTGCACGCGAGGTGGCTGGCAAAGAGGAAACAGCACTCCCTGCCACAAGTACACATACAAGCAAACCCCCCGCCCCGCAACACCTGGTTGCCCAATTTTGCACCATCTGTAGGTGCCTCAAGCATGTGGCCAGCAGCTGGGGTTTGCAGAGATGAGGCGCTGGCTGGTGCTGGTGCTGGTGCTGCTGCAGTTGCTGTCTCCGTGGCTGTGGCCTTGTCTGCTGGATGGATAAAACACAGGGAAAAGTGGTGTGAAGCTGGGAGTGGGTTAAGAGTGAGTGACTGACTGCAACATCAGATTATGGGCATGACTAGAGCTTGCTGGTTGCTCAAAAATACGAGCACATGACAGACATCCAAATTCAGACAGTGCGAGGATCAAGGTGCGGCTAGGGGTGCCTGAATGACTGCAACTCAATGTGCGCAGGCACACACTGAATTGGCAATTGGAATCCATGTAAAAGCCATGTAGTATGTATGGCCTATCGATTTCCTACATACTCCTGTCTTGATGCAATTAAGCTCGTGCTCAACCTGTCTCCTGCTCCAACACCCCAGTCTCCGTGGCAGGCGGCTGATCTCCTACAAGAGTACGTGGCCCTGCCTGCCCCCAACTTCCCCCAGCTGCACGAGAGACAACAAACGTCTCTCCTTCCTCAGACACTCCGAGCACCACTTTTGGGGGCGCTGGCGCTGCGGCTGCATCCTCTGCTGCCCCCCTTTGTGCTCGCTGTAGCTCTTGCTTTGCCCCCAAAAGTGGAAAAGGATCCATAGGGACAAATATTTCTTGCCCCTCCTCAGACAGACCCACGGCACGACCAAGAGCATGCCCCGTCTGTGCAGACCCTGGGGTGAGGCTTCCTGCTGGTGCATCACGCAGAGAAGTCCAAATTTCATCAATCTTGACCGAATTATCACTTTGTGTCATGCTGTAGCATTATCATGGGGAAGCGTGTGGGACTGAGTTCACCTGCAGCTGCATTGCCTGGATCCCCTCCAACAGCCTGATCTGAATGATCTGCCATCTGATCTTCCGTCTGCGTGGCTCCAGAATCCAATATGTCACTGCTATAATGATAGGGCAGCCATGACGAACACCTCTTGAAGGTATGGCGATTACGCATCAAATTTCACGAGTGGGATTACCCATCAGATTCCACGAAACGTATGATTATTAATTTTTTGCATTGAAAACATATCTAACTCTTGACATCCGCACCTTAGACCTTTTGCAGTGAAGACCATCTCAACCCGCATTGGGCATGACCAGCATGGCAGTGGCCTGCACACTCCCTCTACAAAGTACCAAGTTCACACATGCACTTGGGATGTGCATGGGTGCATCTACTTCTGAAAAAGCAGCGCTTTAGCTCAGTGGCATGCAGTACAAAGCATCCAAGTCACTTCCACTTTGGAAGGAGAAATTAGGAAGCGTTGGTATTGCCAGTGATAAGTGATGAGCAGAGCGCATGCATGCTGTATGGCTTGCCATGCTCAAAGCTTTAGCATGCTCGGTAGTCATGCGCATGACACCATCTTCCTGGAGGCTGCTTGTTCAAATGAACGTTGTACCAATGAGTGGCAGCAAAAACATGGCATTGCAAAATTTACAGATCCCTGTAGGATCCGTCAACAGTACCGTCCTTGATTAGATTTTCCCATGGGATTCCCCGCCGCTTCCTAACTATACTTGTTCGACTAAGCAAGACTTCAAGTCATACGCTGTACAAGAAGCGGAAATGCTAGTTATAGAGGTTGGGTTTTGGAATGAACCATGTGCTTTTTCAGTTGTGTATTTAGGTCTAGCATGTGCTTTTTACTCCACACTTGTCTAGGCAAAGCTTACTGAGGTGTAGATCCATATGCATTTACAGATAGTTCCCTTTGCTCCAATAAGGATAGTATGTTAGCCCACATTTTGGCATTGCTGTGCAAGTGCGTGTTTCAATCTAATATGCTACTCAAGTGCTCTTGGTCTGGTCATATGTCATCACAATATTTGACTTCAACAGGGTGCACAACCCAGCGCCAAGTGTGTAAAGCCTACATGCTACTTGAATGGTCGTTCAGGTTGCCCGTTAGGCGTAAAGAGATAGCATCTGGTCTACAACGATGAAGCTCATTCTGCTAAAAGCATGGTTGAATTCATTGGGGTTGAGTCCTGCTAGCTGCATGTACCAGCAAAACCAGGCTTTGGTGAGCCATCCAGGCTTCCCTTCCAATAACTGTGAACATGATATTTCCTTCCATCTCACCTTTGCGTAAGGTTTTGGTGATAAGTCTGGAAGCAATGTAATGTCTTTCAGTCACCATTGTCACACCAAATAAGTGCGGTGCCAGATATGTGCTGCATTGTGACTCAAAGGTAGGTTGAGTTTGTTAGTTCAGTAGCTGATCTTGTCGTCAGTTCAGCTTTGGCTGTATTTTTGTTGCCAGGAGCTTGATCTGGCTGCAGCAGCCTCTCAGCTTGTCACTATGTTTTGATCTGAAGCATTCTGACAGCCAGAAAGCATATGGATTCGGCAAACATGCAATTTATTTGTAGGGAGTGATGCACTGCCAATGCAGTTTCATATTCTTTTCTGATTAACTTTGAATTAGTGAAGGATAAGGGCTCCGGAGACTCTGCAGTTGCATCGCGGGCAAAAGTTGTCTGCTTGGCACCTGTTAAGATAAAAGGTGATCTAATTAAGATAGGGTGTTAACTATATGCTTCCGAGCCACTGACGACCTAAGATGAGCAGAGCCCCTCTCACTAAGAATTTTAGTCATTAGACCAGTGCGGTACACACACTCAAGCTTCAGTCTGCGCAATGATCAGTGTAAAAAAGCTGTTTACCTGGACGTTGTTCACGAGTTTGGGCTCTTGCTGTCTTGTGATGGTTTGAACAAAAACGCTTGTGTGCACAATTCTTGTGGTGGCCTGGACAACATTTATGTGATTGTGTAAATGAGAGGCTTGTTGCTCACAGTATTGCCTACTATCATTTGTGCTTTTGTTTGTTTGTGGATCTGGTACTGTGAGTTGCTACTTTGTTGTATAAGTTCGGCAGGTTTACAATCTTCAAAATGAACCAGTATGTCATACAATTTGTTTGGTACTGTCGCTCACCGGCAGGATCATTTAAATTGCTATGCGGGGTCATTGCTGCGCCTGCTCGCCAACTAGGTGGCATTTTGCAGCTATGGCACTGCTTTGTCTGCAGCATACTCTCAGCATGACAGCTGTTACACCAGATTATTGCAGCGCCAGACTTACGCTGCGTTTGCATGCACAGTCAGTTGTGGTAGTTGACTGGGTATTTGTGGCTCGTTTTGCCTGCTTTACTTTGTCCCTCTGCAAATTGGTATCTGGTGGAGACGCCCCGTGCGGGGCGAAGATGGTCACCTCCACACATCCACCTAACACCCACCACCAGACACTTGTAGGGCTGGCTATCAGGTGCACGCACAAGCGTGCAAACACACGGCTGCTCCTGAAGCCCCACTCCTCCAGTTTTGCCCGCAATTGGCTGCAGCCTTTCCCTCCCCTTAGGCTGAGCTTTTTTTTGGCTGCAGCTCTTGCAAGGTCGCACAGTATGTCCACTCCATAGCCGCCCCCCTTCAACCAGTAGATGTTACAAGGCAGAAGGGAGACATGCTACTTCAGGGATGCAAACCAACCAAGAAGTAAAAGCAAAACAAGCTATTAATACCCAGTCAACAACTGCAAACGACTGTGCATGCAAATGCAGCATAAATCTGGTGCTGCACTAGTCTGGCGTGACACTGCATCAATAAGGTGAAGGGCACACATTGGCCAAAAGAGCCATGCGTCTCCTCCACAAGAAGTTGGCTAACACCTTGCTTTTTTTGCCCTAGCCTTTTGTGATGGTTATGGTCTCTTTCTCAAAATTGCTGACTTAAAAATCCTGGACCTATACCAATGGTAGCTGCCATATCCAAGAAGGCAAACAAGCTATTGGGGCAGGCGTCTACCACCCCAGTACGGGCAACTCTAGCATGGTAGGACGGTCCTACTAGGACCTAATGGTGCTGGTATTACCAACACCATAAGGAGAGCGTAACTGGCAGGTATAGCTGCTGCAGTTTTACACAATCATACTCATACTGCCACGGACAGACTTAGCTCACTCCATAAGATTAGGAAACAATTGCTGTACCCAGAGAAGCACGAACACCATGTCCAAGGAGACATCCTCAAAATTCTCTCAAATACCATCCATAACTCTCAATCCCACATCTACTTTTGATAAGTTAAAGCTCATGCTGGAACTGCCGGAAATGAATGTGCAAACGTTCTTGCCAAATACCAAGCCTGCCACGGAAATAGTCTTCCAGCTGAAACAACCATCTGCACAGCAGGCCTGGTGGCAATCCCCTCTTTGATATCAACTGGATAGCCTTTGGACCAGTTAATCAGCATGGATCTGGCCCCCAAGCTCCTTGACACGGCACCAGATTGACTTACCTTCAAAACCTCTTGGAGCCTTTAATAATGGAGCCTTTAATAATACGAAGGCTATTATAATTAGCCTTCGAATTATAGGGTGAATTATAATCCCACATGCACTCGAACCATAGACAGGGTTATGCCAACACCTAAAACAGTTTACTACTTATGACCAGAAAACAAACACTACGTAGGCAGTGAAACCACTCCCTACATCAATTAAGGAAAAGGAGACACATTGGCTAGAAGAGCCTTGAGTCTCCTCCACCAGGGAGAAGGAAGAACTAGTGAGGATCTGGAGGGTGACAAGCAGCTCCCTGCTCCAGACCAAGACCTTGACGGCAACTGGATTTTTCAAGAGCGCGTCTAGTAGTTGTCAGTTTGTGTGTATAGAGCACAGAATGAACATGTAGCTTAAGGGCAGTCTTATGGGCTTTTTGTACATCAAGGCCGAGCTCTTTAAGGTGATTCAAAGTGTGTGACCTTCCAGATCCTCACTAGTTCTTTTTTCTCCCTGGTGGAGGAGACTCACGGCTTTTTGGGCCAATGTGTCTCCTTTTCCTTAGTTGATGTAGGGAGTGGTTTCACTGCCTACGTAGTTTTTCTTTTCTTTTCAACACCAAGAAGAATCGTGTGAAGGATGACTCTCTTGGCTTTCAAGCGCTTACAAAGAACCTCGTTTTGTTTTTTAGAGACTAATTGGTGTCCAGGCCATGTAAATTCAAAGTACTTGACAAAGTGTATCTCCCTCATGTTGACATTTAGCTCGTGGACTCTGCAAATGTCTCTGCTGGATTGTCTTGGTAGTGACACCTGGTGCAAATGAGGAGTGGTTGGCGATTTGGGTTTTTCAGTAGGTAAGGGGGTGACCAAAATGGCATCAGGGCGACTAGAGGTGAGTCTTTCTCTAGCAGATAGACGAGCACCAAAAAGCCAGCTGGGTACAGTCCTCTTATAAGCATTCTCAGGAATTTGAAGATTTTGTTGGCCAAACGGTTAGTGCTGCCGGCATCCAAATGGACCAAACAACCTGCCAGAGAGCCTTTGCTGATGGCTTTCATGATAAGCCTGCAGGCAACATTATGGCGTTCAGTAATCATACCCGAGATGATTGTCTGTCGACACCCCGAGGGATTATGGAGAGCATTATCTGCTTGCTGACAGAGTGGACACAGAAGGCTGGTGGACATTTTAAAGCGGACAGCGTGTTTTTGATTAAAAAGGGTGCCTGTGCGGTAGTGGAAGATATTACGCTTCATTTGGAGAGAGAGTTAAGACATGCTCCAAAAAGCATTGCTGATGCATTTGTGGACGTGTGGAAGCAGACTCTGGTAATAAGAGTAGTACCCTGTTTTTGAGTTGGCATAGCTCAGTTTATGGTTGGAGTGCATGTGTGATTTTAGTGAGACTTGGACATTTGGAAGGTAAGTCAATCTAGGGCCACGTTGGGGAGCTTCAGTACCAGATTCTTGTTGATTCACTTCTTCAACAGCTAACCAGCTAATATCAAAGAAGGGATTGCCACCAGGGTCTGCGGTGCGGATGGTTGTTTCAGCTGGGAGGCTGTTTCCATGGCAAGCTTGGTATTTTGCAAGGGCATCTGCACATTCATTTCCGGCAATTCAAGCATGAGAATTTACTTTATAAAGGAAGATGTGGGATTGAGAGTTTTGGATCGTATTAGAAAGAATTTTGAGGAGGTCTCCTTGGACATGGTGACGGTGCTTCTCTGGGTACAACAATTGTTTCCTTATTTGGTGGAGTGAGGTAAGGCTGTCTGTGGCAATATGAATATGATTGTGAGTGATAGCAGCAGCTATAGCCGCCAGTTCTGCTCTCCCTATCGTGTTGGTTATACCAGCACCATTTAGTTCAACTAAATGAAGTTCAACCAAGTTAGAGTTGCCCGAGCTGGGGTGGTAGACCCCTGCCCCAATAACTGTTTTACCTTCTTGGGTATGGCAGCTACCATCCGTGTAGGTCCAGGATTTCCAGTCTGAAATTCTC
>LKMJ01001989.1_pt1 | contig 18520 bp, 16 predicted proteins | sample 643391 | NCBI WGS metagenome assembly LKMJ01 (sample SAMN04112250, study PRJNA286221) | soda lake metagenome | biome: soda lake; feature: Kulunda Steppe; material: water; isolation source: sample PL-Br10 brine of Picturesque Lake | place: Russia: Kulunda steppe | collected 2010-07 | reverse complement strand
GACGACCCTCGCGGATGCTTCTCATCCGCTCAGTCCCGTCACGCCCGTGCAGCGCGAGCCGTGACCGCGTAGGGAATGGCTCGCGATGCGAGCGGGGAGTGTAACGACCCGCGAGCTGGAGGTGCGAAGCGAGGGCCGACTGAACCGGAACGGGATTTGCATTTGAGAGCCTGGGTAGCCTCATTCATATCGATTTTGGCAGTGGTCAGTAGAGGCCCTCGGACCTGTGCCCGATAGCGCGAAGAATGACTAAAACCGAATGGCTGCGACCTTACGCTACGTGGCGTACCGCCTTTCGCTTCGTGGCGAAAGGCGAGTTGTAGTTTCTGAACAGCGTACTCCTCACAGGAGACATCACTAATTCCATACAGGTCGGAGGAAGCAAAACCCAGGGATAGCGGCTTTACGCCACGTGGCGAGCCGCCTTTCGCCACAAGACGAATGGTTACCTCACACAGCTACTGAACGGTTCTGAACCGTTCTATGTACACTGTTTGCGAGTGTCTGAGGTCGGCTCTCACGGAACTTCCCCATCCATCGACCCGCGATACCAGCGACCGGTCTCCGATTCGCACTCCGTACAAAAGGCGACGACGATTGATTCGCCATCGTCTTTCCCACCCTCGAGTCGGTTATCTGTCTTCTCTTCACAGCACTCGCAGTAGCGAAGCTTCACCTGTGTTCCGTAGTCAAGTGGTGCTCCCAGAGCCAGCGCCGTAACTCGCTCGTCGCCGCGGTTCCAGCCCCGCTGAAACTCCTCCCGGTCAAAACGGATTAGCTCACCGGCTTCGATTGATATATCTCCACCCTCCGTTTCGAACGTCGCAGTTCCCTCCTGTACGTAAAACACCTCCTCTTGGATCTCGTGGTTGTGATACGCGAACGCGAAGCTGTCGCCTGGTTCTAGCTCGTAATAGTTGATGGCGAAATCGGTGAGGCCGAGCGCGTCGGTTAGCTTGCGCATTACGGCAGCAGGTTGTACGGCATTTTCGATATCGTCGATTCTAACTTTCTCCATGCTGGCAATTTGCGGTCCACGTCGCAAAACTTTAGCCCTGTGTGGTGGTCCAGTTGGTCTAGTCCTCACACCGAGCCCCTTTTCCGGTGCTGGAGGTTACTGCGTGGTATGGGTTTTGGAAGCTACGACGAGTCCGAGCAGGAGAAACAGCAACGAACCGCTGATACCGACGAAACAGAGGCTGTGAACGTCCACGAAAGCGAGCATGACGGCGAAGTCAGCTTCGAATCTGGCATGTCCACCGACGAGCTCGTCGGCAAACTCGACGAGATGAAACGTTCGAAGGAATAGCCGCCCTCCAGCTAACTACGGTAAGTTCACCGGAGCAGTACCGCGCCAGCCGCCCGGGTTACACACTCCATTCAGGGGTGTACGTTCTCGCAAATCGAGAATCACCACATGGCTTACTAGTTGAAACGGGCAACTCATGAGTATGGCTACTCACTCTCGTCGGCAATTTCTGACAGCGACTATCTGTGGTGGTGTTGCTCTCACTGCTGGGTGTCTCTCGGATAACACCGAAAAGTGGGAGACGGACGATACTTTGGACGTGACCACTGCCATCCAGTACCAGAGTCCGGACTGCAGTTGCTGTGACGTATACGCCGAGTATCTCGACGACCATCTTCAAGCGAGTGTCGACGTGCGAACAGTCGACGACCTCAGCAGCCACAAACAGGAGTTCGGCATTGAATCGGAGATTCGGAGCTGTCATACTGTAAAACTGGAGGGGTACGTCGTCGAAGGACACGTTCCAGTCGAGGTGATTAGAGAGCTACTCGAGGAGAGGCCTGACATCACAGGTATCAGCTTACCCGAAATGCCAGCGGGGTCGCCTGGTATGGGTGGCCAGAAGAATGGGTCCTGGACAGTGTATGGGTTCGATGGGGACCGGACTTTTGAGTACGCTGAAGTGTGAGCAGTTCCAGCCCAAAGCTATAGGCCTGGCGAAACCCACACTCCAGCAATGACCGAGGACTACGAGTTTCTCACCGATATTCTGGACGAGACACAGGTCTCGACGACCGAGGAGACGCTGACCGAACACAGCGGTGACTGGGCGACCCTCTCGGAGTGGATAACGCCGGAGCCCGTGGAACCAGCTGTGGTCGTCTATCCGGAGACAACGGCGGAGGTTGCGGCGGTACTCGAAGCCGCGACAGAACGCGATATTCCAGTCACGCCCTACGCTGCAGGGACGAGCCTCGAAGGTAATCCGGTCCCCTCTCACGGCGGAATCAGCATGAATCTCACAAAAATGAACGCCGTTCTCGACGTGCGACCCGAGGACTTCCAGATTGACGTCGAACCGGGCGTGATGGGTCCGGATATTGTGGAAGCAGCGGGCAAACACGGGCTGTTCTTTCCGCCGCTTCCCTCCTCTGGAGATATCTCGACGATCGGTGGAATGATCGCGAACGCGGCGAGCGGGATGCAGACCGTCAAGTACGGCGAAGTGGCAGACTGGGTTCTCGAACTCGAGGTCGTCCTCGCCGACGGGTCGGTCATCACAACCGGGTCGAAAGCACCAAAGACCTCGGCTGGATACAACCTGCGTGACCTATTCGTCGGTAGCGAAGGCACGCTCGGTATCGTCACGCGAGCGACGCTCGAACTGGCTGGTCGCCCGGCACAGATTCGGGGCGGGCGGGCGATATTCGAAACACTCGACGACGCGACAGCCGCTGTAACCGACGTCGTCACAGCCGGCGTCGACGTGGCCAAAATCGAGTTGATGGACACCCAGTCCGCTCGAATCTCGAATGCCTACACGGGGGCGGACCTCCCGGATACACCGATGGTCTTCCTGGAGTTTCATGCTGACCACAGCATCGAGGAGGAGATCGAATTCTGTCGGAGTGTCATCGAGAGTCACGGCCCGCTCGCGTTCGAAACCGCAGGAGAGGAAGAGATGGACAAACTATGGGAGGCTCGCAAGGAGCTCGCGTACGCACTTTCGGAGTACGACCCCGACTTGCAACCGCTCCACGCCGGTGACGTGACAGTTCCAATCAGCGAGTACGGCCCGACAATAGAGTACGCGAAAACACAGGCGAACGAAACAGGCCTTCTCGTACCCTGTTTCGGACACGCGGGCGACGGTAACGTTCATTACGCCGTGCTGGTCGACCCCGAGGACGACGCCGAGGTAGAGCGTGGCAAGGAGGTGTACGCAGCGCTCGTCGACCGGGCAATAGCTGTCGGTGGCACCGCGACCGGCGAGCACGGTGTCGGGCGTGGGAAACGCGAGTATCTGGTCGACGAACACGGCGAGGACACCGTCGAAGCGATGCGCGCTATCAAGCGCGCACTCGACCCGACGGATACGCTCAACCCCGGCAAGATATTCCCCGAGACGACTACAGGGGAACGTGTTCGGGAACACACCGAAACGACGTAAATCGACGTTTTCGACACAGACACATTTAAATCGCCCTGTCTGTATTGTTGAACATAACCCCCCGTTACAGATGAGTGATACACTCGCTTCGAAACTGGTTCCCGCCTATCGCTGGACGCGACAACGTGTCGCGAACCGGCTGGCCATCGACACGCGCTCGCTCGCAGTGTTTCGGATACTGCTCGGCGGCCTCATCATCGGTGACCTCCTCTCTCGCTCGCGGAACTTCCACTTTTATTACACGGATGACGGCGTCGTCACACAGGAACTCGCCCAGTGGTGGACGGGAGACGCATTCTCGATATTCTACTACACGTCGAACCCATCGCTCATCGCGTTACTCTTTGCTATTCACGGTCTCGTGGCCCTCCAACTCATCGTCGGGTACAAGACTCGCTTTGCGACGGTAGTGTCGTTCCTGTTCGTCATCTCGCTCGACCACCACAACCCGCTGGTGTTGAGCTATGCAGATACCCTGTTCAGACTGATGTTCTTCTGGGCGATTTTCTTACCCCTCGGGGAGCGCTGGTCGGTCGATGCAGTCCACCGAGCGCGTGATGTCCGTACTAATTTTGTTGGTCTCGCCGGGCTGTTTGCAATGACACAGATGATCATGATGTACTTCATCAACGGGCTGAACAAGTTCCCCTCCGACCTCTGGCAGACTGGTGAGGGGACGCCGCTCGTGATGGGTATCGACGAGATGACGTACCTGCTCGGCGACGTGATGCGAGAGTTCCCGTTTCTGCTGGAACTCGGCGGCCGTCTGTGGTTTTACCTCTTGCTGTCGTCACCGTTCTTACTTCTGCTCGCTGGCCGGTGGCGTCTCCCACTCATCGCGCTGTTCATGGGTGGTCACGCATCGTTTGCCCTGACCGTTCGAATCGGTGCGTTCGCCTACGTGGCCCTCACTGGTCTCGTGTTGTTCGTCCAAACGCCGTTCTGGGAAGACGCGAAGGCAGCACTGGGCCGGCTTGGGATCGACACTGCCCGACTGTACCCCTCTCCGGGGCGACAGCGACTCTTTGCCGACCTGTTCCCGAGCTACAGCCTGAACTCCCAACGTAATCAACACCGGAAGGAGGATTTCTATCACCTCGCACTGGGGCTCGTGACGATTGGCATCGTCATCACGGTCGCCGCGATTGCACTCTCGTACGGGGGTGTCATCCACGAGGACGTTCCGGACGACGAAGAACGATTTCACTATACCATTGATAACACACCTGTCGTCGACCGAATTGACTCCGCTGCGAACCACTTCAACGTCAACCAGCCCGAGTGGAGTATCTTCGCTGGTCCAGACCCTCGAACGAGCGATAGGTACTATATCTTCGCCGCGAAAACGGCAGAGGGCGAAGAGCTAGACATCTACTTCGACAGGGAGTTGTCCTACGAGCGTCCGTATCAGGAGCTACAGAATCAGCACGAAACCTACCGTATGCGGTTCTATATGAACTCCATCCGCCGGGCGAGTGACTTCAACGACGCGCCAGACCTCCTCGTCAACCATCTCTGTGAGACGTGGAAAGAGGACCACGATACCGAAATCACGCACATCAATATCTATACAGTTAGAGAGACAATCACCCACGAGACGATTGACAACCCCGAAGACCGCGACCGGAGTATCCATCTGGTACACGAGTTTACCTGCAGCGGGAGTGAGATTCCAGGGGAGTTCGCTCCGCCGCCAGACGACTTCTGAACCCAGTCAGAACAGTTCGTCAACCTGTTCTCGCATCTCCGATAACGAGCCGGAGTTATCGACGCGAACGTGGTCGAGTCTGAGTGGGTCAAACTCCGACTGGAACTGGCGATAGACCGCGACATCTGCGTCACTGATGTCCTCGCGCGCTGCGATTCTGTTCTCCACGACCGACTGGTTGCAGACAACGCGAACCAGTCGGAACGGTACATCGTGTGCGCTAGCGACTCGGACCACGGCAGCGCGATGCACATCTTCGGAGAACGTCGCGTCGAGAACGACCGGCTCGTTTCGTTCCAAAAATGTCCCGGCCCGAGTGAGCAGTTCGTCGTAGACACGGTTGCGCTCTGCGTCGCTGTATATCGGGTCGTCCACGAGTTCCTTGCGTATCACATCACTTCTGAGCCGTGGGCAGTCGAGACGCTCGGAAATGTATGAGGAGACTGTTGATTTTCCGACACCGGGAAGGCCACAGACGGCGACGAGTGTGGGTGGTTGCCCACTCATTTCAGCATCGAGTCCGCGAACCGGCGTGGGAACCCAACGATGAGCTCACGCCAACTCATTTTCTTTTCGTCCGAGCGCAGCCGCGAGCGGAGCCGCTGACTGAACAGTTCGACGAGGATGATGAGGATGAAGATTGCAATCAGCGTCGCCATCATGTTGTCGAAGTTACGGAGGTTCTCCTGGTTCACCACAACAGTACCAAGCCCGCCCGCACCGACAACACCGACAGTCACTGCCGCCCGGACGTTGATTTCGAAGATGTACAGCGTCCAGGCGATGAACGAGGTCCGAACCTGGCTCAGCATTCCGAATACGACTATCTGTGGCTTGTTAGCCCCTGTCGTCTGCATGGCTTCGATTGGACCATCCTCTATCTCTTCGAGCTCGTCGACGAACAGTCGACCGAGGTTCCCGATGGTGTTGAACGCGATGGCCACGGTTGCCGCCGCCGCGCCGAGTCCAACCAGTGCGACGAAAATCAGCGTCCAGACGATGGCCGGAACCGCACGGATGAACGACATCGTCGCACGGAAGATGAAGTTGAACGGGAAACGTGTCACGCGCTCCGAGCCCAGCACACCGAACAGCAGTGCGAGCGGGAACCCAAATACGGTACCGACGAAGCCGATCGCGAGGGTGATACCCGCTTCTCCGAAGATGGCGAACATCCCCATCTCCTGGAAGAAGAACGCGTAGATATCCGAGGGGATAATTGGGTACTGGAATATTAACCCGCCTATGTCGGGGTCATACAGCAGCTCCAGCTCGACCATGAACTCCCAGTAGCCGACCAGATCGAGGAAGGGAATTCCGCCGATACCGGGCAAGAATTCGAAGTACGTCGTCGTCGGGAAGTAATCACCGAGACGGTCGTAGAAGTGTGCCCAGCCGAAATCGGTGTCGTCGAACTCGGCCGCGACGAGCCCCTGAGCGGTTAGGAACGCAAGGGCGGCGATGAGCCCGAGCCAGCCCACTGCTCGGCGACGTCGGGTTTCGCGGATGTTCTCGAACTGTTCGTTTATCGCTGCACTTGCGGATTCGAGCGGCTTTGACTGATCGACTCCCCCATCTGTCTCAGGACTCCGTTCCTCTTCAGTTCCACTCACGGTTTTGTCTCCGTTTGTTTGTTGGCTCTCTCAATCGCATCCTTTTCGTCTTTCTCGTCACCGACGAACATGCCTTCCGTGTCGATATCCCCGTAAATCTTGTCAACTGCCTCGAGTGTCAGATCTTCTCTGTAGCCGTCGAAGACCTTCTCACCGTCGTGGAGTCCGATGAACCGATGCCCGAACTTCCGGGCAATGTTGACCTGATGGAGGCTGATGAACGTCGTCAGGTCACGCTCGTTCGACGCATCCTTGAGATATCGCATCACGTCCTGTGCGCTGCCCGGGTCGAGGCTGGCGACTGGTTCGTCAGCCAGCAGAACGTTCGGCCGCTGTACCAGCGCTCGGGCGATACCGACTCGTTGCTGTTGACCGCCACTCATCCGACGGGCTTTCATCTGGGCCTCCTCCAGCAGGCCGACCGTTTCCAGTGCTTCGAGTGCACGTTGTTTCTCCTCCTTGTCCTGCAGTTGGAGGATGCTGTTGATGAACCCCGCACGGTTGATGCCGCCGGAGAGTGCGTTCGAGTACGCAGTCATGTCGCCGACGATGTTGTGCTGCTGAAATATCATCGCGATATCCGGCCTGGGTTCGGTCATCGGCGTATCTTCGACGATGATGTCGCCAGACGTTGGCTCCGTCAGTCCGCACAGACACCGGAGGAGTGTCGACTTGCCCGAACCCGATACACCGAGGACGATTACGAACTCACCCGACGGTACCTCGAAGGACACCTCATCGAGCGCAACAGTGCTCCCGTATGTTTTCGTGAGGTTATCGACTACAATTCGACTCATTCATTAACTTTTGTTGAGTTCCGCACTACCGTCACGTATCAATTCTCGACTGCCGTTCCGTCGCTAGATCTCGTCGAATTCGATACCAAGGTCCTCGGCGAAGTCAGCGACAGGCTGGTACGTCTCGTGGTCCGCTGCTTCGATTCCGCTAAACCACAGTTCGTGGTCCTGGAACACGTTCCAATCGTCTTCGTCTGCATCGGGATAGTCATCGATGTCGGCGCCTCCCTCCTCGTCGATCTCTTCCATCATCTCGTCAGGCAGGTCGAGACTGAGCGCGTCTCTGAGGTCGAAGGGGTCGTGTTCGAACAGTTCGGTGTCAGCATCGCGCATGAACTGCTCAATGTCGTCTCGAAGGTCTGATTCCCAGGCTGCGTTGACGACAATCGGTGCGCGCGGAATGGGCGGAGAGGTCGCGAGCATGTGCAGTTCCGGGTCACGCGTTCCGGCGTCGGCGAAGTCCGGCGAAATCTCTGCGAGGTCCGGGAACTCGTTTTCTAGCTGCTCTGCGGGCACGTGTGGGACAGTAACGAATTCGCCAGCACCGGCTGCCATGATGCTGTCGTCGTTGATGAGTTCCTCGACTGCGACGTCGTGTGTGGCCGTGCGGAAGTCGAAATCTTCCGCTCTGCCCCCTTGTGCTGCGTTACCGATGTCGAGGCCACCATCCTCGAGAATCCACAGCGGCGCCATTCCACCGGACACAGAGCCGATATCTCCCATCGCAACCTCCTCTCCTTCGAGGTCCTGAACCGACTCGATGCCGTGCTCGTCGCGTGCTTCAGCCGTGGTTACGAGCGTTCCGAAGTACTGCTCGGAACCGAACGCCTCGCGCATTCCGACAACGTCTATCTCACTTCCCAGGTCGGGTACCGCTCCTGGTGAGGTGTCTGCGAACATCGGTTCGTCCGGTCCTGCCGCGTCGAGTGCTTCGGCCGTCGCGGCGTAGTTGGCTGTTTCGAATCCGTCGATTTCGACGTCGAACTCGTCCTCGATCGCCTCGAACAGCGGTTGGTACTGGACTTCGATGTCGATCGTATCCTCTGCTGGGTTCATCACCCACTCGATGACCGTCGTCTCCTCGTCAGCTTCGGTCGTAGCCCCGTCGTCACTGGTGTCGTCCCCATCTCCTCCACCGATACAGCCAGCAAGTACTCCGGCCCCTGCAAGACCGGTTGTTGCGATAAACTTTCGACGCGTTTCGTTCCGATTGGCAAATTTATCTGCCATTCTGAGTGAAAGCTAACAGGCATTACCAATATATCTTTCTAATATCTTACCAATGTCAGACGTTTTTATTGTTATTATTATTGAGAAGTATATAGGCCCGTCCTACGCAACGGTAAATAACGTTTAATCGAGCGTGTTAATCAGTCGTCCGCCAGTCCAGGAAGTCGCAAACCCGTCTCCTCGACAGCCGACTCGACACTGTCCGGTTGGTCAAGAAGGTGACAGGCCGCCTGGTGGCTACGGTCGTCCTGTAGCTGTGGAGTGACTTTTTCACAGACTGTTTCGTAAACTGAGAGTTGCGTCTCGGCGTCGTCCCAGTGCCCATCAAACGCGGCCTCGAGTGCAGCACGGATGCGTTTTTCGTGACGTGGAGTTGTCGAGAGGGTCCCGTCAAGTTCCCGCTCTAAAACCCAGTCGATGACTGCGTCCTCGTCGTCCACCTCGACGAACTCCTCGGCACCTTCGATGTCGATCTCTCGGTTTCGGATACGGTCTCGGACCGTCACGACTGCCCGGTACTGCTCCTGTGTCAGATCGATATCTGCTGGCGGGATTACCGACGGACACCTGGTTCTGAACCGACAGCCGCTCGGTGGATTGCGTGGAGAAGGAACGTCTCCTGTCAGCGTCTCGATATTACGCTCTTTTTCGTCGATGGAGACGCGAGGGACGCTCTCGAGAAGCGCCTCTGTATACGGGTGCTGGGGTTTCGAAAAGATCTCCTTTCCGGGGCCTATCTCGACAATCTCGCCCAGGTACATGACAGCCACGCGGTCACAGATGTGGCGAATTACCGAGAGGTCGTGCGAAATGAGAAGATACGTCAGCCCGAACTCGTCTTGTAGCTGGTTTAACAGGTTCAGAATCTGTGCCTGAACGCTCACGTCGAGCGCACTCGTCGGCTCGTCGAGTACAATAAACTCTGGGTCGAGGGCGAGTGCACGCGCGATACCGATGCGCTGGCGCTGCCCTCCGGAGAACTCGTGGGGATATCGGTCGAACTGGTCGCCCGAAAGCCCCACCCGGTTGAGCAGGTCCTTGACTCGCTCTTTTCTGAGCTCTTCTTTCGGTCGTTCGTGGTCGTCTCCGAACGGCCAGTCGTGGACGTCGAGTGGCTGTTTAACCGTCGCTCCGATGGTCATCCGTGGGTCGAGGCTTGAAAACGGATCCTGGAACACGATGCCAGCGTTCCGGCGAAACGCTTTCAGCTCGCTCCGGTTCATCTCGTAGATATTCTGTCCGTCGAAGCTGACTGTCCCGTCTGTTGGCTCCTGAAGACGCAACATCGTCTCCCCAGTCGTAGACTTTCCACAGCCAGACTCACCGACGAGTCCGAGAGTTTCACCTCGCTTTACGTCGAAATTCAGCCCGTCGACCGCTTTGATAGCAACCGGGTCGTCGCCGAATAGCTGGTCCAACAGCGAGTCTTGCTCAAAGAAGTACTTCGTGAGATTCTTGACTTCGACGAGCGGGTCAGTCATCGGTCACCACCTCCTCCGCTTCGGTCACCTCGAAGTAATCGTCTGCCAGCGCCTGTGTCTCGTCGTATGCGTGATCCGCGAGATAGCATTTTGCAGCGTGGTCTTTGCTCCCTGGCCCCTCGATGTCTCCGGGTTTCGTGAGACACTCCTCCATCGCCTTCGGACAGCGGTCGGCGAAGTAACACCTGTCGCCCATCTCGCTGTCTAGGAGACTCGGGACGTTCCCCCCGATCGGCTGGAGCTGACCGCCGGCGTCCTCGAGATCCGGGACCGATCCAATCAGCCCGTCAGTGTAGGGATGGACGGAGTTCTCGAAGACGTCTTCGAGTGTCCCGCGTTCGACTATCTCGCCGGCATACATCACGCCGACCCTGTCACACATACGGGCGACGACGCCGAGATTGTGTGTAATCAAGAGAATTGTCATCCCTCGCTCTTCCTGCAGGTCCGAAAGAATATCGAGCACCTGCGCCTGAATCGTCACGTCCAGCGCGGTCGTCGGCTCGTCAGCGATGAGCACGTCCGGCTCGCCCGCCAGTGCCTGTGCAATCATCGCTCGCTGGAGCATTCCGCCGGAGTACTGGTGTGGATACTCGTCGGCGCGCTGAACTGGGTCCGGAATCCCGACCATCTCGAGCAGCTCTATCGCTCGTTCCCTGCTCTCTCTGGTGATGAAGCGTTTCGACGGGAGCAGCATTGACGTGACCATCGAGGAGAAGGAGTACTCTTCTCCTCGGGTCTTCGCGTCCGTCGACCGCGGTCTCGCGCGCGCTCGTTGCTGTACCTCGACAGCCTCAGCAATTTGCTCGCCGACGGTGATGCTCGGATTGAAACTGCTCTCGGGGTCCTGAAAAATCATACTGAACGAGGACCCTCGCAGCGAGGTCCGAACCTTCTCCGGGACAGCAAGCAAGTCCACGAAATCGTCGGTTACTGCCTCAGGATACGTCTCCCTGAGCGACTCGGCGAGTTCTTCGTTCCTGTACTCGATTTTTCCTTCAGTAATCTCGCCCGGCGACTCCACGAGGTCCATGAGCGAGAGCGCAGTAACGCTCTTTCCACTCCCGCTTTCGCCGACGATACCGAACACCTCGCCGCGCTCGACAGTCAGATCGAGGCTTTCGACGGCGTTTACCTGTCCTTCCTTCGTGAAAAACCGTGTCGAGAGGTCTGTAATTTTGAGAATATCTTTGCTCATGTCAGGCACCTCGTTCGCTCTGGTCGATGTTCGGGTCCAGTGCGTCCCGGAACCAGTCACCCAGCAGGTTCACGCTGATGACAGCGAGCATGATGCCGATACCCGGGAAGACGGATACCCAGGGTCGGGTCCGCAGGACGTCCTGTCCACGCTCTATCTCGTAACCCCAGGACAGCGTAGTCCCGGAGAAGCCGAGATACGCGAGCGAGGCTTCGAGCAGGATGATAACTGCTACCTGGATTGTCGCCAGGACGATTATCGGTGTCAGGCTGTTCGGCAGCACGTGTTTGAGCAGTATCTGTCGGTTGCTCGTTCCGAAGCTCTTTGCGGCTTTGACGTACTCCTCGTTCCGTAGCGAGAGCGCCTCTCCGCGGGCGACCCGCGCGAACCAGACCCAGGTCACGAGCCCCACCACCACCGTGACTGTGCCGGGTATCGGAATGGTCTCGGGCATTCCTTCGGCGAACCCGGCCATGACGATAGGGTCGGGAACGTGTATCGGTGACTGACCGAACACACCGATAAGCGCGAGCGCCAGAACGAGTGCGGGAAATGCGAGCATGACGTCCGCAATCCGCATCAGTGTATCGTCGATACGTCCACCGTAATAGCCTGCAATCAGTCCGAAGGGGACGCCGATCATGAGTGCCATAATCACACCGACGATACCGACGACCAGCGAAACTCGTGCACCGTAGAGGAACCGTGAGTAGACGTCCTGCCCCACGTTATTCGTCCCGAGAATGTGCTCACTGCTTGCCTCGACGCTTACTTCGGCGAACTCGCCTTCATCGGCAATCTGTGTCTCGTAACTGTGTCCAAGCGGTGGGTACGGATTGCCTGTATCCTCGTCAAAGTATCCGGTCGATGTCGGGTCGTGGGTGGCAAGAAGCGGCGCGAACAGCCCGCCGAAGAGGATCACAACGAGCAAGAACAGTCCGACTTTGGGGAGCAAGCTCCCCACAAGCGTCTCTTTCAGATTCGATTTCATACGGTCGGATATCATTCGAGCTCAACCTCCGGGTCTAGATAGCTGTAAACCGCGTCAACGACGATGTTGATGGCGACGAATGCGATAGCGATGAACACCACGATTCCCTGCATCAGTGGCCAGTCACGGGCGTCTAGAGCATCGATGAGGCGGAGTCCCAGCCCCGGCCAGTTGAACACGGTCTCTGTAATCACCGCCCCGCCCATGAGTGTCCCCATCTGCAGTCCGAGGACGGTTACGATGGGAATCATCGTGTTCCGGAGCACGTGCTTGTACCGTATCAGTACACTTGGCAGCCCCTTTGCCTTCGACGCGGTGACGTATGGCTTCCCCAACTCGTCGATCATACCGCTTCGTGTGAGACGGGTGAGGAGTGCGGTGAAATACGTTCCGAGGGTAATCGCTGGGAGTGTTATGTATCTGAGCCAGGTGCCGAGCTCGGTTACCGAGCCGTCTTGAACGAGTGCCATCACTGCTTCGCCGAACCCAACCTCACGGCGACCTGTCGGGAGGTCGATCATGCCGAGCCCGATAGAGCTGGGATACGGGAGATTGAGCCCGGCGACCGAGAGCGACGAGAGACCGATAGCTGGATAGGGGACACCAAGCCAGACGGCGAACACGAGAATGAGCATTAGCCCGAGCCAGAAGTTCGGGGTGCTGATTCCGAGAAGTGAGAACAGCGTCGCCCCGTAATCGGACGGTTGGTTCCGGCGTGTTCCCGAGATAACACCCAGCGGAATTGCGATAACGAGTGCGACCACTGTCGCTGCAATCGCGAGTTCGAGTGTCGCTGGAACCCGTTCGATAACCATCGCTTCGACCTCGCGACTTGACCGCCACGAGTAGCCAAAATCCCCCTGGGGAAAGCCACTGATGTAATCGAAGTACTGGACGTATATCGGCTCGTTTAACCCTTCCTGCTCTCGGACCAGTTCGACGGTGTCGCGGCTGGCCCCCTCCCCGAGCATGAGTGCAGCTGGGTCACCGGGCGAAACAGCCCTGAGACCGAACATGATTGTGACGACGCCCCAAATAACAAAGACCCCCTGAAGGAGTCGTCTTACCAGGAACTTCCCCACTGACATCTAACTTCGGTTAACGGTGACCCGGTGTAATTATTTCGCTTCGATACCGTGCCGCTCTCGGAGCCTCACCGACTCATCTCCCAGATGTAGATGGTCTCGTCTTCTCGCGGGTCCCAGGTGATCTGATCGTTGACACCGTAGATGCTCTCCTGGGTGTGGAGGAAGACGAACGGCGCTTTCTCGTGTGCCATCGCGTTGACTTCCTGAAGCCGCTCGGTCCGCTCCTCCGGGTCTTCGATTTGCTGACTCTCCAGAATCGCGTCGCTGAGTTCTTCGTCCTCGAACGTCCGGGCCGGGTTGTCCGGAATCGTGAAGAAGCCCTGCACACCGTAGTCGGTGTCGCCGGTGATGACACCCCAGCCAATCATGTAGAACGGAATCTCCCACGTCTCACCGAACTCGTCGGGGTCGACCCCTGCCTGGTTGGCGTCCGAGACGACACCGAAGTCGACGATGTCGACACTGCAGTCGACGTTCGGCAGCTGGTCGATCATGTCTGCAGCCGTCTCACCGATTTCGGCGTCGTTCAGGTACCGACCCTGCGGCGCGACGAGTTCGATTTCGGTGCCACCGTAGCCGCTCTCTTCGACGAGGCTCTCTGCCATGTCGAGGTCCTGTGCGTACGGCTCGATGTCCGGGTTGTACCCGTTGATACCCGGTGAGACGGGCTGTCCGCGTGCCTCACCGAAGCCGCTCAGTACAGTATCCACGATCTGCTGGTTGTCGACAGCGTAGTTCATCGCCTGACGGAACTCCTGGCTGTCGAACGGTGGAACGGTGTTCTTCATCGGCAGGAACACCGTTCGGAAGCTCGTCACGTTACGAATTTCTGAACCCTCGGCGTCCTGAATCGTCGCGACGTCCTCGGGGAGGATGTTGATGGTCACGTCGGACTCGCCAGTCTCGAGTGCTGCAGCACGACCACTCGACTCGCCGTCGGCGTTGAATACGACACGGTCGAACGGTGGTTGTTCGCCCCAGTAGTCATCGAATGCTTCGACGACAATCTCTTCGCCGGACGTGAAGTCGACGACCTCGTAAGGGCCTGTGCCGTTGAAGTCCTCGGGGTCAGCACCCGAGATGGTCTCCTCGGGCTGGTCGGCGTTGTAGTTGTCTATTGCCCAGTCCATGTTCATCGCGCGGGCGTAGTTACCGAACTCGAACTCGGCCAGACCCGGTGCGGCCCCGTAGCTGACTTCGAGTGTGTAGTCGCCCGTTGCTTCCGCTCCCTCGATCGAACCGAGACCGAACGTTCCGATCGGACTCACGGGACCCATCTCCGGGTCGACGGTCCGGTTGATCGTCCAGGCGACGTCCTCGGCGGTCATCTCGTCGCCGTTGTGGAATACCACGTCGTCCCGGAGTGTGAGCTCTGTTACTCCGTCGCCGAGTGCTTCCCACTCTTCGACGACCCGCGGGAAGATTCCCTCGCCGGGTTCGAAGTCGAACAGCGGCTCGTAAATGTGGTCGTACACGTCGAAGTAGTCCCCGGTGATATGGTCGAGCGGGTCGATTGTATCTGGGAATTGCGACAGAGTAATCGTAATCTCGTCGAGGTCGTCTTCCTCGCCTGGGCCAGCGTCGTCGGCATCGTCGGTGTCGTCAGCCGGCTCGGTGTCGTCGGCGTCGTCAGTGTCTTCGACCGGCTCGCCGTCGTCGGCATCGTCGGCGTCGTCCCCGATGCAGCCAGCCATCGAGGTGACACCGGCCGCAGCAGCCGTTGTCCCCGTTAGTTGCAGTACTTTACGTCGGCGCAGTTTACTCCGGTCCTGCATAGTTAAATGGCTCTATACGGCGACATTTAAATGTAGTGGTATATCTTGGGCCTTTCGCTGGATTTTAATACCACTTTTATTGGGATTTACAACTTCGGTTATTATTCCCAATAACTGCCCGTTCCACAGTCAAACGTCAGGCTTGTAGGTAAGAACCGAGATAGTACAGCTATGGCAGTCATCGATATTGCCCGAACGAACGTGGTAACCGTCGGCCCTGAAGAGTCCGTCGACGACGTGATCCGGCGGATGCATGGGGAGGCCGTCGGGAGCGTCGTAGTGGTTGACGACCATGAACCGCTCGGACTGGTCAGCGACCGCGACCTGGCGATGGCGGTACTCGACGAGACGTTCGACGTCGAGGAAACATCCATCGGGGAGATTGTCGGCACCGAAACCGTCACTATCGACGCCGAGGCGGGGGTGTACGAGCTGGTGGAACTGCTCTCACAGAAGGGGCTCAGACGAGTCCCGGTCGTTCAGGACGGGGAACTTGCAGGCATCATCTCCCTCAGCGACGTGGTCGTCCTGCTGGGAATGGAGCTTCAGCACGTCGCCACCGCTATCCGGAGTTCCTCGCCTGCCTACGAGCGTTCTGGCGTCAAGTACTACCACGATTGACCCTTCCCCGGGCACGACCCCGCGTGCAAACAACTTAACCGCCACGCCGTCATCAGTTGAACCGATGAGAGGGTCACATCTCGTCACGACCGAGCGCGTCGTCTGTATCGCCGCGCCCGGCACGGAAGCCGTGGTCGACGCCGTCGCCTCGGCCGCCGCTGACCATGGTCTGGCGTTCGTGACCTACGAAGTCGGAGACAACATCGAGGAGTACCGCATCGCTGGCGGTGACGTACTGGGTGTCGTCGTCGGCGGCGATGGGACGTTTCTGCGCGCAGTCGACGAGTTTGCACCCCGCGAAATCCCGTTCCTGAGCGTCGACGCCGGGACCCTGGGATTCCTGATGGTGACTCCACCGGATGCCGTCGAAGCAGCATTCGACGAAATCTTTGCTGGACAGGCCGCCATCACAGAGCATCTGCAGGTTCGGGTCACCGGTGCGGGAGTGGACGAAACCGGTCTCAACGAGATACAGCTGGACGCACCCGAACGACCGCCGGAGCGGCCTGTAGAGGGTCCTCATGGGGGCGTCGGTGCGGGACACAGACACTGCGAACTCGAAGTGTTCGTCAACGACGAGTACGTCGGCCTGTACGAGGGCGGCGGATTGCTCGTGAACACGCCCACCGGGAGCACAGCGATGGCGCTTTCTTCGGGCGGTCCAGTTCACTTCCCGGCTGACAACGAGACGCTGCAAATTACGCCGCTTCATGCCCACAACACGGGAGTCCGTCCACTCGTCATCGGCGCGGACGCGGACATTACTGTCGTCCCAACGACTAGCACCCGTCTTTCGGTTGACGGTGCACGCCCCGAGTACATCGTCGATGCCGAGACGAAACTGTCGTTCGGGAGAGCCGACACTCCTGCCTATCTTGTCTGGAGCTCTCACAGCAACTCGGTCATGGACGCGCTGACCGCGAAACTCGGCTGGAACGTCCGCGACGAAACCCCTCTCGAACGCCCACCCAGTACCTCCGAAGGACCGACGGATCTGCTCACGACCGCCGGAGAGATTGCCTGCGAGGCGGCGAAGGCCGCGGGAACCCCGACCAGACGAATTTACGAACACATCGAACGCTCGGACTCCGGCGTGGTCAGCGAAGAGCTCGTCGGCGCTGCCATCTCCCGAAGTGAGCGGATTATCACCGCCATCTTGAGCACGTCGTTCCCAGACCACACCATCCTCTCGGAGGGCTGGACGGTCAACGACGGGTCTGGTCCGTACACCTGGGTCGTCGACCCGCTCGATGGCACCGGAAACTTCGCCCACGGTAATCCGAGCTTTACCGTCGCCGTCGCTCTCGTCGAGGGAAACACGCCCGTCGTCGGCGTCGTCTACAGCCCCGTCACTGACGACCTCTTCCACGCAGTCCAGGGCGTGGGTGCCTATCGGAACGAGACGCCAATAGAGCCGACCGATAGGAGCCGTCTCGATGACAGTATGCTGCTCTCCGGATACGACCCGACGGGCGAGTTTCTCAAACGGTTCTACCGACACGCACGCGGTGTCCGACGCCTCGGAAGCGCGTCGCTTCATCTCTGTTATGTCGCGGCTGGCAGCGCCGACGCTCACTGGGAGTACGACACCTACCCCTGGGACGTTGCTGCAGGGTTGTGTATCCTCCGGGAGGCCGGTGGCGTCGCAACGCATGCAGACGGGAGCGAGTACGAACTCCGGCTGACAGATACTGGCAGACGCTCGTCACTGCTCTCATCGAACGGTCCACTCCACGGTGCACTGCTCGAAGCGTTCCCCGAGGACGGGTTCTGAACACATCTGCCGCGACCCCGGATACCGTTTGTGCTCTCCGGGAACACGAGAGCGCAATCTACAAACAGGTTGTCTTCCAACTAGAAGGTAATGACAGAGGAGACTGTGGAACACCGGCGGCTTATTATCGCCGGGACAGGCATCGCAGGACTGAGCGCAGCTATCTACGCGGGTCGGGCGAACAATGACCCACTAGTCCTCGAAGGGGACGAGCCGGGTGGTCAGCTCACGTTGACGACCGACGTAGCGAACTACCCTGGCTTCCCGGAGGGCATCAGCGGCCCGGACCTCATCAATCGGATGAAAGAGCAGGCGGAACAGTTCGGTGCCGACTTCGTCCATGGAATTGTCGAGAAAGTGACTAAACTCGACGACGGACGGATTCACGTCGAGTGCTCGAACGGCGACGTGTACACCGCCGACGCGTTCATCGCTGCGTCCGGTGCCAGCGCTCGCACGCTCGGCGTCCCCGGCGAGGACGAACTGATGGGCTACGGGGTGTCGACGTGTGCGACCTGCGACGGCGCGTTCTTCCGCGACGAGGACATGCTCGTGGTCGGTGGCGGCGACGCCGCGATGGAGGAAGCAACCTTCCTCACAAAGTTCGCTGACACCGTCTACATCGCCCACCGCCGCGACGAGTTTCGCGCCGAAGCCCACTGGGTCGACCGTGTCGAGGAGCTGGTCGAAGCGGGCGACATCGAAATCTTGCGCAACACGGAGTTGCTCGAAATCCACGGCTCGCCCGAGGAGGGCGTCGACTACGTCACGCTTGCACGAAACGAGTCGGGATACCCCACGGAGAAGCTCGACGACCCCGAAACG
>LKMJ01001986.1_pt1 | contig 18526 bp, 20 predicted proteins | sample 643391 | NCBI WGS metagenome assembly LKMJ01 (sample SAMN04112250, study PRJNA286221) | soda lake metagenome | biome: soda lake; feature: Kulunda Steppe; material: water; isolation source: sample PL-Br10 brine of Picturesque Lake | place: Russia: Kulunda steppe | collected 2010-07 | reverse complement strand
GCATTTACGCCGTGCCGCGCATGCTTCATGAAATGGAGCTGGATCAGTTGATCGTGGAACGCTTCAACCTGTCTGCGGGTGAAGCGGATCTTTCCGAGTGGGATCATGTGTTCGAGCTTGAGCAGAACACCGAGCACGAAGTCACCATTGCCATGGTCGGCAAGTATATGGAGTTGCTGGACGCCTACAAATCACTGATCGAGGCGCTCAGCCACGCTGGTCTTCATACCCGCACCAAAGTGAACATGCGGTATCTGGATTCCGAGGACCTTGAACGCGACGGCACCGGGGCTCTGTCTGATGTGGACGCGATTCTGGTGCCGGGCGGTTTCGGGGAACGCGGTGTGGAAGGCAAGATCAGCGCCGTGCGTTATGCCCGGGAAAACGGCATTCCCTATCTGGGTATCTGTCTGGGCATGCAGGTCGCCGTCATCGAATACGCCCGCCATGTCGCCGGGCTCAGTGGTGCCCACAGCACGGAATTCCGCAAGGACTCTCCGTACCCCGTGGTCGGTCTGATTACCGAGTGGATCAACGAGGAAGGTCAGCTTGAGCGCCGGGCAGAGGATTCCGATCTGGGCGGTACCATGCGCCTGGGTGCTCAGGACTGCCGGCTGGTGGAGGGCTCCATCGCCCATCGGTGTTACGGTAAGGATCTGATCAGCGAGCGCCACCGTCACCGCTATGAGGTGAACAACAACCTGCTGCCCCGCCTGGAAGAGGCCGGGCTGCGTGTGGCCGGACGCTCCGGGGACGGAGCGTTGGTGGAAATGGTTGAAGCGCCGGATCATCCCTGGTTTGTGGCCTGCCAGTTCCATCCCGAGTTCACCTCCACGCCCCGGGACGGCCATCCGCTTTTCCAGGGCTTTGTGAGTGCGGCACTCGCACACCGTGGTAACCAGTAAACCAGAAGGACACAGGACTTAGCCATGCCACGCAGCGACATTGCCATCCGGGATCTGGACGTCTCCAACAGCCGGCCTTTCACACTCTTCGGTGGCATGAATGTGCTGGAGTCCCGGGAGCTGGCACTGGAAGTGGCGGATGCCTACAGCCAGGTGACGACAAAGCTGGGCATTCCCTATGTGTTCAAGGCCTCCTTCGACAAGGCCAACCGCTCCTCCATGCATTCCTTTCGGGGGCCGGGGCTTGAAAAGGGGCTGGCCATCCTTGAAGAGATCCGGGATCGCTATCATGTCCCGGTACTGACGGACGTGCACGAACCCGATCAGGCGAAACCGGCGGCGCAGGTCTGTGACGTCATCCAGCTGCCCGCTTTTCTGTCGCGCCAGACCGATCTGGTGGTGGCCATGGCCCGCACCGGTGCGGTCATCAACGTCAAGAAAGCCCAGTTCCTGGCCCCCCATGAAATGGCCCACATCATCAACAAGTGTGAAGAGGCCGGCAACGACCGGGTGATTCTGTGTGAGCGCGGCACGGCTTTTGGCTACAACAACCTGGTGGTGGACATGCTCGGCTTCGGTGAGATGAAAAAGCTCGGCGCGCCGGTGTTCTTTGACGTCACCCATGCGCTGCAGATGCCCGGTGGGCGCCGGGACTCCGCCGGTGGCCGTCGCGAACAGGTCACCGAGCTTGCCCGGGCCGGTCTGTCCCAGGGGCTGGCGGGGCTGTTTCTGGAGGCCCATCCCAATCCCGATGAGGCCAAATGCGACGGGCCCTGCGCGCTCAGACTCAGCCAGCTCGAGCCTTTTCTGGCTCAGCTGAAACAGCTCGATGAATTGATCAAGGGGTTCGGGCCACTGGATACGGCCTAGAGCTCCAGAAGTGTTTTGGTAACTGATGAAAGAGGTTCTAGGATGACAACAATTGCGGATATCAAGGCCCGCGAGGTGCTCGACTCCCGGGGCAACCCGACGGTCGAGGCGGACGTGATTCTTTCCAGTGGCGAGATTGGTAGCGCCTGCGCGCCTTCCGGTGCCTCCACCGGATCCCGTGAAGCGCTGGAGCTGCGTGATAAAGATGAAAACCGCTATCTGGGCAAGGGCGTTGAGAAGGCAGTTGCCGCTGCCAAAGGTCCGATTCGGGATGCGCTCAAGGGCAAGGATCCGGTGGATCAGCGCGCCATTGACCAGGTCATGCTGGATCTGGATGGCACGGACAACAAGCAGAATCTGGGCGCCAATGCCATTCTGGCGGTATCGCTGGCCAACGCCAAGGCGGCAGCGAAGTCCCTCAACCTTCCACTGTACGAGCATATGGCCAGGGTCAACGGCTCAGCGGATAAGTTTTCCATGCCAGTGCCGATGATGAACATCCTCAACGGTGGTGAACACGCCGACAACAATGTGGATATCCAGGAGTTCATGATCCAGCCGGTCTCCGCGCCCACCTTCAAGGAAGGGTTGCGCTGTGGCGCGGAAATCTTCCATAGCCTGAAAAAAGTACTGAAGAAGCAGGGTCTGAATACCGCTGTGGGTGATGAGGGCGGTTTCGCCCCGAATCTGCCCTCCAACGAGGCGGCACTGGAGGCCATCCGCACGGCCGTTGAGGAAGCCGGCTACAAGCTGGGCGAGGATGTGACCCTGGCGCTGGACTGCGCCGCAACCGAATTCTATGAAGACGGCGTCTACGACCTGAAGGGTGAGGGTAAACAGTACAATGCCGCAGAGTTCACGGATTACCTGGCCGGACTGTGCGAACGTTTCCCCATTGTCTCCATTGAAGATGGCATGGACGAGGCCGACTGGGATGGCTGGAAAACCCTGACCGATCGGCTGGGCAGCACCGTGCAGCTGGTGGGGGATGATCTGTTTGTGACCAATACCCGGATCCTCAGGGAAGGCATCGACAAGGGCGTGGGCAACTCCATTCTGGTGAAGTTCAACCAGATCGGCAGCCTGACCGAAACCCTGGATGCGATTCGCATGGCGCAGGAAGCCGGCTATACTGCAGTCATATCCCACCGCTCCGGTGAGACAGAGGACACCACGATTGCGGATCTGGCCGTGGCAACCAGTGCCGGGCAGATCAAGACCGGTTCGCTGTGCCGCTCGGATCGGGTGGCCAAGTACAATCAGCTGCTGCGCATTGAAGAGCAGCTGGGTAATCGTGCACTCTATCGTGGACGTTCGGAAATCAAGGGGCAGGGCGCCTGAGGGCAGACCCTGACTGGCCATGGAGCCGGTTCTGATGAAATGGTTGTGGGCACTGATGATCCTGCTGATTGTTCTGCTGCAGGCTCGACTCTGGGCCGGCGAGGGCAGCCTCGTCCAGGCCTGGCAGCTGCAGGAGCAGATCGAACAGCAGGAGGAGGTCAATGACAACCTGTCTGGCCGTAACGACGAACTCTTTGCTGAGGTAGGAAACCTTGGCGAAGGGTCCCGTGCCGTGGAGGAACGGGCGCGGGTCAACCTCGGCATGATCCGTGAGGAGGAGACCTTCTTCCTTGTGGTCGACCCCTGATCCGTCTCCATGTCCCCATCAACTGAACCCAGCCTGGCCGGCGATCTGCCAGCCAACCTGAAAGTGATCATTCCGGCGGCGGGCATTGGTGCCCGCGTCGGGGGTGATCGCCCCAAACAGTACCAGCTACTCAATGACCGTTTTCTGCTTGACGTAACGCTGCAGCGCCTGTCCCAGGCATTGCCGGGAGTGCGTATGCTGGTCATGCTCCACCCCGAGGATATCTGGTGGTCGCAGTCTGAAAGTGCGGCCTCGCCGTTGATTGATACGGCGAAAGGAGGTGAGACGAGGTCGGATTCCGTGCGTCGTGGTCTGGCCACTCTTGCGAGCAGCGCGGAGGCTGATGATCCAGTGCTGGTGCACGACGTGGCCCGACCCTGTATCACCGCCAGCGACATCCACCGACTGCTTCACGACACTGCCCACAGTGAGCATGGAGGGCTCCTGGGTGCGCCGGTGCCGGATACAGTCAAGGAAGTGGATAACGGTCGGCGGGTGAGAATGACCCGGGATCGACGCTGGCTCTGGCGGGCTCTGACTCCCCAGGTCTTTCCCTATGAGGGGCTGAGACAGGCTTTGCAACAAGCCCATATCGCGGGTGTGGAGGTGACTGACGAGGCCTCCGCCATGGAGGCGCAGGGGTATGCGCCACTCATCGTCCAGGGGCGTTCGGATAACCTCAAAGTGACCTACCCGGAAGATCTGGCACTGGCGGCCTGGTACCTGAAGCAATTCCATGAACAACACCCGGAGACATCCAGATGATACGAGTTGGGCAGGGCTTTGATGTCCATGCATTTGAGGAAGGGGAGTTTGTCACCGTCGGGGGTGTGAATATTCCCCATGACCAGCGCCTGAAAGCCCACTCGGACGGCGATGTGCTGCTGCACGCCATTTCCGATGCCCTGCTGGGCGCTGTCGCTCTGGGGGATATCGGCCACTGGTTCCCGGACACCGAAGAGCGTTGGCGCGATGCGGACAGCCGTGCGCTGTTGCGTGAGGTCTACCGTCAGGTGCAGATGCGCGGTTATCGTCTGGTCAATCTGGATGCCACCATCCTGGCCCAGGAACCAAAGATGGGCCCGCACATGGGTGCCATTCGCCACAACATTGCCGAGGACCTCTCGGTCAATCCCGAGCGGATCAACGTCAAGGCCACCACCACGGAATGGCTGGGTTTTGTAGGTCGCGAAGAGGGAATGGCGGCACAGGCTGTGTGCCTCGTGGAAAGCCGAAAAGCCGAGGGCAGAAACTCGTGAGTCAGTGGTCACTGACCAGGTTGCGGGCCTGGGGCGAGCCCGTCGGCCATGGCCTTATTCGCAGTGAACCGGCGGATTTTTTTGTAGACGAAGTCCTGGGCTGGCAGCCCGAGGGCGATGGTGAGCACCTGCTGGTGCGCCTGGAAAAAACCGGTGATAACACGGATTACGTGGCCGGTGGTCTGGCACGGTTGGCTGGCTGCCGTCGCACGGACGTAGGCTATTGCGGGCGCAAGGATCGCCACGCGGTGACCCGTCAGTGGTTCAGCATCCGTCGTCCCGACAGCAGTGGTGATTCGGCGCTGATTGAGGCCATTGAGGCCCGCTGGCCGGTTCTGGAATGGGCCCGTCACTCACGTAAGCTCCGTGCGGGCGACCATCAGGCAAACCGGTTCGCTATCCGGGTGCGTCAGGCCCAGGTTGATTACGAGATGCTCAATGCCCGCTGGGCGCAACTGGTTGAGCAGGGATGCCCGAATGGCTTCGGTAACCAGCGTTTTGGCTTTGATGGGGGCAACCTGGATCGTGCCGCAGCACTGACGGCGAAACAGCTCAAGCACCCCCGCAAGCGCGCGCAGGCCGGTATCTACCTCTCTGCCGCCCGGGCCTGGCTGTTCAATCAGTGGCTGGACCAGCGGGTTGCGGCAGGCGACTGGCTGACCCTCCAGCCTGGTGATCCGCACTCCAGCCCCAGTGGGCCACTGTTCGGTGATGATGCCTGCGGGGCTGATGAACCACTGGCCGAGCGGGAGATGGCATTCGCCCAGGCCTACCCGCAGTTCATGGATCTGTTCCGGGCCACCCGGATGCGCCCTGACCGTCGCGCATTGGCGCTTAAGCCGGTAAACTGCGCATTAACGGTGGGTAACGCCGAATTTACCCTGGCTTTTGATGTTCCGGTCGGGGGGTTCGCAACGGCGCTACTGCACGAACTACTCGACGTTGAGGATTCATCACGCAACCTATGAACCTGCTACTTTCCAATGACGATGGTGTCCACTCTCCTGGCCTGACGACGCTGCACGAGATGCTCAGTGATATTGCCACACTGCGTGTGGCGGCCCCGGACCGGGATCACAGCGGGGCCAGCAATGCCCTGACACTGACCCGCCCCCTGGCGGCCACTGAGATGCCCAATGGGTTTTACGCCATCGATGGCACTCCGACCGACTGTGTCCATCTGGGCATCGGCGACATGTTCGATATTGAGTTTGAGCGTGTCGTGTCTGGTATCAATACCCATTCCAATCTGGGCGACGACATCCTCTATTCCGGCACTGTGGCCGCCGCCGTGGAAGGGCGCTTGCTCCGGCATCCGCCCATTGCGGTATCACTGGTCAATCAGGGCAACTGGCGCTTTGATACGGCAGCGCGGGTTGTGCGCTCGCTGCTGCTGCGGGACGATCCGCTGGCGGTGCCCCCGCGCACGGTGCTGAACGTCAATGTGCCGGATGTGGACTGGGAGGAGCTGCGTGGTGTGCAGATCACGCGTCTGGGGCATCGTGGCCGGGGCGAGTTGCCCCAGCGTGTGTCCTGCCCTCGGGGCAGGGAGCGGATGTGGATCGGTGCGGCCGGCGATGAGGATGATGCCGGTCCGGGCACGGACTTTCACGCCGTGCGCGAGGGATACGTTTCCATCACGCCGGTCAAGGTGGATATGACCCATTACGACACGTTCCAGAGTCTGAGCGATTGGATGCAGGGTGGTCTCTGAGATGAATAAGAAACTGCAGGGTATCGGTATGACGTCCCAGCGTACCCGCCGCCGCCTGGTCGAACGTCTTCGCGAGGGTGGTATTCAGGATGAGCGTGTGCTGGATGCCATTGCACAGGTGCCGCGCCATATCTTTCTGGATGAGGCGCTGTCCCACCGCGCCTATGAGGACACTGCGCTGCCAATCGGCCACCAGCAGACGCTCTCGCAGCCCTATGTCGTGGCGCGCATGACAGAGATGCTGCTGGCTTCAGGGGCGCGGCGAGTGTTGGAACTGGGAACAGGCTCGGGTTATCAGGCGGCGGTTCTGGCCCATCTGGTGGATGATGTGTACAGCGTTGAACGTATCCGTCCGCTGCAGCAGCAGGCCCGGGAACGACTGCAGCGGCTGGGCTATCGCAATGTCTATCTGCGCCATGTGGATGGCAATCAGGGCTGGCCGGATGCGGCACCCTTTGATGCCATCATGCTGACCGCGGCCGCCTCGGGTGTCCCACAGGAACTGCTGCACCAGCTGACGGAGGGGGGTGTAATGATTGCGCCCCTTGGTAATGACTCCCAGATGCTGACTCTCATCACCCGTCGCGGCGACAGCTTTGAGCGTGAGTCCGTGGAGCCGGTGCGATTCGTGCCGGTGTTGGGCGGCGTGGTGCGATGAGCGAAACGGAGTCGGACCCCGAGAGAACCCAGGGGCCTCTGGGGACCTGGTTGCGCGGCTGCGCCATGGGGGCGGCTGATATTGTGCCTGGGGTATCGGGCGGCACCATCGCACTGATTACAGGCATTTACCTGCGCCTTCTCACAGCTCTTGGCGCCATTCCCGGCGCGCTCCTTGATTTCCTTAAGACCCGTCGTCTGGGCAAGCTCCTTCAACAGACGGATGCCGGTTTTCTGCTGGCGCTGATGGCTGGGGTTCTGACCAGCGTCTTTGGCCTGGCCCATCTCATTACCTACCTGCTGGAGTACCATGACGTTCTGGTCTGGGGCTTTTTCTTTGGCCTCATTCTTGGCGCCATTGTCCACATTATTCGTCAGATCCAGAGCTGGCAATCGCTGGCGCCGGCCATGCTTGGTCTTGGTGCGCTTCTGGCCTGGGGTATCAGTCAGCTGACTCCGGCTGCCTTGACCCTGTCCGGCCCCGTCGCCTTCGGGGCGGGCGCGCTTGCCATCTCGGCCATGATTCTTCCGGGGATTTCCGGGAGCTTCATTCTGGTACTGCTGGGCCTCTACGCGCCGGTGCTGGCCGCCATCCGGTCCCTGGACCTTGGCATCATGGCCTTTTTTGGACTTGGCTGTGTTGTCGGCCTGCTCAGCGTGGCGCGTATCGTGGCGACAGCGCTTCGCCGCCAGCCCAGTGCAACCCTGGCCCTGCTTACCGGTTTCATGATCGGTGCACTCCACAACGTCTGGCCCTGGCGGGTTACGATCACGTCACGCACGCGCTCAGACGGCTCTGAGGCGCCACTGCTGCAGGACAATGTGCTGCCCTTCGACTATGCTCAGACCACGGGGGAGGCGCATCAACTGGCTGGTGTGCTGTTACTCTGTGCGTTTGGTATGTTGCTTGTGGTGGGTATTGAGTGGGCCTCCAAAGTGAGACAGCCTGCACTGAAAGAGTGATAACTGTTACCGAAAGTGTTCCGTGAAGTAACACCCCTGTAATTGACGTAACCTCTTCATGGACAAAAAATATCCATCCAAAAGAATTATTTACTGGAGACACCTCATGTGCCGGTCAATCCCTAAGATTTTTTGGTTATCGTAAAGGGTTATCTATTCCTATAGGTTTTGTAATGGATGGATTCCGTGACTCCCGAACGTAGCAGCAGCGCTTCCTTTCCAGGGTTGCCTGCGCGCGCGCCCTTTGCAGCGATTGGTGCCCTGCTGGCATTGCTGGTCACGGCCTGTAATACCTCTGATCTGTTGATGGATCCTGATTACAACCCCCGAGTCACCTGGGGGCGCCATGTCGTCTCCTCGGGAGAAACCCTCTCCTCCATCGCGATGCGATACGGCTGGAACTACCATGAGCTGGCGTCTGCCAACGATATTGAGCGTCCCTATACCATCCAGCCCGGTGATGTGATCCGGTTGGACAGGGAACCGGACCAGCCAGCGCGAACCGCTTCCGCTTCCACCTCCAGAGGTGCCACCTCCGACCCACCCGATGAACCATCCGCCGGGGCTGAAACCGATACCGACTCGTCGCCATCGGCCGCTTCCGAATCACCGGATGAGGAAAGCGCGAGTAACAATGAGTTACAGGCCACTGATGAAGGCGTTTCGGACATTGAATGGGAGTGGCCTCATTCTGGCCCGATTATTGCGAAGTTTTCATCGGACAACGCTGATATGAATAACGGCGTTGGCATTGGTGGCGACGTGGGGGATCCTATTCTCGCGGCTGCAGACGGCAATGTGGTGTATGCCGGCAGCGGTTTGTTGGGTTACGGCAATCTGATTATCGTAAACCACAGCGAACAGTTCCTGAGTGCTTACGCACACAATCGCACCATCGAAGTGGATGAGGGCGATTCAGTAAGTCAGGGGGACACAATCGCGGAAATGGGGGATACAGGAGCCGACCGGGTGAAGCTGCACTTTGAGATAAGAAAAAACGGCGACCCGATCGATCCAAAGCAATACCTGCCACGGCGCTAGACAGGAGGCTCCCGGAAAAACAACTGCATAATCGGGAGTGTTCAAGGGGTAGTCAGAACAAAGCAGGGTGATTGCTATGTCAGCAGAGCGTGAAGAGATCGTTCAGGAAGTGGCATTCGGCGAGCAGGCAACCGAGGCTGTAACCGAACCGGCCGCCGTGGCGGTAGTGGAAGACGAAGCCGCGGCGCTTGAGAAAGCCAGGAACAACACGAGCCGCTACAGCAGCGGAAGCCGGCAGATGGATGCGACCCAACTGTATCTCAACGAGATCGGGTTCTCTCCGTTGCTGACACCGGAAGAGGAAGTGTATTACGCGCGACTTGCCCGCAGTGGTGATGAAAGCGGTCGCAAGCGCATGATCGAGAGCAACCTGAGGCTGGTGGTCAAGATTGCCCGGCGCTACGTCAATCGGGGCCTGACGCTTCTGGATCTGATTGAAGAGGGCAATCTGGGGCTGATTCGTGCCGTGGAGAAGTTTGATCCGGAGCGCGGCTTTCGTTTCTCCACCTACGCCACATGGTGGATCCGTCAGACCATCGAGCGGGCCATCATGAACCAGACCCGTACCATCCGCCTGCCCATCCATGTGGTCAAGGAACTCAATCTCTATCTGCGTGCCTCCCGCGAACTGAGTCAGCAGCTTGACCATGAACCGACGGCCGAAGACATCGCCGAGAAGGTCGAAAAGCCGGTATCCGATGTGAAACGGATGCTGGGACTGAATGAGCGTGTGGCTTCGGTGGATACACCGATCGGCAACAACGGTGACAAGTCACTGCTCGATACGGTACCGGATGAGGGGTCATCGGATCCGGCCTCAGTCCTTCAGGAAACCAACATGCGCGGCTGCATTGAGACCTGGATCGACCAGCTCAGTGACAAGCAGCAGGAAGTGCTCTGTCGACGCTTTGGACTGCGTGGCTACAACACCAGCACGCTGGAAGAGGTGGGTTCTGAGATTGGACTGACCCGTGAGCGTGTGCGCCAGATCCAGGTTGAGGCGCTGCGTCGTCTGCGTGAGATTCTGGAAAAAGAAGGGCTTTCCAGCGATATGCTGTTTCAGGCCTGACCTCAGGAGGGCGGGCCGCCCGGCCCGCCTCTATTCCCTCCGCTGTATCCATGCTCTATCCACTGAACTGTTGTCTCATTTCCGCGTAGGATTACCCACGTACGCAGCCGGAAGTGCAAAACAGTGATGCGGTTGGTAAAACCCTGTCCTGCCAGCATGCTAGTCTTGCTGCGTTTGCAGTAACTAACAAATCTACAAAGCAACAATTCCCGAGAGGAGGGACCCTGCTGATGATACGACTACTGATGAGCACCTTTTTTGCCATGGCACTGGTTGCCGGCACTGCCCAGGCCGATAGCAAGACCGTTTCCGGAGTGGACATTCCGGGCAAAATCGAGATTGAGGACAAGGAACTGGAGTTGAGCGGTGCCGGTCAGCGCAGCCGTTGGTTCATGGATCTTTACGTGGGCAGCCTGTACCTGCCGGAGCCCATGGATGCTGAAACCATCATCTCCGCTGATGAGCCCATGGCCATTACACTTCACATCACCTCAGGCATGATCAACAGTGACCGGATGACCAGCGCCACCGAAGATGGCTTTGAAGCGGCCACTGGTGGTAACACATCGCCGATCCGTGATTACATTGATGAGTTCATGGGTGTATTCGAGGAAGAAATTGAGGAAGGCGATGTTTTCAAGATTGCATACCTTCCAGAAAAAGGGGTAGTGGTCTATCGCAATGATGAACAGACCGGTTCAGTTGATGGTGGCATGGCCTTCAAGCAGGCTCTGTTCGGTATCTGGGTGGGGGATGACCCGGCTCAGGACAGCCTGAAGAAGGCAATGCTGGGCGAAGACTGATCCATCAAGGCGGTCGGCCCTGGGAGACCCGGATTCTGATGGCCATCCCCTGACTGGTCGTGCTTATTGGCTGATACGCATCTGCCTTGTCTTTTGCGGCCAATGAGGGGGTGTCTCCTCGCTTTTATTCTGATACACAATGTGCTGGCCTTCATTGGCTCCTGCACCTGAACTAATCGGAAAATAAACGAGGTTTGGAAAGGTCTATGAAACAGTTTGCAGTTACTGCCGCATCGCTATTGGGCGCATTTTCGCTCTCCGTCCAGGCGGAGACCACCGAAATCAGTGGTGTGGATGTGCCGGAAACCCTGGAGGTGAAGGACACTGAGCTGGTTCTCAATGGTGGGGGTGAGCGCAACCGGTGGTTTATGAAGATCTATGTGGCGTCGCTCTATCTGGAAGAGCCGTCCTCGGATGCCGAAGCGATCATCAGCGCTGATCAGGCGAAAGCCATTACGCTGGACATAACGTCCGGCATGATTGACCGTGACCGCATGGTCGACAGCGTTGAGGAAGGCTTTGATCAGGCCATGGATGGTGACACCTCCGAAATCCAGGATCACATTGATGAGATGCTCGCCTCTTTCGATGAAGAGATCGACGAGGGCGACCTGATTGAACTGATCTATGTGCCCGATGATGGCGTCACTGTCCGTCACAACGGTGATACGGTCGGAGAAGTTGAAGGCGATGACACCTTCAAGGAAGCGCTCTTTACGATCTGGCTGGGTGAAGATCCGGCTCAGGACAGCCTGAAGGAAGACATGCTCGGGCAGTAAACAAGCATGTTTCAGGGGAGGTCAGCCGAGTGCCGGGCTGACCTCTCTCATTCCTCCAGGTACGTTTCCTTTTCCTTGAACTCGCACAGATCCTCGATCACGCAACTGCCACATCTGGGTTTTCTGGCCACGCAGGTGTAGCGCCCGTGCAGAATCAGCCAGTGGTGGGCGTCCTTCAGGTATTGCTTCGGCACCCAACGCAGCAGGCGGTCTTCCACTTCTCGCACGTTCTTGCCTGGTGCCAGTCCGGTGCGGTTGGCCACCCGGAATATGTGGGTGTCCACGGCCATGGTGGGCTGATCAAAGGCGGTGTTGAGCACCACGTTGGCGGTTTTGCGGCCAACGCCTGGCAGAGCTTCCAGATCCCTGCGATTATCCGGCACCTGGGAGTCGTGCTTGTCCACCAGCGCCTGGCAGGCCTTGATGATGTTTTCTGCTTTGCTGTTATAGAGACCGATGGTCTTGATGTATTCCTTCAGCCCCTCCACACCCAGTGCCAGTATGGCTTCCGGTGTATTGGCCACCGGGAAGAGCTTTGCCGTGGCTTTGTTCACGCCCACGTCCGTCGCCTGGGCCGAGAGGGTTACCGCCACCAGCAGCTCAAAGGGCGTGCTGTAGTTCAGCTCGGTGGTGGGCTCCGGGTTGGCCTCTTTGAGTCGTGCAAAAATCTCGGTGCGCCTGGCCTTGTTCATGTGATGCTTCCTGTGACCCGAACCCGTTTGCTGCCGGCTTCAGGTGCCGGTTCAGTGGTGGTTCGGCGTTTCTCGATCTGGCCGTCGATGGTGTTCTTGAGGGCGATCAGCAGCCCCAGCCCGAGGAATGCCCCGGGGGGTAGCACGGCGATCAGGGCTTCGGTGTAATTGGGGAAGACGGTCAGTTCCCAACCTCGTGCCATGTCGCCGAAGAGCAGGTGCATGTTGCTGAACAGGGTGCCCTGTCCGATGAGTTCGCGCATAGCGCCCAGCAGTATCAGTACGAAGAGAAAGCCAATGCCCATCATGAGGCCATCCAGGGCGGCGGGGCCGACGGGGTTTTTGGAGGCGAAGGCGTCAGCGCGGCCAAGGATGGCGCAGTTGGTGACGATCAGCGGTATGAAGATGCCCAGTATCTGGTACAACTCGTAAGTGAAGGCCTGCATGAGCAGTTCGGTGCAGGTGACAAAGGAGGCGATGATCATGACGAAGGCCGGGAGTCTCACCGATTCCGCCACGTAGTTGCGGATCAGGGACACCGCGATGTTGGAGCCCATAAGTACGGCCAGGGTGGCAATACCAAGGCCCAGGGCGTTGACCACAGTGCCGGTGACCGCGAGGAGCGGGCACAGGCCCAGAAGCTGGACCAGTGCGGCGTTATTGCTCCAGAGGCCATTCTGAGTGAGTTCTTTTGGGGTTGCAGTTGCCATCTTTAAGGGATTTCCTTTCAGTGCTTACGGCCTCCGCCGGGACGCCCATTCAAGACACGCCGTGAATACGTCCCTGTAGGCTCGTCCACAGCCGTCCCTGGCTGTGCACGGTCCTGAATGGGCGTCCCGGCGGAGGCCTTTCGAGTTCAGTGCATGTCGCCGTTGTATTCATCCCATGGCAGCGGCGCCTCATCCAGCAAGGCTTCCCGGTGTTCCTCGAAAAAAACCAAACTTCGGTACACCGCCCGCACCACCGCTCGGGGCGTTATGGTCGCGCCGCTGAAGGCGTCGAATTCGCCACCATCCGGCACCACCTGCCAGTGCTCTGGTTCCGGATTCTCCAGAGAACGCCCCGCAAAATCCAGAATCCAGTCGTCCTTTCTCAGTTCAATGCGGTCCCCAAGCCCCGGTGTCTCCTGGTGGGAGGTGACGCGCACACCCAGCAATTTGCCATCGCGGTCGATGGCCACGATCAGGTCAATGTCTCCTGAGTAGCCATCAGGGGCCGTTACCGGCAGCACCACCGCTGAGACCTCTCCGTCCTGCCGGGCCCGGTAACCGTCATAGGGTTCATCCCGACCCAGGTCTTCGTTGGCTGGCAGCGGGAAGGGGGCATCGAGCAGGTCGTTGTCATGAACGTCATCAGGGACGATTTCACGGAGCGCGCCCGCTTCCGCTTCGCGAACCTGACGCTCGATCCGGTCCTCTGTGAGAACCTGGGTGGCGGCAATGAGCCCGGCGGTGACCAGCGCAAAGATGCCCAGCCCCATGGCGTTGCGGACGATGGCCTGGGTCAGTGCGTTCATGAGGGCACCCCACGCTTGGGCTTGCTGTGACCGTAGGTGCGCGGCTGGGTGTAGTAGTCAATGAAGGGTACGGCGAAGTTCATCAGCAGCACGGCGAAGGCCACGGCATCCGGGTAGGCGCCCCAGTGGCGGATGATGTAGATGAGCACGCCGATGCCGGCGCCGTACCAGAGCTTGCCCTTGTTGCTGGTGGCAGCGGAGACTGGGTCGGTGGCGATGAAGAAGGCGCCGAGCAGGGTGCCGCCGGCCAGCAGGTGCATGGATACGGGCACCGCTTGATCCGGGTCATGGCCGAAGAGCAGGCCCATGAAGGCCAGTGCACCGAGCAGGCTCACCGGAATGTGCCAGGTGATGAGGCCTTTCCAGATCAGGAAAAGGCCACCGGCCAGAAAACCGAGGTTGGCCCATTCCCAGCCCCGGGCCACAAAGTCGCCGAATACCGGATCGGCGGTGACGGTGGTGGCCAGGGAGGCGCTGATGTCGTTTTTGTAGATGTCCAGGGGGGTGGCGCCGGTGTAGGCGTCTACCGCCGCGCTCCCGGAGACGCCGAAGACGTGACCCAGAGTGGCCAGCAGGCCGGGCGGGTCATCCAGCAGAGCGATGGGGGTGGCCCAGGTGGTGGTCATGGCCACGGGGAACGAGATGAGCACCAGCGCATAGCCGACCATGGCCGGGTTGAAGGGGTTGGAGCCCAGACCGCCGAACAGGTGCTTGGCCATGACAATGGCGCTGAGCACCGCAACCAGGGAGACCCACCAGGGTAGAAAAGGCGGCAGGGACAGTCCCAGCAGCAGCCCGGTGACCACGGCGCTGTAATCGTGCAGGAAGAAGGCGACGGGTTTGCCCCGTAATCGCAGTATGGCGGCTTCGGCGGCGACGGCGACCAGCACGCACCAGATCACGTTGATCAGATTGCCCCAGCCGAATGAGACCGTGAGTGCCAGCAGCCCTGGCAGGGTGGCCAGAATCAGCAGTTGCATCACCCGTCCGGTGGACGGGGCGGCGCGGGTGTGGGGGGAGGTGACGCTGAGATAGGGCATGGGCTAGTCCGCGCTCTCCAGGGCCCGGGCATCGGCCAGTGCCTTCTCGGCGGCCTCCAGGCGCTGTTCGTTTTTCTGCAGGGCGCGCTCAAGCTTGGCCACGGTCTCGGGGGCATTTTCCCGGGCATCGGCCAGGCGTTGCTGGAAGTCCTCTACTTTGTCCCTGGCTTTGTCACGGCGCTCTGTCAGGGTCTCAATGTCGGGTCCTGTCGCGGCATGGACGGGTACTGCCCCCTGGGATGAGGCCTGTTCCGCCCTCGTCGTGGCCGAGTCCCGGCCGGAGGAGGAGGGCGCAGGCTCTGTGCTCTGCTCCGGCGGTACGCTCGGTGCTGCGGTTGCTGCTTCCTTCCGGGCTTTACGGCGGGCTTCCTTCTCAGCTTTTTCCCGCTCAATCCGCGCCTGGCGCTGCTCGAAACGCTCCCGTGCCCGGTCGGATTTCTCCTGTTCGATGCGTTTCTGGCGGATCTCGCCCTTGGTGTGCTGGTAGTACTGCACCAGCGGAATGGCGCTGGGGCAGACATAGGCGCAGGCGCCGCATTCAATGCAGTCGAACAGATTGAACTGCTCCGCTTTGTCGTGCTCGCCGGAGCGGGCGAACCAGTAAAGCTGCTGCGGCAGCAGCTCCATGGGGCAGACCTGTTCGCACATGCCGCAGCGGATACAGGGCTGGGCCGGCGGTGGTGGCGGAAACTCCTCCGGTGTGCCGGCGATCAGGCAGTTGGTGGTCTTGACTACCGGCACCTCTTTCGAGGGCAGGGTAAAGCCCATCATGGGCCCGCCCATGATCAGCCGCTGGGTGCGGTGCTCCTGCTGGCCGGCCTGGGCGAGCAGGTGGCTGATGGGCGTGCCGATCAGCACCTCCCGGTTGCCAGGATCGGTGAGAGCCGCGCCGGTCAGGGTCGTGATGCGCGAGATCAGTGGCTCGCCAAAGCGGATGGCCCGGTACACCGCACAGGCGGTGCCCACGTTCTGGCACATGACACCAATGTCGGCGGGAATGCCGCCGTGGGGGACTTCCTGGCCGGTCAGCAGTTCAATCAACTGCTTCTCGCCCCCGGAGGGGTATTTGGTGGGCACCACCACCAGCTCAATGCCACTGTCCTCCAGAGCTTCACGAAGGGCGGCGATGGCATCGGGTTTGTTGTCCTCGATGCCGATCAGACACTCCCGGGGACTGAGGATGCGGCGCATGATCTGCAACCCGGCCACAACCTCCACGGCCCGTTCGCGCATCAGCGCCTGATCCGCCGTTATATAGGGCTCGCATTCGGCCCCATTGAGAATCAGGGTCTCCACCTGATTGGCTTCCGGCGGCTGCAGCTTGATGCTGGTGGGAAAGCCCGCACCCCCCATGCCGGCAATGCCCGCCTCGCGGATGCGACGCAGCAGCTCCGCCGGCGCCAGGGTGCTTTCATCCTCACAGCCCTCAAGCTCACACCACTGATCGGCCCCATCCGGCTCAATGCGCACGCACCAGTCGCTCAGGCCCGAGGGGTGGGGCACGTTGTGGGACTGAATGGCCGTGACAGTGCCGGAGGTGGGCGCATGCACCGGCACACTCAGCTGCCCGCTGGCCTCGGCCAGCTTCTGCCCCTTGAGCACCCGCTCGCCTTCGCTGACCAGAGTCTGGGCCGGCTCGCCGATGTGCTGGTGCAGCGGCACGTACAGATAGGCCGGCAGCCTTACTGCTCGGATGGGCTGCTGCAGGGACTGGGCCTTGTTGTCCGGGGGATGGATGCCGCCTGGGAAGTCATGGACGCTGCGCATCAGTGCCGCGCCTCCCCGGAGCTCCGGTCGGTGGCAATGAGCTGGCCCGGCTGGCTGAGTGGCCGGGGCTTGCCCGGGTACCAGTCGCGGATGCCGCTCTCCACCGTGACCATGTCGATGCAGTCCACCGGACAGGGATCAAGACACAGATCGCAGCCGGTGCACTCGCTTTCGATCACCGTGTGCATGTGTTTAGCTGCCCCCAGAATGGCATCCACCGGGCAGGCCTGGATGCACTTGGTGCAGCCAATGCACTCATCCTCGCGGATCACCGCCACGCGCTTTTCCTGCTCCGCACCGTGCTCGGCATCCAGAGGCTCAGGCTCCACATCCAGCAGATTGGCCAGCGCCTGTATGGTGGCCTCGCCGCCGGGCGGGCATTTGTTGATGCTGTCGCCCTCGACAATGGCCTCGGCGTAGGGCCGGCAGCCGGGGTAGCCGCACTGGCCGCACTGGGTCTGGGGCAGCAGCGAATCCACTTCCTCTACCAGGGGATTGCCCTCCACCCGAAAGCGCACCGAGGCGTAACCGAGCAGGGCACCGAAGACCAGCGCCAACCCGAGCAGTGCGGCCATGGCCAGCAACAGGTTCATCCACATGACGCAACACCTCCGTGGCGGGTACTCCACCTCATCATAGCGTCACCATGCCAGTGAAGCCCATAAAGGCCAGGGACATGAGGCCGGCGGTGATCATGCCAATGGCCGCCCCCTGAAAGGGCACCGGCACATCAGCCACAGCGATGCGCTCGCGCAGCGCCGAGAACAGCACCAGCACCAGCGAGAAACCGGCAGCGGCGCCAAAGCCATAGAGGATGGATTCCATGAAGCTGTTCTGGCGCTGGATGTTGAGCAGGGCCACACCGAGCACGGCGCAGTTGGTGGTGATCAGCGGCAGGAAGATCCCCAGTACCCGGTGCAGCAGCGGGCTGGTCTTGCGCACGACCATTTCGGTGAACTGAACCACCACGGCGATGACGAGGATGAAGCTGATGGTGCGCAGAAAGACCAGATCCAGGGGCTGCAGCAGGTATTCATAAACCAGGTAGCTGCACACGGAGGCCAGGGTCAGCACGAAGGTGGTGGCCAGTGACATGCCCATGGCGGTTTCCAGTTTGTTGGACACGCCCATGAAGGGGCAGAGTCCAAGAAACTGGACCAGCACGAAGTTGTTCACCAGTACGGTGCTGACCAATATGAGTAGGTATTCAGTCATGGCTTTTGATTTGGTGCCCTGATGCTGTTTGGGTTAGTGCCTTGAGGGGGCGGGTGTTGCCTTACGGGAATCGCCACAAGTACGTCCCTGTAGGCTGCGCTTTGGCCATCCATGGCCAAAGAGCTTCCCGTAAGGCAACACCCGCCCCCTCTGATCAAAGTCTTTGCTGGCCGCAACGACAAACCAAGTGTCAGCGATACCCGAATCTCAGATGGTGAAGTGTGGGGAGGTCTTCCCGGGAAGCTCCGTAGCCATGGATGGCGGAGGAGCAGCGTACAGGGACGTATTCACAGCGATTCCCGGGAAGACCTCCCCACACTTCGCCCGCCACCGAATTAATCAGTCTTCCGACCGATCAAGGGCACATTGCCCCGGATCACATAATCCGTAGCCCAGGAGTAGCGCCGGAGTCCGGCGCCAGCAGCCAGATATCCTGGCCACCGGGGCCCGCCGCCAATACCATGCCTTCCGAGGTCCCGAATTTCATTTTACGCGGTTTCAGGTTGGCCACCATCACCGTCAGACGCCCTTTCAGATCCTCCGGCGCATAGGCCGACTTGATGCCCGCAAACACCTGCCGCTGCTCAT
>LKMJ01001984.1_pt1 | contig 18529 bp, 14 predicted proteins | sample 643391 | NCBI WGS metagenome assembly LKMJ01 (sample SAMN04112250, study PRJNA286221) | soda lake metagenome | biome: soda lake; feature: Kulunda Steppe; material: water; isolation source: sample PL-Br10 brine of Picturesque Lake | place: Russia: Kulunda steppe | collected 2010-07 | reverse complement strand
CGATCCCGACGCCGAAGCCCGACAACAAGAGTCTGCCGGCTTCAGCGATGACGAGGAGGAGGCGGTCATCACCAGCGACGACGACTGATCAGGTGGAGGCGGTTTTTTCGGATTGATCTCAGAGAATTTCTACGTGGAAATATCTGTGCGAAACCCTGTGCGAAATATTGTTACGGCGGTATTTATAAAGCCCCGATGCGCTACCCGGCTGCAACTCGCTGCGGTCCTCACTGTGTTGCGGTCCTTGCTTCGTTTCGCTCGGGTAGCGCCTCGCCCCGTTCAGTCCCACCCAACTTGGAAAGCCACGCCGGGCGAGACTGAACGGGCCGGGGCTTTCTTGCTGTTGCCAATGCTGTGACCCGCTAGGGGCAACTCAACAACGTTTGCGTTCGCCGGCTGAACGCTTAGGTGTCTGGGAACCCAACAACCGGTATGGACCTGAGCGCGATCGTCATGGTCGGCTGGTTCCCGGTGCTCGTGTTGCTCTGTGCAGCACTGTACGTCTACGTCGACGCACCACACTACGGGTTGAATCCAAAAAAGTGGGCCGCGATCGCGTTTTTCGTCCCGTTTTTCGGCTTCTTCGCGTACATCTTCGAACGCGGTGAGAAAACACCCGACGATAGTCGCGACATGTTCGAACAGGGCCGCGTGTTCGAGATCCACGAATCCCGTGCAGACGAGGTCGGGATCGAGGAGGGCGGTCCGCCGACTGAGCAGGAGGAAAACGAAGACACAGACGAGGAGTGGGGCACCGACGACGAGTGGGGGAGTGAGGACAGGTGGAACCGGTAACACACTGCGACCGGTGAAGGTATGTCCGCTGGCCCCACAGTCCCGATCATGAGCGTCCAAGCGGAGTTCGATGCGTGGGCCAACTCTGGCAAGGATCGTGGAATGGAAAAACGGCACTGGCACACGGCAAAACACGCGCTGGCCCGGATGCCAGTCGAGCAGGGTGATTCGGTACTCGATCTTGGCACCGGGTCGGGCTACGCACTTCGGGCGCTGCGTGACACCCGCGAGATCGGCCGGGGGATCGGGCTCGATGGCGCACCAAAGATGGTTCACAACGCACGCGAGTACACCGACGACGACCACATCGAGTACGTCGTCGGCGACTTTCACGACCTTCCGATCGAGACCGACAGCATCGATCACGTCTGGTCGATGGAAGCGTTTTACTACGCACAGCAGCCGCTTGCTGCACTCCGAGAGATCGCGCGAGTGCTCGCTCCCGGTGGTACCTTCTACTGTGCGGTCAACTTCTTTGCGGAGTCGGTCCACACCCACGAGTGGCAAGAGTTCGTCGACATCGAGATGCAGCTGTGGGAGAAAGCGACCTACCGGGAGCGCTTTCGCGAGGCCGGGCTGTTCGTCGCCGAACAGGATACGATTCCCGACCGCGAGACCGAGATTCCGCCGGCCGAGACGTTTCCGACCGACTCCTTCGACAGCCGTGAGGCAATGGTCGAACGGTATCGCGAACACGGCACCCTGCTGACTGTCGGCGTTGCACCCGAGTGATATTTGTTCCGAATACAACAAAGTATGTAACCCCACAGCGCGAGTTGCTATCGTATGGCAACCGGTGAGTCGCGGGTCGGGCTTGACGACGAGGAAATTCGCGTGCTCTGTGTCGACGACGAGCCAGGCGTCGCCCCGATGGTCGCCGCTGCGTTAGAACGCGTCGACGACCAGCTCTCGACAGTCGTTGCGACCACTCCGGCAGCGGGTATCGAGCAAATCGCGGCCTGCAGTATTGACTGTGTCGTAAGCGGCTACGAGATGGCCGACACCGATGGACTCGCTTTTCTCGAAACGGTCAGAGCAGATCAACCGGAGCTCCCATTTATTCTGTTTCCTGCCGAGGGCAGTGAACAGATCGCGAGTAGGGCGATTTCGGCCGGGGCAACGGATTACATGGAGCGAGCGGCGGGGCTAGAGCAGTACCGGCTGCTTGCAAAACGGATCTCGAATGCGGTGTCTCGATATCGGGCCCACGACCTCGCGATGACAGTCCACGAGCGGGCTCGGACCGTCCTCGAAGCCGCGCCCGATGCAATCCTCGTGAGTGTCGACGGAACCGCTGTCTACGCGAACCCGGCCGCCGTGTCACTGTGTGGAGTTGGCTCGGCCGCAGAACTGACAGCGCAGCCGATCACCACCCTCGTCGAGATGGACGCAGATATTGTGACGGTTGTCGAAGACGGTGATCGAACACTCGATGGAACACGCGGACGGGTGAACGCCAGTGATGGGGTGCAATCGGTCGATGTCACAGCCCGCCAGATCGACTGGGAGGGCAACGATGGCGCAGTGTTTGTCCTCACCAACGCCAGTGACACCGCCCCAGACCGAGCCCGGACAGCGTCGGTGCTCGGAGCAGTCTTCGAGGAGAGTCCCGACGGAGTGATTGTCACTGCCCCCGATGGCACCATTCTCACCTACAACCAGCGGTTCGTAACCCTGTGGGGGATTGAGGAAACAGTTCTCGACACTGGCGATATCGAACTCGTCCAGCACCTGCTCTCCGATACCGTCCGGGATCCGGAGCAGTTCACCAGACAGGTCGACGAGCAGCTGTCGATCCGGAAGCCAACACAGTTCGAGATTGCACTCGAAGACGGCCGGATGCTGGATCAGCGTGTTCGCCCACTCGATGCCGAGGATGGGAGTCCGCTGGGACAGGCCTGGTTCTACCGGGATGTCACCGACGACAGACGACTCGAACGTGAACAGGAGGCGGTCTTCGACCGGATGACAGACGCGGTCTGTGCCTTCGACGCTGACTGGCGTTTCACCTTTCTCAACGAGTCTGCCGAGGAGCTGTTCGGTCGGAGTCGGGAGGAGCTGCTGGGAACGAGCGTCTGGGAAACGTTGCCGGACACTGCAGGGACCGAAATCGCCGAGCAGTACCGTCACGCGATCGAAACACAGGAGCCCATCTCCGTGGAAACCTACTACGAGACGCTGGATCGCCACGTCGAAACCCGAGTGTTTCCATCCGAAACCGGCGCGACAGTGTACTTCCGGGATGTCTCCCGTGAGCGTACCGTCGAGAGTCGGCTGCGCCAGACTGTCGAAGATCTCGAAACGCTGTACCAGATCGCGTCCGACCAGGACCGCTCTTTCGAGAAGAAACGCGAGCAGTTGCTCACCTTTGGTACGGAGTATCTTGATCTCCCGTATGGCTTCGTCACAGAGATCGACGAGAACCAGCAGCAGATCATCGAGTCGGTCGGTGACCACGATCTCCTCCAGCCCGGCGAATCCTGCCCGCTGGAGCAGTCCTACTGCCGGAAGACGATCTCGACGAAGTCAGGATTTCTTGCCGTCGAAAACGCCCGTGAAGCGGGATGGGAGGCTGATGTCGCCTACGATGTGTTCGAACTCGGCACCTACATCGGGGCGAAGCTCCTCGTCGACGGTGCGCTGTACGGTACGCTCTGTTTCGCGTCGACCGACCCCCGCGGACAGGAGTTTACCGACGGTGAGCGGACCCTCGTCGAGGTGATGGCACGGTGGCTCTCTTATGAGTACGATCAAAAACTCTCACAGGAACGCCTCGAACAGCAAAACGAGCAGTTAGAACGGTTCGCCGAGATGGTCTCACACGATCTGCGTAATCCGTTGAACGTGGCGATGACACGAGTGGAGCTGCTTCGGGACGACTCCGACAGCGAGCATCTCGACGCCATCGACGGCGCTCACGAGCGGATGCAGGATCTGATCGAAGACATTCTGCTGCTCGCCAGACAGGACCAACAGCTCGACGACCGGACTGATCTGGCACTCGAAGCCGTCGCAAGCGATGCCTGGGCAGATGTACAAACCGACGACGCAACACTCACTATCGACGTGACACGGATGATTCACGCCAGTGAGAGTCGGCTCAAACAGCTGTTCGAGAATCTCTTCCGGAACAGCGTGGAACATAGCTCCACGACCAGTCAGACACAGTCCGACGACGCGATCGAACACACCGATCAGCCGGTGTCCATCACTGTCGGTGAACTCGCCGACAGCTTCTACGTCGAAGACGACGGCCCGGGTATCGATCCTGAAGATCGTGAGCAGATCTTCGAGGAGGGTTACTCCACCAACTCGGAGGGAACCGGTCTCGGGCTGAACATCGTCAGGGAAGTTGTACGCGCACACGACTGGGAGATCAGCGTGACTGCCGGCGAAAACGGCGGAGCGCGCTTCGAAATCATCGGTGTGTAGCATGCAAACCAGACACGAGATACCAGTTGCAGACGAGACTGTCGTTGCAATCCATCACGAAACCGACAGCGAGGAGTGGTGTATCTGTTGTCACGGGTTTCGGAGTGACAAATCTGGCAGCTACGAGAGTCGGTGTGCGGCGACAAGAGCCGGCGTCAATCATCACGCGTGCGCCTGTCACGGCTACCAGCGCGCTTGAGGGCTATCGAGATAGGGGAGACGACGAGACGGAAGCGCCCGACGTTCCACCAGCGTTCTTTGCAGATCTCGATCAGTACCCCTTCGAGGCGTGTTCGCTGAGCGTTCCGGTCGCGATCTTTCACGGCCGGCAGACGACTCCGTTCCACTCGCGGACAGCCTCGACGCAGCAGGCGACCTCGATACCGATCTGTTCGTCCAGTGCTACGCCGGCGAGGGTCATCTGTTCTCCCGGGACAGAGTCACGAATGCGCGACCAGTTGTTTCGCTGGCTCGACCTCTTGTAAGCTGCATATATCCAGCGACAGTCGTTTGGCATCCGAAATCGAACACTCCGTATGGTCGCCGAGGGACTCGTACTCGTTCTTGCTGCGGGGGTCTTCACCGCGATTGTCTGTGGCGTTGGCACGCTGCCGTTCTTTTTCGTCGACGAGATCAGCGATCGCGTGACCGTTGCGCTGTGGGGACTGGCCGGCGGTATCATGTTGTTCGCCTCGGTGTTCGGGTTCATTTTCGAAGGACTCGACGAGGGGACAATCACGCAGGTCTCCGCAGGGCTGCTGGTCGGCGTGGGGCTGGTCATCGTCGCGGATCATCTCATCTCGACTCACGAGTTCGAACCTCGCGAGATTCCCGACGCTGATTTCCGAAAGCTCGTGTTGATCGTCGGTGTTCTCACAGTCCACAGCTTCCCCGAGGGAGTCGCCCTCGGCGTTGCCTTCGCTGACCTCGGGGTGGAGGGCGATCTCGTCGTCGCCGGGATGGCAGTGCCTGCACTTGCGATTTTCATCACGGTCGCCATCTCGATCCAGAACATCCCGGAAGGACTCGCCGTTGCGATCCCGCTTCACACCTACGGCGTCGCCAACTGGAAGATCTTCGGCTGGGCTGTGTTTTCGAGTATCCCACAGCCAGTGGGTGCAGGAATTGCCTACATTTTCGTCACCACCGCTCGCGAGTTCCTTCCGTTCGGATTCGGGTTCGCCGCGGGTGCGATGATCTACCTGGTCTTTCACGACATCTTCCCGGAAGCACTCGACCGCGGAGACTCACTCCCTGGCCGGGGCTACCGCGAACTGCTTGCGGGGATTTCCCTCGGCGTTGCAATCATGCTTCCCGTGATGGTACTGACCGAGTGACCCACCCTCGGCTGCGCTAGCACAGTTTTCACAGATGATACTGTGTGCCAGAATGTTTAAGCGGTGTCACTGACTCAGTTCGAGTGATGGACCTGCGAACTGGGATCGAGTACATCAGACGGCAGGAAAAAGAGCTCGTGTTGTTCAATCTCGACGCGGAGTCGGCGCTGCCGGCAGCGCTAGGCGAGCTCTTTGAAACCCAGAACGTCCGCATCCGGGCGGCACGGACCAGCTCGGGTGCGCCCTCGGTTGCAGTCCTGAGCAGAGCCGATACCGTGCTTGCGGTCGTCGGTATCTCACTACTAGAGGAACTCGTCGAGACGGCACCGACTGGCCCCGACGGTGTCGGGATCGCTGACGGAGCGTTCGATCCGATCCTTCGTCATCTCAAGGAAACGACGTTCAGCTCCTACGACACCGAACAGCTGTTGTACGCCTCCCGAGAGATCGAAGACCGGGCGCGGCGAGTCGGCAAAGGCACCATCCACGCCGGCTTCCAGCGGGTGTCTGTCATGGCCGAGCAGGAACACGTCTACCACGACCTCGCTCGCCGCGGTGTTACTGTCCACGCCTACGGCCAGGCTGATGCCGATCTCCCCGACTTCGGGCTGGGACGGATACACACGACAAGCGCTCCCGAGATTGCCAACACGTGGTTCGTCATCTTCGACGGTGGCGGCAACGACTGCCAGAAGAGCGCGTTGCTTGCTGCAAAACAAACGGTAGGCTGGTTCGGCATCTGGACGTACGACGGAGCGATCGTCGATGGGCTATCGACGTATCTGCAGGACACCTACGTTGGACCAACGGACGATACCAGACTCACTGGCTGAGTAACCTGACAACGGAGTATGACATGTCGAATACAGTATAGATTGAAGAGAACCTACTTTCGGAAAGGAAGAATATTTGATGCTATGAGGCCTGTCGAGTGTTTTTATCATCTCCGATAATTTGCCGGATAGATTATTATACACCATTCTTACTACTCTTTGGTATGGGGTCTCAAGAGTACGGACAGGCCGGGAGCAGCGGGGAGTCGGAGAGTGCTGACGAGCAGGCCGAAAGCGTTCCGTGGCAGGATGTGAGTGCCTCGCCGGGACCACTGGCACGACTCCTCTCGCGGTTCAACGGGTCGCAACAGTCGCGATCGCCACTGAGCGAGTCAGATGAGACGGCGGCTCTCGAGAGCGGAGCGGACTCCCAGCCAGAATCGGAAGTCGAGAGCGGATCGGATTCCCGACCCGAACCGGAAGTCGAGGACGGATCGGATTCTCGACCCGAACCGGAAGTCGAGGACGGATCGGATTCTCGACCCGAACCGGAAGTCCGGAACAATGGCGACCACTCGGCCGAAACGGCCGCACTGACAGACAGTATTCTCGACGGATTGCAGGAGCCGACGATTGTCGTCGACACAGAGGGCAGGATTACACATATAAACACCCAGGCACTCGAACTCTACGACTGCACAGAAGCCGAGGCGGTCGGAAAGCAACCGAGCGCGCTGCAGGCAGCAGGAGCTCAGGTGAGTGATATTGTCGCCGAAGCGATCGAGGCCGGCGAGGATATTCACCAGCGCGAGGAACAGCTGCGTACCAGGGGAACGGAGATTCCACTCGAACGGAGTGTGACGCTTCTGTACGACGACCACGGCGACTGCACTGGCGCAATGTTGTTCGAGAACGATCTGACAGACGAACATCGTCAGAAACAGAAGGCCCAGTACCTCGAAACCTACCAGCAGGAGGTACTCAACGACCTGCAGGAGAAACTCCACCTGCTCTCCCAGGGAGATCTCACGATCGACCCGACGGTCCCAAAGCCAACAGAGGAGTACGACGAAGCAGTCAGCGTCTACGAGGAGTTCTACCTGCTGAACGAGTACCTGAACACTGCGGTCGACAACATCCACGAGATCGTCGAGAAACTCACCGATGATGCAGCCGATCTCGAAGAGACGAGTGAGTCACTCTCCGCAAACAGCGAGGAGGTCACCGCTGCTGTCGACCAGATCGATGCCTCCTCGTCAGAGCTCGCCCGTGGCTCGGAGGATCTCGCCGAGCAGACACTCCGGGCCAGCGAGAACGTCGACGACCTCTCGGCGTCGATCGAAGAGATCACCGCATCCGTCCAGCAGATCGATGCACAGTCGAAAGAGGTTGCAGAGATCGCCACCGACGGCGTCGAAGACGCCACACAGACGGGCGAACAGATCAGAGAGGCGACCGACGCAACCTCGACAGTCGCACAGCGGATTACCTCACTCGAACAGAGCATGGACGAGGTCGGCGAGATTGTCGGGATCATCCAGGATATCGCCGAGCAGACCAATATGCTCGCGCTGAATGCGAATATCGAGGCTGCGCGTGCTGGCGAGGCCGGCGATGGGTTCGCAGTCGTCGCAAACGAGGTCAAAAGTCTCGCCGAGGAATCCCAGCACTCGGCAAAAGAGATCGCGGAGATCATCGAGAACGTCCAGGACCAGACAGACGACCTCGTCGAAAGCATCCACGCCGCAAACGACGAAGTCGAGGAGGGTGCCGACGCCGTCGATGGGCTCGTCGACCGACTCGAACAGATCGACAGCCGGGCCACACAGACCAGTGAGGGGCTCAACGAAATCACGACCGCCGTCGAGTCACAGGCAGACAACTCGGAGCAAGTCAGTGCGGTCTTCGACAACGCAGCCGGGCTGACCGAAGAGATGACGGCGTCCGTCCAGCAGATCTCGGCTGGTCTCGACGAGCAAGCAACTGCGATGGATCAGGTCGCCAGACGCGCCCTTCGCCTCAGTGAGATGAGCGACGACATCCACGACCGTGTCGACGTGTTCAAACTCGACAGCTCCGAGAACGCAGCGCTCGACGACGAACTGTAGTTACCGCACGACGGTCACCGAGGTCGGCGACCGACGGACGACTGTTTCGGCAACGCTGCCAAGCAGCAGTCGACTCAACCCATCGCGGCCGTGGCTGCCGAGGACGACGTGGTCGAACCCCTCTGAATCGGCGAATGCGACGATCTCGCTGGCAGGATCACCCTCGGCTGAGTTGATGCTGATCGACCGCCCTGCGTCGGCCGCCGTCGATTCGGCAAGTGGGACGATCGATTCTGTTTGCTTACCGATCCCTTCGAGCCACTCCGTGATCACGTCTGGCGTCGCCTGACTGGTTGGTGCAGTGTCGTCACTCGGCGGATAGCGGACGTACAGCGCGGTAATCGGGACATCGGGATAGTGCTCGATCGCATAGACGAGCGCATCCTGTGACTCCGCCGAGCCGTCGAAGGCCACGAGCACCGTCTCGGGTGGGTCGGTGTGGTCACGCTCGCGGATAACCGTCACCGGGACTGGTGACCGACGAACCACGGTTTCGGCGACGCTGCCGAGCAACAGCCGCGCCGGACCATCTCGGCCGTGGCTCCCGATAACGATGTGACTAAACTCGCCATCGGTTACGAGTTGTATGATCTCGTGGATCGGCCGCCCGTATCTGAGCTCTGTCTCGGCTGTGATCTCCGGCGGGAGTAACTCAAGTGCCTCCGCAAGCAGTTGCTCTGCAGCGGCCTCTAGCTGCTGGGAGCGACCAACCGATCTCCCCCCAGACCACGTATAATCAGCAAAGGGTTCGATGACGTGTACCACGGTTATCTGATGATCTGGAAACCGTTCGGCGGCAGCTGTCAGCGCATACCGTGACTGCTCCGAGCGATCCCAGGGCACAAGAACGTTCATCAATAAACAGTGGGACTGCTTCGGCAAAAAAAACCGCCGCAGAACCGTCACCTCCCGAGGCGTCTGGGTGCCGCAGTCGAGTGCCGATTCACTGACGAAAGCGCACGACACAGATCAGGACGCAGTGAGATGATCGCACGACACAGATCAGGACTCGGTGATATCTTCGATCCAGGTGATCGCGGCCATCGCACTGGGGAAACCGATCGTCGGGATCGCAAGCACTGCGGCGTGTTTGAGCGTCTCGGGATCGATTCCCTCGTCAAGCCCACGCCGGACGTGAGAGTGGACCGCACCCTCGGACTGGGCGCTGATCGCGATTGCAAGCTTGATGAGTCGTTTCGTCTCGCCGTCGATCGGTCCCGCCTCGGCAGTTGCCTCACCGAGATCGGAGTAGGCCTCCCAGACCTCGGGATACGCGCCGGCGAACGTACCTGCTGCAGCGGGCAGTTCCTCTGTCGGATCGTCGACTGGATCGGTCATACGAAAGCTCCGGCCCACTGTAGTATAAAACTGGCCGACGTTCCCATACGCTAGTCATCCTGCGTGGCGTTGCTGGTTGCTGTGCCAGCCGCAGTCTCCGGTGCCGGCTTCCTGTGGCGGTCTCTGACCTGGTCGGGGTCGAAGTCGTTGGTCTCGCGGTTTGGCTCCAGCCCTGCTCTGCGAATGATCTCGATGTCGTCGCCGGGATCCTGCCCCTCGGTCGTGAGATAATCACCCGTGAGCAGCCCATCGGCTCCGGCCTCGAAGGGAAGATGCTGTTCATCGGGCGCGAGATTCGCCTCCCGACCGCCGGTCAGCCGGACACGCGCTTCGGGATGGAGAAACCGGTACACTGCAATGGTTTTCATGATCTCCGACCGGGAGATGTCAGCGTGGTCTCTGTCACCCAGCGGTGTCCCCTCGACGGGATTCAAGATGTTGACCGGCAGCGAGGAAACGCCTATTTCCTGTAACTCGACCGCCGCGTCGACTCGATCAGTCGGTGATTCGCCCATCCCGAGAATGACGCCTGCACAGAGATCCATCCCCGCATCCCTGGCACGGCGAAGCGTTACGAGTCGGTCCTCGAAGCTGTGGCTGTCGACGATCTCCGGGAAAAAGCGCCGGGAGGTCTCGATGTTGTGGTTGTAGTGGTTGAGCCCCACACGGGCGAGTTCCGCGGCCTCCTCTTCGGTCAGGATACCGAGTGAGGCATCGGCCTCGACAGCAGTCTCGTCGCGGATCAGCCGGATCGCTTCTACGATCTCTTCCCACTCTTCGGGGCGGTGTTCCTTCGAGACGCCCTTCTCGGCGACGACGATACCAAAGCGCTGTGCGCCGTCGGCTTCGGCACGTTTCGCGGCGTCGAGGACTTTCTCGGGACCCAGAAAATCGTAGGTGTCGATCCCGGTGTCGAAATGAACCGACTGAGCACAGAAGCCACAGTCTTCCGCGCAGTTTCCGGCCTTCGCGTTGACGATGCTACAGGCATCGACCGTCCCGTCGGAGTACTGCTGGCGGACGATATCTGCACCCGCAGCCAACGGTTCGACTGGCTGGGCAATCAGTGCGAGTCCGTCAGTGCGATCCAGTTTCTCTCCGTCGAGCACCCGTCGAACGGCGGTATCGACTGTCCGGTTTCCGGTTTCGTAAACCACAATTCAACAGGTGGTTCACAGGATATTAAAAGTACGCTGTCTGGGACAGTTGCCGTTGTGCCGGCAAAGACTGAAGGCCACTGCAACGGTACTCTACAGTATGTCGAAACAGGTGAACACCGTCGTCCCAGGTGAGGAGTCGGAGATTCACGACGAGCCACACATTCGGGACCGACGAATCACCGTGAGCCACATCCACGCGCTGGTCGAGGAGCGTGGCATCGACGCGCGGACGGTTGCAGACCGTTTTGACCTCACCGTCTCGGATGTCTATCACGCACTGGCGTACTATCACGACCACCCCGAAGAGATGCGGGCAGTCACAGAACACCGTCGAGAGCTTCACGATACCGCAAAAGAAGACCCGAACATCATCACCGGTCCCGAGGACCTGCCTGATAGTGATTAGTGCGACTCTTTACCGCTATGCTGATCTAGAGAGGGGGCACAGTTCCTGAAACACCGATATTTGTGACGTGATCACAAAAATAATCGCACTAATCACTATGAGTCGTAGGTATGGAGGTGTCGTTTCTTCTCGATGAGAACATCGCGGCTTCGCTAGCTGATAAACTGGATAAAGCAGGCCACGACGTAGAGCGTGTCGTCGACGTGAACGAACGGGGTAACGGCGTCGACGACACCACGATTCGCCAGTACGCCGTCCAAGAGGGCCGTCTCATCGTCACCAGCGACGACGACTTCGTCCAAATGCCGGCCGACTCACACAGCGGCGTATTCTACGTCCCTGACCAGTCGCTTCCCGCACACGAACTGTATCACATCATCCAACACGTTATCGAAGCATTCCCCAATCGAGCAGCGATGAATACAGTGACGTACATTACGACCGACTGGCTGTGAGCCAGAGTGGCACGCGGGGCGTGATCGTGCCTACAGTTCCAGTCGCCAGACGGTCGTGCCTGCCTGTTCGAGAGCTTCGCTTTCGGCGGCGGCGACGATCACCTGGTTCGCGCCCGGTTCGACCTGGAGTGTCGTCTCGAACTCGCCGTCTTCGACCTCGACGAAGGAGCTCTCACTCGGTGTCTTCGCAGCAACACAGACACCGGTCGTCTCCCCGGAGATCACGAGTTCGTTGCCACGGAACTGCGTATCGACCCGGAGCGCTGGCGAGCGGTCAGGCTCGTGGATCCCCTGATCCTGGTAGCGTGCTTTGACGAACTCTGGCGTCTCGACGGGTTCGCCGGCGCTGATCCCGTGGGCGAGTCGGACGTACTGGGCCATTGCCCACGCCAGTGGTGTCGCAGCACCCGTCCCTTCGCCGAACTCCCAGCCGTAATCGGTGCTGTGTTCGCGATCCCAGACCTGTTCCGGAATCATCCGTCCAGCATTGGCGAAGTTCTGGATCGTCTGCAGACAGTCTTCTGGCGAGTCGATCGGATCCTCGGTGACGAGTTCGTACTCGCCACGCTCGCCGGTCAGTAGCGGCCAGAGCCGCCCTTTCCCGTGGTTTTCGACCGACCACGGCGCACCCTGGTCGCCACGGCTTCGCTCACCGTAGCCGTCGCCATTGTAGCGATAAAAGCCAGCCGCTGGCTCCGCGTCGACACGGATCGTGTTGTCGACTTCTGTGACCGAGTTGCGCATCACCTCGGTGTCTGGCTCCTTGATCCCCATGCGGACGAGATCGAGGAACCCATGGTCGATAATCTCGCGCTCATCGAGGGTCGGCCCGGCGTTTGCAAGTGTGCGGAGATGGCCCGCTTCCGGGTTGCCGTCACGGGTGACACGCACGTAGTACGGCGTGTTGGTGTGCTGGGCGCTGCCGGTCTCTGTTGCAGTCCACTCCTCGACGTTGTTCGCCCAGTGGTCAGCAAGCCCAAGCCAGACAAGTGCGTCTGCGTTCCGGTCGGTGTCGAGAGCGAGTTTCCCAGCGCAGGCAAGCCCTGCGATCTCTGCGGCGATCGAGGATGGCGAGTAGCCCGACTCTTCCTCCCAGCGTTCCTGTGCGCTGTCAGGACCGTTGCGGGCAACGTAATCCGCCGACCGGCGGATGTTCTCGTAGCTGTATGCAACATCGTCGAAGCTGACACCACGCTGTGCGAGATGGTAGGCCATCACCTGTGGGTAAGAGATGTTGTCCATCTGCTCGCCACCCCAGCGGGTGATCCCGTTGACGTAGGTGTTCTGTGGGATAAAGCCGGAGTCGTCTTGCTGGTACTCGTAGATGTATGCGAGCTGTTCTTTCGCGATATCCACCGAGCCGACAATATCGAACGCGGTAAAGACCTGGTAGAGATCTCGCGACCAGACGAAGTTGTAGCCGTATCCTTTCGGCTCCTCAGCGTTGACCGCCACACCCCACGGCACCGACGGGGAGGCAAGCGAGGCACCGTGGTAGGTCTTGTCCTCGACAGCCATCAGCGTCATCAACGCAGTCCGATACTGGTTGGCCAGGTTCTCGTCGTCGGCAACCGACTCTGGCAGCGGTTTATCCGAGAGATACTCACGCCAGGAGTCAGCATAGGCCTCGCGGACAGTTTCGAAGCCACGGTCGAGCGCACCATCTGCCTCACCGACGGCCGCAGCGGTGTCGGCCTGTCGGGCGAACCCGAGTGCGAGCTGTTCTGTCGTCGTCTCGCCAGTTCCAAGTCGACCGATCAGGACGATGTTCTCGCCGTCGAGCGAGCTAATCGGATCTGGGAGCTCGCCGTGGGAGTACAGCTGGTCGAGCCGGTCGCTGCCACCCGCACCGACAGTGGCCCAGTCGAAGCGGTTCTCGGCGACAAGCGCCAGCGCGATAGAGTACTCCTTGCCGTCTTTATCGGTAAGCAGGGGATTGTCCGTCTCGCCGGTGTAGCCGTTCGGATTACGGGCAACGAGGTGGTAGTTCCCCCAGTCGCCGTAGGTTCGGCCGCTATCCTGGCGGGCTGTCGACGTCAGCGAAATATCCGCAACCGAAAACACATCGTAGCTGTGGCCGTCTTTCGCCTCGAACTCGACGTCGACGATAATGGCGTCGTGGACCGGATCGGTCGCGTAATCGACAGTTAGCTCCCACTCGTGGCCCTGACCGTCGCCGGTCTCTGTGAAGACGTGCCGGTACAGCAGTGCGTCGTCCTCGACCGGCACGACCCGGCGCTCGATCGTATCCTCGCTCCGGCGATCCTCGCGGTGAGTCCGCGCCGCGTAGTCGTCGTCCGCCGTACATCTGACGAGGAAATCCAGCGTCCGCAGGTTCATCAGATCGACCTGCGGGAATCTGGCCTCTGTCAGGGCACCCTCTGTGAGCGTAAACCACACCCGGGAGGAATCCTGGTCGTCGTGATCGGCAACCGTGCCGAGCCCGAACTTCTCGCCGGTCGTCCAGGTCGGTCGCTCGCCTGGCCCCTCGGACTCCGAGGAGGTCGTCGGCAGGGCGTTCAGATCGGCGAGCATCGCAGTCGCGTGGAGTCTGATCGCGTGCGACCAGCCAAGCGGCGCGGCGCTGTCGAGTTCGCCGTCATCGAAGACCTGCTCGGCGAGATAGCCCGACTTCGTCGCGAGTGGGCCATCCTCGGTGATCAGCTCGTAGAGATCACTTCCACGAGCCAGGTAGGCATCACCGTTGCGGCCGCGCTCGTTGAGCATCACACCGACACGAGCGGCAGCGAGTGCACCCATCCCGGTCGTCACTGACCAGATTTTCTCCTGGTCCTGATCGGCAGTCCGCCAGCGGTCGTCCTCGTAGCGGGCAAGCCCCGCAACCTGGCTGTCACGTGGGTTGCGAAACAGTGTATCGAGCGTCTTGCTGACGTGGTTCGCGAGCCGGTCGAGATGTTCATCCGCCAGTTCGAGGCCGTCGACGTCCTGGTACTCGTCGAACGCGCGGGCGAGTGTCAGCGCTGCGGCGTCGATCCGGTGGTCTTTCTCGCCGCCGACCAGCCGCATCACGTAGACGCCGAGTTCCTCGTCCCACAACTCGTCGAGACCGCCGACAACTCGTTCGAGCCCCGCGACGCTTTGCTCGCGGAGGTTGTCGCTGACCGGCGCACGCGAAACCGCAGCGAACGCATCGATAAACGCCGCAGCCGTGTGCGCGAACTGACCGGTGCTGTCCTCCCAGACATTCTGACACGTCTCCGGGAGGTCGTTCCCGGCGATATCCCCGGTGAGAGAGTCGACCGCGTCACTGATCGTCGTCCGTATCGTCGCCGTTAGCTCGTCGTCGAGACTGGCGCCTTGCTTTCGAAGTAGTGTGGCCAGGAAGGCCGTGACCGACGCGGTTTGGTCGGCCTGGTACTCTGGGGAGTTACCCTCTAGCTTGCCGTTGGCCCAGCCTGGGGCGAGTGTCCCATCGGTCGCCCAGACGCGGTGGGGCCACGTCCCATCGTCGAGTTGGGCGTCACAGAGAAACTGTGCGCTTTCTGCCTGGATGTCCCCAGTGCCAAGCGACAGGCGCTCGTCTGCATCGAGGAGATGTCGCGCCACCGACGCGTCATCACGGAACCAGACGTAGCCATACCCGCCGGAATGGGCGTAGAACGGATCGAAATCGGGGGCGGCGATCCGGCCGCCAGCAGGTGAGGAAAGCAGCTCCATCACCCGCAAATCCGTTTTGACTGCCTCCGCACGGGGGAGATCGTCCGGGACGTTGATCCGCGTCCGTTCCCGGGCTGCCTCGCGGAGACGCTCCGCGCTGGTGTGCTCGGTCGCACAGGTGTTGAGATCGGCAAGCGCCATCTCACGGTCGATCTCGTCGTGATCCGAAAGTTGGCTGATCAGCGTCGTGCTGACCGATCGACCCGACCGATCCAGCGGTGCTGTCACGAGGAAATCCCCGGTCAGCCGTGTCTGTTCGTGTCGTTCGGTCGGCTCGCGGCGTGGAAACGCCACTGGCGTGTCATCGAGCAACTCGGCGAGTCGCTCCGGTCGCTGCCCGTCGATCGTTTCCAGCCCTGTGGAGGCCGTCAAGTAGTCGTGTTCACGACGGTGGTACACTTCGAGGACCCGAGAGTCGTTCGGGCCGGCATCCTCGTGGATGAGCGCGCCGACACCGGTGTCTTTGCCTTCGGGTGCCATCGTCGCGAAGGCGACGAGTCTGGCATCCGGCGGCACTGCACCACGCATCTCGACGTGCAAGACGTGTGCCCGACCGAGTGTGAGATCGTACTGGTGGATGGTAAACGAGCCTGCGTCGTACTCGGTTTCGACCAGCCGTGTATCGCGGTAGTAGTGCTGGCGAATCGTATCCATCTCGCTGAACCACCACGTTTCGTCCCCGGTCAAGATCCCCAACCTGGAGCGGTCGATACCGTTGAGTCCGGATAGAGAGTCAGAGTAATCACGTAACGTACCGTCAGTACCCACGTGTACCAGGCGTCCGGCGTGCCCGGCGAACGATCCGGATGTCGTTTTGAGTTCTTCTGGAAAGCGCTCCCCACGAGTCTGCTTGTACTCGTTGAGCGCTGTCGTGAGCCGCATACCTATCACAACAGCACAGCCGCTATAAACCTCTGCGGTTTCCCAAAATACTGCTTATTCTTGGCTGACAGTCGAATTCGGCCGCCTTCTTCGGGTTCTTCCTGAATACCAACGCAAACAGACAGGTCGTAGACAGTACCTACGACGGATTGGTTACAGGTCAGCAGGCAAAACAGCAACGTTCTCGACGACGACAGCGCCGTTGTCCGCGTCGATGGATTCGCCGGAGACGCTGTCGTACGCGCCCGCCGCAGGAACGTCGACAGTCGCCGCTCCCTCGCCAAAGTTGAGGACGACGACGACCGCGTCGTCATCGGTGAACCTGCCGTAGGCAGTCACACGGTCAGACGCGCCTGTCTCGACCTCGTAGTCGACTCGTGTCGTCCCTGCACTGGTGGCAAGTGCCGGCTCCTCGTTCCGGACCGCTGTCAGCGTCCGGACGAACTCCTGGAGCTCTTCGTGGGCGTGCTCCCAGGCGAGGTCGTCACGTCGGCCGCGCTGGCCGAACTCCTGGCCGGCATAGATCATCGGCGCACCGGGCAACGTAAAGACCGCACCCATCGCCGCCTCGGCGGCTGGCCGGCCACACTCCGTGACGTAGCGGGTCTCGTCGTGGTTCTCGCTGTAGAGCATGAAGCCGGCGTGATCGGGGAAGCCGGCATCGGTCCGCTCGTCGATCGAATCAAGCACCGTATCGGCATCCTGCCCGCGACCGATCTGGCGCAGCGTAAAGTAGGTTGTCGAGTCGAAATGCATATCGAACAGCCCGGCCTGGAAATCCGGAATGTACGGGATCGTCTCATCGAGCAAGAGGAACTCGCTGTCGCGATCCTTGCAGAGATCGTGCAGCTCCATCCAGAAGTTGTCGGGCACTGCCCAAGCCATATCACACCGGAAGCCGTCGACCATCGACAGCCACTTCTCGACGGCATCGAGCAGGTGGCGACGCACCGGCAGGTGACCGAAGTTGAAGTTCGCGATGTGCTCCCACTCGAAGTAGGTTTCTGGCTCGGTCTCCGAGCGCCACTCATACCACTCGCGGTAGTCGCTTCCGGGTCCTTCGACGGCACTCTGGAAAAACGGATGTGTTCGTGCGGAGTGGTTACAGACCACATCGAACAGCACCTTGAGCCCGTGATCATGGGCGGCGTCGATCAGTCGCTGATACTCTTCTGTGGTGCCGAGGTCCTCTGCGATTGCAAAGAAGTCCGTGATGTTGTAGCCATGCGGCGCGTGGTCGTTCTGGAGGACTGGCGTGAGCCAGAGTACGTCGACGCCGAGTGACTCGATGTAATCGAGTCGGTCGATGATTGCGTCGAACGGTGACTCGTCCTCGCCGCCGCCGAAGGCACGAACGTAGATCTCGTAGATGGTCGAATCCTCGGCCCAGGCTGGCGGAACGTACGGCCGGTGGGTCGCAATGTCGTCACCACTGCGGGTAAACTCGGCCAGATCCGGCACGCTGTAGCCGTGTTCACCGAGTGCGACCGCGTGGATACGTGTCCGCTCGGGCAGGACCTCGACGGGAATGCGGAGTTCGCGACCGTCGATGGTTACGTCCTCGCGGCTGATCTCATCGCGATCGTCAAGCAAGAACTCGACGACGAGGTCGTCATCGGTTTCTGGGCCGTTGGGGTGGGCTTTCGGGTGGGCTCTGACGATTGCCTCATCGCCCTCCAGGATGGGCTCCAGTGAGAGCCGCGGTCGGCCGCCAGGTCCCTCGCTGTCGGCTTCTGTCCCTCGTGCGCTTTCACCACCACTGTAGCCGCTGTAGCCACTGCGGCCACTGCGCCCGCTCCGACCGCTTCGGCCGCTGCGGCCACTGCGCCCGCTTCGGCCGCTACGGCCAGCAACGGCTGCGCTGCCAGGAACGCGGTCGCCCGGAAACACGCGGACAGTCATGCGGTACGTGCCCGTTGGGGCGGTGAGTTCAGCGACGTACGTACCTGGCTCGTCGGGGACGAGATGCTCGACAGGACTGTCACCGAGTTCCACGACGGAATCATCAGGTTGCTGTACAATCTCCCACGCGTAGGTTGCCGCTGGGTCCGGATCGCGCGGTGCAAGCTCGACGCTCTCACCGACGCCAACGAACCGTGGCGGGCCTGGATGGTTCATATCCCAACTGCTCTTGACACTAACTTGTGCTTTGCGGTAAGTCCGCT
>LKMJ01001983.1_pt1 | contig 18529 bp, 16 predicted proteins | sample 643391 | NCBI WGS metagenome assembly LKMJ01 (sample SAMN04112250, study PRJNA286221) | soda lake metagenome | biome: soda lake; feature: Kulunda Steppe; material: water; isolation source: sample PL-Br10 brine of Picturesque Lake | place: Russia: Kulunda steppe | collected 2010-07 | reverse complement strand
GCTCGAATAGCGCGCGGCGAGTTTCGTGGGCAGGATGTGGTTGGGTCCGGAGGCCTTGTCGCCCATCGCCACGGTGGTCTCCTCGCCCACGAAGAGCGAGCCGTAATTGGTCAGGTTGTCCAGCCACCAGTCATGGTCGGTACAATGCACCTCGAGATGCTCGCTCCCGTAGCGGTCGGAGACCTCGACGAGCTCGGCGCGGCTGTCGCACAGGATGACCTCGCCGTAATCGCGCCAGGCGGCATCGGCGGCCTCGCGGGCGGGCTCGGGCAGGGTGGCGATGAGCTCGGGCACGCGGGCCATGACCTTCTCGGCCAGCGCGCGGTCGTCGGTGAACAGCCAGGCGGGGGATTCGTGGCCATGCTCGGCCTGGCCGACGAGGTCCACCGCGACGATCTCGGGATCGGCGGAAGAATCGGCGAGGATGCCGATCTCGGAGGGGCCGGCGAAGACGTCGATGCCGACCTGGCCGAACAGCGCGCGCTTGGCCTCGGCGACGAACTTGTTGCCGGGCCCCACGATGATGTCGGCGGGCTTGCCGGTGAACAGCCCGTAGGCCATGCTCGCGATGGCTTGCACGCCGCCCAGCGTCATCACCATGTCCGCGCCCGCCTCGCGCATCGCGTAGAGCACATAGGGGTGGATGCCCTCGCCGCGAAACGGCGTCGAACAGGCGACGACCGTGCCCACCCCGGCGGCCTTGGCGGTGCCGATGGACATGTAGGCCGAGGCGATATGCGCGTAGCGCCCGGTGGGCACGTAGCAGCCGGCGACATTGCAGGGCACCCATTTCTGGCCGACCTCGAGCCCCGACTCCATCGTGATCGCGAAGTCGCGCACCGAGTCCTTCTGGGCGATGGCAAAATTGCGCACCTGCTCGGCAGCGAAGGCGATATCTTCCTTGACGGTCTCGGGCACATTGGCGCAGCGGCGCTCGAACTCGCCGGAGTCCACGAGGATCGGGCCGGTCCAGCCATCGAGCTTCTCGGCGTAATGACGAACCGCCTCCTCGCCCTCGGCCTCGATGCGCCCGAGCATCTCCGTGACCACGGCGCGCGCCTGGTCGGTCTCGGTTTCGGGGGTGCGCGATGCTTTCTTGAGGTGGGTGATCGTCATGTCATGCCCTCTGTGGATGGGGCGCCGCCGCGCCCGGGCGCGGCGGCGCGTGCTGGCGTCAGTCCGACAGGGTCGCGAACGCGGCGAGTTCCTCGTCATCGGCGACCATCTGCATGTAGGTCGCATCGACGAAGTCCGCGGTATCCGGCGCCTCCTCCATGGTGCCGACGGAGACCATGAACTCGGCGATCTCCGCGAGCCACTCATCGACATCGCTCATGCCGTTCTCGCGCGCGAGAATGTCGAGCTGCTCCTCGAGCGTGAAGGTCGGGCGCAGATCGAATTCCTGATCGACCGCGGCGTCCGAGATCTCGACCCCGCCCTCGTCATAGAACTCGACGAGCATCTCCTTGGCCTCGTCCATGTTCTCGCGCGCCCAGTGCACGCCGCGCAGGAACACCGCGAGGTAGCGTGCGACGAGCTCGGGGTTTTCCTCGGCGTAGTCGGGCCGCACCACGAGCGCGCCCGGCACGATCGCGCCCGCATCGGCGCCGGTGCACAGGTAGTCGCTGTCGGCGCGCTCCTGCAGCGTGTAGGTGTTGGGCGCCCAGACCCCGGCGATGTCGCCCTGGCGCGCGCTGATGGCGGAGATGATCTGCGACTGGTTGAGGTTGACGAACTCGACCTCGTCGCTGTCCACGCCCCACATCTCGAGGCAGGCGCGTACGGCGTATTCGCCGGTGGAGTTGGTGGTCAGCAGGATGCTCTCGCCGGCGATGCTCGACGGGTCGTCGCGCAGCCCCTCGATGACGTCGTTATGCGCCATCAGCGCGTTGCCCGCGCTCTCGTCATTGGTGATGCCGATGGTCTTGATGCCGTAGCGCTCCGCGCCGAGCACGGCGGGCACCGAGCCGGTGCCGCCCACATCCCAGTCGCCCGCCGCCGCGGCGGCGATCTGCGGCGCGCCGGCGGGGAAGGTGGTGAAGGACGGGTCGAGCCCGACCTCGGCCCACCAGCCCATCTCGGTCGCGATGTGATAGGGCAGCGCCCAGTAGAGCGCGGGCTGATAGCTGATATTGATCGGCGTGAGGTCGTCAGCCTGGGCCATGCCAGCCGTGGTTCCGGCCAGAATGGCGCCGACGCTTGCGCTCCTGATAAGGGTTTTCATGTCTACCTCCTCCTGTTTTCGGGGTCGTTGCAGTCCCAGCGGGCGTTCTCCTGTCAGCCCGGCGGCTATTCGGCCGGCTGTGCCGCCTTCTCCTCGCGCAGGCTGCGCCAGATATGGGTGCGCATGTGCACGAAGCTCTCGAGGTCCATCACCTCTTCGATGCGCTCATAGGAGTCCCAGTTCTCGGCCTTGCGCACCGAGGCGACGTCCATGATCTCCTTGATGCGCCCCGGCGCGCGCGTCATGATCGCGACCCGGTCGGCGAGATAGACGGCCTCCTCGACGGCATGGGTGATGAACAGCACGGTGCGCGGGTTCTTGCGCGCAAGCCGGACGAGCTCCTCCTGCATCACCACGCGCGTCTGCGCGTCGAGCGCGCCGAAGGGTTCGTCCATCAGCAGCACGTCGGGGTCGAGCACGTAGGCCCGCGCGATCGCGACGCGCTGCTGCATCCCGCCCGAAAGCTGGTGGGGGAAGGACTCGGCGTAGCTCTGCAACCCCATCAGATCAAGGATGGCGCCGATGCGCTCGCGCCGCTGCTCGCGGGCAACGCCCTGGTTGCGCAACCCGATCTCGATGTTGTCATAGACTGTCTTCCACGGAAACAGCGCGAATTGCTGGAACACCACCGCACGCTCCGGGCCCGGGCTGCGCACCGTCTTGCCGTCCACCGACACCGTGCCCGAGCTCGGAAAGTCGAACCCCGCAACGAGGCGCAGGCAGGTCGTCTTGCCGCAGCCCGACGGGCCGACAATGGCGACGAATTCGCGGTCCTCGACACCCAGATTGATGTCCTGCAGCGCGACCACGCCCTTGTTCGCGGGTCCGAAGACGCGCCCTACATCGTCGAAGCTGATGCGTCCCATTCTCTCCTCCTAGGTCTCGAGGCCGCGGCGGCGCAGGATCGCCCGCTCGGTCGCGCGCAGGGCCATATCGAGCAGCAGCCCCACGATCCCGATCGCGATCATGCCGCTCATCACCGTTTCCGTGGACATGTTGGCCTGCCCCTGCACCATCAGGTAGCCGACCCCGGCCGAGGCCACGATCAGCTCCGCACCCACCAGCGACTGCCAGCCGAGCCCCGCCGACACCCGCAGCCCCGAGATGATCGACGGCACCGAGGCCGGCAGCAGCACCTCGCTGACCACCCGGCGCCCCGGCGTGCCCAGCATCTGCGCCGCCTCGATGAGCCGCGGCTCGACGAACTTGGCGCCGCGATAGGCGTTGATGAGGCAGGGCGGGAAGGCCCCGGCGAAGATGATCATGATCGGCCCGCCGATCCCGGTGCCGAACCACAGCGCGGCGAAGGGCACCCAGGCGATCGGCGCGATGAAGCGCAGCCCGTCGAAGATCGGCGTGACGATCTGGTCGAGCAGCCGGTACCAGCCCATCAGCAGCCCCAGCGGAATGCCGATCACCGCCGCGAGGATGAAGCCGTAGGCAAAGCGCTCGAAGCTCGCGGCGAGATGCTGCAGCAGCGTCGCACCCGCAAAGCGCGTGTTCAAAAGATGGACGAAGCGCTCGAGCACCTCCCATGGCGGCGGCAGGAACTGGCGCGTCATGATCCCCGCCGCGGTCAGCCCGTACCAGAACCCGATGAACGCCGCGAATCCGATCAGACCCAGAAGGGCGGATTGTCCGGCGGAAAGCGAACGTGGCATGTCGATCACCCTTTCGCTGCGAGAGCGGCCTGGTTCCAGGCGAGCGCGCGGGTTTCAACCAGCCCGAGCAGACGCGTTGTCCCCCAGCCCAGGATCGCCACGGCGATCATCCCGACCAGGATCATGCCCGGATAGAGATCCTGCTGCGCGACATTGAGCACCCGGCCGAGGCCGTAGAACGCGCCCACGAGTTCCGCCGCCACCAGCGTCGTCCAGGACGCCTGCAGCGACAGTCGCAGCCCGGTGAAGATCATCGGGCTCGCGCCGGGCACCAGCACCTCGGTGACGAAGCGAAAACGCGGCATGCCGAGCATCGCCGCCGCCTCGAGGGTCGGCCGGTCGATGTTGCGCACCCCGGCATAGGAATTGATCACCGAGGGCACGAAGGCCGCGAACCAGATCACGAGGATCTTCGCCGCATCCCCCAGCCCGAGCCACAGGATCGCGAGCGGGATCCACGCCAGGGGCGGGATCGGGCGGATGATCAGGAAGATCGGATTGATCAGCGCCTCGGCGCGCCGGCTCCAGCCCATCAGCAGGCCGAGCGGCACCCCCGTGACGATCGCCACGATGAAGCCGAGCGCGACGAGGCGCAGCGAGAAATAGACGTGCTCGATGAGGGTGCCGCCACCGTAGCCGCCCAGCATGACATGCCAAAGCGCGGCAATGGTATCGGGCGGCGACGGAAAGCGCCCCGGCGAGACGAGCTCGAGCACCGTGGTGGCAAGGAACCACAGCGCGATGAGCGCCGCGATCGTCACCACCCCTATGAGCGTGCGCTGTCGCAAGAAGACCTCCCATTCCTGCTTTGCAAACGCTTGCAATAATTTTGCACCGGGTCAAGAAAAAACTTTCATGACGTCGTCGCCGCCTTCAATGCCGACCGGCGCTGAAGGCCCGGCCGCGGCATCCTTGCGCGGGCGCCGCCGCGCAATCACGCGGGCGCAGGAGCTGCCCGCCGCGCCCTAGGGCGCGGCGCGAGGACCCCGGCCCTGCGCACGGGGCGCAATCGCTCGCGGACCGCGATAGTGTCGGTTAATGTCGCAAGCCCGATGCCAACGGGCATATTTTTATATTTATTTTCCGTCTACTAGGAATATTCTCGTATTGAAAGGCAGGTATCGCCCGCAGCGCGCGATCGTGCGTGCCGCCCCCTGCCGAGCAAACTGTCGCGCCACCGCGACCCCGCCTCGGACCCGACGAATTCGAATCACCCTGGCGCCGGCATCGCATGGCGATCGAACCCCCGCGTGCGGAGCTGTGCGGACTTGCATCGTGGGCTTGAAAGCGGTATCACTGGCTTGCAAATTTGCAGTGGAAGGCTGCCGTGCCGCGATCGCGAAAACCGGGACTCGCCGAAGTTGCCGCCAGGGCGGGGGTCTCGCTGGCCACCGTGTCGCGCGCGCTCAGCCAGCCTAAGATGCTGCAGGCCGAGACACTCAAGCGGGTCCACGAGGCGGCGCGCGAGCTCGGATACCGACCCAACCGCAAGGCCAGCGCCCTCGCCTCGGGCCGCTCGCGAACCGTGGGCGTCGCGGTGCCCACGCTCAACAGCGCGATCTTCGCAGAGGCACTGCAGGAGATCCAGCGCACACTCTACGAAGAGGGCTACCAGCTGCTCGTCGCCTCGCACGAATACGACCCGCTCGCGGAGTCGGTCGCGATCGGCGAGCTGGTCTCGCACGGGGTGGACGGGCTGATCGTGGTTGGCGGCGAGCGCCTGCGCGCCACATGGGACAGCGTCGAAGCGGCGGGGATTCCGCTCGTGCAGATGTGGTGCGGGGTGGACAGGTTCGATTGCGTGGGCATCGACAACGTCCATGCCGGCTGGCTCATCGCGCGACACCTGATCGACCTCGGCCATAGCCGGATCGGCGTGATCACCGGTCATCAGCGCCACAACGACCGCCAGCGCGGGCGGCTGCGCGGCATCCGCAACGCGCTGTCGGAGGCGGGCTTCGCCCTGCCCGGCGCCCATGTCAGCGAGCAGGCGCTGAGCGTCGGGAGCGGGCGCCTCGGCTGTGCGACGCTGCTCGAGCTGTCGGAGCGGCCCACGGCCATCATCGGCGCGGTCGACCTCCTCGCGATCGGCGCCGCGATCGAGGCGCAGGGCCGCGGCCTGGTCGTCCCCGACGACATCTCCTTCGCCGGGATCGACAATCTCGAATTCAGCGCCCATGTGGCGCCGTCGCTCACGACGGTCGAGGTCCCCTCGGCCGAGATCGGCGCACGCTCAGCGCGCCACATGCTCGACCTGTTGCGCAACCCGGAACCCAAGGGCCATGTGACGCTGCCTGTCGAACTCGTGGTGCGCCGCTCGACACGGCCCCCGCCGCGCGCCTGAGAGGCTGATCCGACAGGAACCGGGGCGAAACCGGGGCGCACGACCCTGCTCGTCCGTCACCGGCACGGAGATCCCGATGCCCCGTCCTGAAACGATACGGCGACAGCGCCTTCCTCCGGCCATGTGCATGCGCTACGGTTGCGGCAAACCATCTGCACAAGAGCGAGTCGCCATGGCACGGATACGTCCGGGCAGGGCTACGCCCGAAATGACCCCTGCGACGGATCTGTTCGCGCGCCGGCCCAACGGAAGTGCCGATCCGCTCGGCGTGACGCCGCTTTCGGGGCGGGCGAGGCGCAAGTATGACTTCGCTGCCCCGGCTCGGCTGAACCCGCCGCCGTTTATCCAAGCAAAGAGGGCGAGATGACACCACAACAGAGCGCGCAACTGGCGCAGCAGCTCGTCACCGCCCGCCGCGGCGGTGTCGCCGTCGCCGTCAATGACGCGCTGCCGCGGCTCGAGACCGATGCCGATGCCTACGACGTTCAGGCGCAGGTCGCGCGCGCGATCGGTCCGGTCGGCGGCTTCAAGACCGCGATTAAGCCCGGCGCCGCGCAGATCATCGCGCCGATCTTCGCGGCGGATATTCATCCCTCCCCTGCGCAGATCGGTCCAGGGCCGTCGCGGCGGATCGGGATCGAGCTGGAGGTCGGGTTTCTGCTGCGGCGCGCGCTTGCGGCGACGCAGGGCGCCGAATTGCGCGCCGCGGTGCGGTCGTGCTTCGCGCTGGTGCCCGCGATCGAGATCGTGGAGTCGCGCTTCGACGATCGCGAGGCGGCGGACCCGCGCCTGCGGCTCGCCGACAATCAGAGCAATGGCGGGCTCGTGCTCGGCGCGCCGATCGAGGACTGGTCGGGGTTCGACCTCACGGCGCTGACCGCGCGGCTCGTCTTCGGCGACACGGTGCTGCTCGACGGGCCCGCGCAGATCCCCGGCGGCGATCCGATTGAGACCGTGAGCCGGTTCGTGGAGCGTCTCGGGGATCATTGCGGCGGATTGCAGCCGGGCCAGGTGGTCATCACCGGCTCGCTCAACGGCCTGCCCTTCGTCGAGCGCGGTGACACGGCGCAGGGGCGGATCGACGGCCTCGGAGCAGTCACCGCGCAGTTCGCGCCGTGATACGGGCCGGGAGCGCGGCGCGTTCATCTGCATGTCCGCACCGCCCTCAGACCTCTTGAAATCGCACTCGCGAAGCGCGCGAGATGGGTTCGCACTCTTGCGAAAGAGGCTTGGGGCTGCGGCCTTGCCAGCGGCCGGTGCGCGATTCGCGCGAGGGCGAGGGTCATGGTGCCCGGCTGTCGCGGTGCGACCGGCGGATCACCGTGGCTGGGCCGCCTCCCGCAGGACGATGATGATCCCGCTCGCCACGATGATCAGCGCGCCGACGATGGTCCAGAATTCCAGCAGATCGCCCCAGATGAGCCAGCCGAGCGCCGTCGCCCAGACGAGCGCCGTGTAATCGAAGGGCGCGACCACCGCCGCCGGGGCCAGCCGGAACGCCTGTCCAATCAGCGTGATCCCGAGGCTTCCGAAGATCGCGATGGCGACGAAGAGCCAGAGATCCTGCGCCTGCACCGGCACCCACGCCCATAGCGCGAAGGGCGCCGCATAGAGCATCGGAAACAGCATCACGAACAGCATCATCGTCCAGAGCCCCTCGGTCGGACCGACCCACCGCGCACTGATCATGAAAAGCGAATAGAGCACCGCCGCCGCCACAGGCAGCAGCGCCGCCAGCTGGAACCCGGCAGCACCCGGCTGCACCACGATCACGACCCCGATGAAGCCGAGGAGCACCGCACCCCAGCGCCGCCAGCCGACCGCCTCGCCGAGCAGCGGGACCGACAGCGCGGTGATGAAGATCGGGGCCGAGAAGATCAGCGCCGTCGCCTCCGCGAGCGGCAGAAAGCGAAGGCTGGTGAAGTAGAGATAGGCGCCGAGCAGGATCAGCAATCCGCGCAATGCGTGCAGCCCCGGATGCCGCGTCCGCAGCGCGTGCGACCCCCGCAGGACGATCACCGCCGCAACGATCATCGGGACCGCGATCAGATTGCGCAGGAAGATGATCTGGATCGGGTCGTAGCGATCCGTGAGAAGCTTGGCGATGGCGTCGTTCAGCACGAGAAACGCCACGCCCCCGCAGATCGTCAGGATCCCACGGGAGATCTGTCTCGGCTCCATGTGTGGCTGCACGCGCATGCCCGATCCCGCTGGTGATCCCTTCCGATGCAGCTACCAGATGCGCCGGATGGTTGCGAGCGACGGCCCGCGATATGCGTGCGATCTCCTCGTTGTCGATGAGCGGCACCGGGCTGTCGCCCCCGGCGCGTCGGGCGCCAGCGAAGCTGTTCCAAATCGGCATGCGATCGTATATCGCGAAGCCGCAAATCCACGTCCTGGCATCGGAGACCCGGAGCTCATGCAGATCGATCCGCCCCAGACCCCCGTCGTGTCAGCCGAGGATCTCGATCGTCTCGGTCCCATCCGGGTGCTTTACGTGCCCGCGGGTGACGAACGCCCCCTCGGGCTGACCGCGGTCCCGATCGAAGAGTGGATATCGCGCGCGCAGGACAGCCGGTCGCGCTTCGATGACCTGGATTTCTGGCAAGACGAAATCCGCAAGCTCGGCGTCGGCCCGGACGCCCTGACCGTCGTGGTCGATGACGGGCGGATGACGGAGGCGGCGCGGGTCTGGTTCATCCTGCAGTATTTCGGGCTGCCCGTGGCCGTGCTGGACGGGGGGCGACCAGCGCTGCGCGAAGCGCCGCAGGAGGCGCCGTCCGCGACCGCGCCGCCGCAGCTCGCGCCGGGCGCGGGGCCGGTCGGGCTGACGGACCGGGCCGAGCTGAAAACCGACCTCGACGCCGTCCAGGTTTTCGACGCGCGCACGGCCGGGGAGTTTCGCGGCGACGACCTCAAGGGCAACGCGCGGGGCGGGCATCTGCCGGGGGCGGCGCACCTGTCCCACGCGGCGCTGCTGGACGGCACGCATCTCAAGGGCGCCGGGGAAATCGCGGATCTCATCGCCGCATCCGGACTGGACGGGTCGAGACCGATCGTCAGTCATTGCAACGGAGGGGGACGCGCGGCCCTGGCTGCGCTCGCCGCGGTTGTCGCGGGCGCGAAGGATGTGCGCGTCTACTACCTGAGTTTCGCCGATTGGGCCGCTGACGAGAGCTGTCCGGTCGTGAGCGGCGATTGACGCAGCCTGAACAGTCAGCGGCAGCGGACGGCGCATCATCGATGCAGCCGCGCGCGGCCGCGGCCCTTGGCATTCACGATCGCAACCGCACCCCATTCATTGATCATTTCGAAACCCTGCAGCGGCCCCTGCAGCCACGGGCGGCGTTGCGGTGACGGCCAGATGCCGATTGCGACGCGAGGGCCCCGGCGCGATGCGCGAACGTGGCGGTCCATGCTTTCGCGACAACCAACCAGCTGGCGACCCTGGCAAGGCCCGTGACAGGGGACCGGATCGATGTCCTGGTCAGTCCGCAGGTCTTGCGGCTGTCGGACACTCAAGCTTCGGCACCGAGTACCGGCCCGACCACGCGCGCCTCGGTTGTGGGGTGGCGCGGGCCCGGCGCAGCGGCCGTGCCCACGCATTGTCATCGCTACAGGGCCTGCCGGAAGATCGCCGAGTCTGCGCAAACTCTGCTCGCAGTTGCTCCAAGGCCTGCGTTGATTTGACACAGGTCGATTTTTTTTTGCTCACGCTGGCGTGATACCGCTGAGAAGAAGTGCTGGGAGAGGTCTATCATGTCGAGGATCGTCGCCGTTTCTGCCGTCGCAGCGTTGATGCTGCCCATCGCGGGGCCGGTCCTCGCAAGTGATGTCGATGAGCTGCGTGAGCGAGCGGATTCGCTGTTCGGGACGGTCGAGGCCATCGATCCCGAGGACATCGAGGATCCCGTGGCGCAGCTCGGCCAGGCGCTGTTTTGGGACATGCGGCTTTCGAGCAATGGCGAGGTCGCCTGCGCGAGCTGCCATTATCGCGAGAACTGGGGCTCGGACTCGCGGGTCCGTTCGATCAACGCCCGCGGCGGGGAGACGCTGCAATCGCAGACGGTGTTCCACGCGATGGACACGCCGGGGCTGCGCTGGCTCGCGGATCGCGAATCCGGCAAGGCCCAGGCGATGGGCTCGATCACCGGCTCCATGGGCTTCGACAGCCAGGAGGACATCCTGCCCGTTCTTGCGGAACACGGCTACGACGAGCGCTTCGCGGCCGCCTTTCCCGATCAGGATGACCCGGTCACCCCTGAGAATTACGGGCTGGCGCTCGAGGTCTACCAGTCCACGCTGCGCACGACCGCGCCCTATGACGCGTGGCTGCAAGGCGAGGACGACGCGCTGAGCGAGGAGCAGATGCGCGGTCTTGAGGCCTATATCGAGGTCGGCTGCGCGGGCTGCCATGCCGGGCCGCTCTTTGGCGGCGAGATGCTTCAGCCCTTCGGCATCACCGAGGCCTACTGGGAGCATACCGGCTCGGCCGAGATCCATTCCGGGCTGATGCAGGTGACCGGCGAGGAGGAGGATCGCTTCTACTTCCGGGTTCCGATCCTGCGCAATATCGCGAACACCTACCCCTATTTCCATGATGGTTCCGTCGAGGATCTGCGCCGCGCGAACGAGGTCATGGCGCGCGTCCAGCTCGGCCGCGATCTGGAGGACGAGCTGCTCGACGAGATCACGGCGTTCCTCGAGGGGCTCACCGGCGAGATCCCGGAAAACTTCGAGCCGCCCGAGGGTATCCCGTTCGAACTGCCCGAGGGTATCAGCCCCGGCTGATCTACGGACCAGGTTCAGGTGCAGGCCCCGGCGCGCACCGCCGGGGCCTTTTCATTGTCGCGGGTATCCCGCAGGCGCCCGGCGAGCCGACACGCGCAATGTGTCACCGCTCACCGATCATCTCCCTCGGTCGGACAGACCCGCGGAAGCGGTAGTGACGGCCCCGCCACGCAGATGCGCCAGAGACCGCGCCGGTCACTTCACCAGGTATTTGATCAGCGCCGCGATCGCGAGGATCAGCAGCGTGAGGACCAGGATCGCCCCTATCCCGTGCACCGCCATTCCCCATCCGCTCATCATTCCCCATCCGTCCATCATTCCCCGGCCATCCATCATCATCTTCTCCTTACAGGCATCCGAGGCCGCCGGCGGCGCATCGCCGCCGGTCAGCCGGCGGTGTTTCAGTCGATCTGCCGGACGACGCCCGGGTAGCGGTTGAAGGCAAGCCGCTGCACCAGCGATCCGTCGACTGTGACGATCTCGGCGATGATGCTGCCATCCTCGGCCTCGGAGATCTCGCCGAGTTCGAGCCGCGGGTTGTCATGCCGCTCCAGCAGCTCCGACAGATGCGTCTCGACGCGCGCGGGGGTCATTTCGGTGACGTCGCGGGGGATGCCGTAGAGCGCGCCGGGGCCGATCCCGTGCCCGCGCATGCTGTCGGGGTGGCCGCGCATCATGCCGCCACGCATCATGCCCATCGGCGCGCCGTCCGTCATCGGGCCGGTCATGCCCTCGCTCATCGGGCCGCGCGGCATGCGGCCCATCATGCCGCCGCCTTCGGGGGCGTCGCGCATGCCGCCCATGGGCCCGTCACCCATCGCGCGGCCCTCCATCATGGCGCCCATGCCGCCCTCGCGCATCATGCGCATCATCATCTGCATCAGCTCGGGCGTCATCATCTCCATCATGTCGGACATCTCCGCGGGCGCCGTCTGCTCGTCGGTCTCGGGATGATGGGCGTCGTGATCCTCCGTATCCTCCTGCGCGATTGCGAAGCCGGAGCTGGCGATCAGCAGCACGCCGGTGAGAAACGCGGATCTCGAGGTAAGGGTTGTCATGGTCAGTCTCCTTGTCGTCGGGGTTGATCTTGCAGAATGCGGCACCGGGGCGCCGGGTTCAGGGGCGTCATCGGTCATGGTCTCCTCCCTTGCTTGGTGGTGGTCGCGATGCCCCCGGTGCAGGTGGGGGTGCATCAGCGGCCTCGCGGCAGTGCCCGGTCATCGCGTTCCGACCCCCAGCTTCGTGCGCTTGAGCAGGAGCGAGTTGCCGATCACCGACAGCGAACTCGCGGTCATCGCGATCACGCCGATCATCGGATGGAGCAGACCCACCGCGGCGATCGGGATGGCGGCGAGGTTGTAGAACCAGGCCCAGAACAGGTTCTCGACGATCTTGCGGAAGGTGGCCTTCGACAGGCGCACAGCCTCGACCACCTTGGTCAGCTCGCCCGTGACCAGCGTCACGTCCGCCGCCTCGATCGCCACATCCGCGCCGGCGCCGATGGCGATACCGACATTGGCCTGTTTGAGCGCGGGCGCGTCGTTGATCCCGTCGCCGACCATGGCGACATGCTGGCCGTGCTTCTCCTGCAACTCGCGGATCGCCTCGACCTTGCCCTCGGGCAGCACGCCGGCCCTGACCTCGTCGAGCCCGACCTGCGCGGCGACGTGTTTCGCGGTGCGCTCGTTGTCGCCGGTGACCATCACCACGTGGATGCCGAGGCGCTGCATCTCGGCGATGGCGGCCTTCGAGTCCGTCTTGATCGTGTCGGCCACGGCGACGAGCCCCGCCGCCTGATCGCCGATGGCGACGAGCATCGCGGTCTTGCCCTCGGTCTCGAGCTCGGTCAGCCGCGCGTCGAGATCGCCGAGCGATATCCCGGCCTCCTCCAGCAGGCGCCGGCTGCCCACGCGCACCGTCTCGCCGTCAAGCTCCCCCTGCACGCCGCGCGCAGTGAGGGACTTGAACTGCGTGACCTCGGGCACATCGACGCCGCGCTCGCGCGCGCCGGCCACGATCGCCTGCGCCAGCGGATGCTCCGACCCGCCCTCGACGGCGGCGGCGGCGCGCAGCACCGCATCCTCCCCGAACGCCCCGGTCGCGGCGACATCGGTGAGCGCGGGCTTGCCCTTCGTGATCGTGCCGGTCTTGTCGAGCACGACGACCTTGATGTCCTTGAGGCTCTGGATCGCCTCGCCCGAGCGGATCAGCACGCCGCGCTCGGCCCCCATCCCCGAGCCCACCATCAGCGCCGTGGGCGTGGCCAGACCCAGCGCGCAGGGGCAGGCGATGACCAGCACCGCGATCATCGCAAGGATCGCACCCATCGGGGCCGAGATGCCGGGATCGACCCAGGGCAGGAACCCCGCGCCCCAGTCGAGGATCGGCCGCAGCGCGTCCGCAAAGCCGAGCCAGACGCCGAAGGTCACGAGCGCGATCACCAGCACGGCGGGCACGAAATACCCCGTCAGCCGGTCGGCCAGTTCCTGAATGGGCACCTTCGAGCCCTGCGCCTCCTCCACGAGCTTGATGACCTGCGACAGGAAGGTATCGGCGCCGACGCGGGTGGCACGCACCTTCAGCACGCCCTCCTTGTTGATCGTCGCCCCGATCACCGCGTCGCCCGGCCCCTTCTCGACGGGCACGGACTCGCCGGTGGCGATCGACTCGTCGAGATGGCTCGCGCCCTCGACGATCTCGCCATCAGTGGGCACCTTGGCGCCGGGGCGCACCACCATGATGTCGCCCGGCTGCAGCTCGGCCACCGGCACCTCGATCTCGGCGCCGTCGCGCAGCACCGCGGCCGTCTTGGCGCCCATGGTGATCAGCCGCTTGATAGCCTCGCTCGCGCGCCCCTTGGCGCGGGTCTCGAGGTAGCGGCCCACGAGATGAAAGGTCATGATGGTGGCGGCCATCTCGATGAAGGAGGTCATCGGCCAGATGAAGCCCGCAAGCCCGATCAGATAGGGCGGCAGGCTGCCCATGGAGATCAGCACATCCATGTTCGCGGTGCGGTTCGTCAGCGACCGCCAGGCCGAGACATGCGTCGCCCAGCCGCCGAACAGGAACACCACCGGAAAGGCCAGCACCGCGATGATCCCCAGATAGCCGGGCACCGGCTGCCAGAACATGTGCGGCCCCATCAGCACCATGATCAGCGTGGTGGGGATCGCCGCGATCCACAGCCGCCGCCAGGCCCGCGCGAGGTAGCGATCCTCGGAGCCGGCCTCATGCGCGTGATCCTGCGCCTGCCCCTCCTCGACGGCGTCCACCTCGTAGCCCGCGCGTTCAATGGCGGCGCGGATGGCCTGCGCGTCGGTCTCGCCGGCGTCGAAGGACACCAGGACCCGGTGATTGCCGATATTGGTGTCGAGCGTGGCAATCCCCGGCAGGCGGCGCACCGAATCCGCCACGATCCCGGCGCAGTGATCGCTTCCCATGCCGGGCACGGTCAGCCTGACCTCCTTCGCGCCGGCCCCGTCGGCATCGACCTCGTAGCCGGCCCGCTCCACCGCAACCTTAAGCGCGCCGGCATCCACCCGCGCGGGATCGAAGACTACCCGGGCGCGGTGGTTGGAGATGTTGGTGTCGACCGAGTGCACCCCGTCGAGCCGGGTGAGCGATGTGCGCACGATCCCGGCGCAATGATCGCTGCCCATGCCCGGGATCGTCAGCGTGGCGGTCGCGTCCGGCTGGTCCGTTTCGGCGAGGGTCATGGCGTCTCTCCCGTATCCTTGTGCGCCGCAAACAGCGTGATCGCGCCCGAGGGGGTGGCGATGCGGGCGGTCTCGCGCACCGGGTCGAAGCCGGCCTACCACATCAGCCCCGGCAGCACGCCGCGCGCATTCGCGCCGGTGTCCTCGCGCCCGTCGATGCGCTGGACGGTGTTGCGAAACAGGAACCGCATCAGCGCGCTCGGCTGGATGCCGTAATCGGCGATGTGCAGCCGCCCGCCGGGTGCGAGCGCATCGAAGGCCGAGCGCAGGATCGCGGCCTTGCCGTCGAGCGGCACCTGATGCAGCACCAGCGTGCTGGTGACCGCCGCGAAGGGCCCGTGCGCGGCGACGAATTCGGCGTCGAAGAACCCCTCGACATAGTCGATCCCGAGGCCCTCGGCGCGACCGCGAGCGCGGGCCAGCACCTGCGGGTCCGGATCGACACCGATCACCTCGGCCCCCGGTGCTGCGCACTTGAGCGCGCGGGTGAAGGTGCCGGTGCCGCAGCCGACATCGACGATGCGCGCGCCGTCGCGGGGCGCGACCTGCGCGAGCAGTTCCCCGCGCCAGCGCCCCTCGCGGGTGAAGACCGCGATCGCCGCATCATAGAGCGGTGTGAGCGCGGACAGGCCGAGCGCGGGCGTGAAGTCCGGGCGCGCCGTCATGACCGCCTCCCCGTCGCGAGGATGTGGCTGGCGCCTGGCCGCGAGCCGGGGGCAATCCTTATGGTCGCGTGCATTGCAGAAAAAGTCATTCCGTTTCATCCTGATACCTCGTGAGGTCCGGTCTTCGCGCGCGAAGCCCGGACAAAGGCATCCCGCAGGATGCCGACAAGCAGAGGATCAGAAGCGGATCGGAGGGTGCAGGATCGGTGGGGGCGTGCGGCTCGCGAAATCGCCGCTACCGGCCAGCGGCCCGAGTGACGCGGAATGCGGCGGCACGTCCCGCGCACCGATACCGATGAGGGCCGAAAAACTGCAGCACATCGACACGGCGCAGTCGGCCTCGGGCGCGCGATGGTCCGTCTCATGACAGCAATCCGCAGCTGTGAGGCCTTGCGCAGCGGCGGCGTTCTCCATGGAATGCGCATTCGCCACCGACACGCCGGCAAGGCCGACGAGCACGATCAGCGCGCAGGCCCGCATCACCATCGTGAAGAGCCTGGCCGCAGGCTGGTTTATCCCGATGCGCGCGCTCAAATGCGAGGGTTTCCTTTCGCCACGATCACGAACCTTCCTCTCGGGGTGCCGGCGCCGCAATGACATGGGTCAAATACCGGAGCGGCACCTTCAGCTAAGATTCGATTCGAGACATGGGGCTTCCAGTCACGGGAAGGTCAAGCCCCTCAGACGCCGCTTTCGTGGCGCGAGGGAACGGATCTTCCGGCGTGGCGCGGGAAGCGCTGAATGCCGGGCGCGAGAGGGAGTAGGCACGAAGCATGGTAAGGCTGCGCGCACTTCTGGCGTTGATGACGGTGGTTCTCCACCTCGCGGCGCTCATGTTGCCGGCGACGGCCGATGCGTCGATGGATCACGCGGCCATCGGCATTGCCGAGACGCAGGTTCAGGCTGAGGGCCCGCACCATCCGGCGGAAGACTGCTGCGTAACCGCCGAGACCGGGGCGCCGCAGGCATCTGACGCCGCCTGCGCCGTCTGCGCATTGTCCTGCTCCGGGCTTCAAGCCACGCTTGCGGCCCTGGCGTCCGCCCCGTTCGCGCTGCCCGCACCGCGCACTCTCCCGCTCGCGGACCAGTCGCTGCGCGGCACCACGCCCGAGGCGGCCCTTCGCCCCCCGCGACCACGCTCCTGACCCGATCGCAGCCGGCCCCCGCAGGGCCGGCAGGTGAATTTCCGGCCACCGGCCGGAGCACAGGAGCCATCAAGATGACTCACCCGATCTCGCGTCGCCGCTTCATGGCGACCACCTCCGCTGGCCTCATGGCGGCAACCATCCCCCGCTGGGCGCTCGCCGATGCGCCGGCCCGGACGCTTGCGGCGGGCACCCGCACGCTCGACATCAACGGCCGCACCGCCACCGTCTTCGGGCTCGAGAACGCCGCGGGCGGCCAGGGCCTGATCCTCGATCCGGGCGAACGCTTCCGCGTCACGCTGGCGAATCGGCTCGACGAGGAGACCATCATCCACTGGCACGGCCAGATCCCGCCCGTCGAGCAGGACGGCGTGCCCGACGCGCCGATGCCCGCCCTCGCGCCCGGCGAGACACGCGACTACGACTTCGAGGCGCTGCCCGGCACCCACTGGATGCACAGTCATTTCCCCAAGCAGGAGATGCAGCTTCTCGCCGCGCCGCTGATCGTGCGCAGCGCGGCGGATCTGCGCGCCGATCGGCAGGAGGTGGTGATGATCCTGCAGGATTTCTCCTTCACCTCGCCCGAAGAGCTGATGGAGAACATCGAGCACGAGGATGGCCATGGCGGGATGGATCATGGCGCCATGGGCCACGGCAACGGCGCGATGGGTAGCATGATGGGCGGGTCCGGAATGGGCCACGGCAACGGCGGCCATGGCGGCATGGGTCATGGCGACGGTGATCACGACAGGGGCGCTCACGGCGAGATGCCCGGCATGGAGATGGATCTCAACGACATCGACTTCGACGCCTATCTCGCCAATGACCGTACCCTGGCCGACCCCGAGGTGGTGCGCGTCGAGCGCGGCGGCCGCGTGAAGCTGCGGCTGATCAACGCCGCCTCGGCCACCGTGTTCTGGATCGACACCGGCGCGGTCGCAGGACGGCTGGTGGCGGTGGACGGGCATGACATCGAACCCGTCACCGGGCGCCGCTTCGGCTTTGCGATGGGACAGCGGCTCGATATCGAACTCGACCTGCCCGCGGGCGATGGCGCCTTTCCCGTCCTCGCCCTGCGCGAGGGTGAGCGCGAGCGCACCGGGCTGATCCTCGCCACCCCGGACGCGCGCATCGAGCGCCTCGCCGATCGGGGCGACGAGGCCGCGCCGCCGTTCGACTACGATCTCTCGCAGGAAAGCGGGCTGCGCGCGAGCGAGCCACTGCCCGGGCGCCAGGCCGATACGCGCAAGGCCGTCATGCTCGGCGGCTCCATGTCGCCCTATCGCTGGACCATCAATGAGCGCGTCTGGGGCGATCACATCCCGCTCCACGCGACCGGCGGCGAACGGGTGGAGCTGACCTTCCACAACATGTCGATGATGGCGCATCCGATGCACCTGCACGGGCATGTCTTCCAGGTCCTCGGGATCGGCGACCGGCGCATCGATGGGGCGCGGCGCGACACGGTGCATGTGCCGCCGATGTCGATGGTCACCATCGCACTCGACGCGGGCGAGGCTGCGCGCTGGATGATGCACTGTCATCACATGCCCCACCTGATCACCGGCATGATGACGGAACTCGTCGTCGCCTGAGCCATCACGGGCGCGCGGGGTTGCCGGCGCGCCAATTCCTGCCACACCACCGAAACGGAGCAGAGCATGACCGATACGACCCATATCCGTGCCACGCTGGCCGCACTCACCATCGCCGCCGGCCTCGCACTCGCGCCGCCGGCGCAGGCCGGGACCGACGCCGCGCAGGCCGACGCCCTGCATGTCACCCTCACCCCGACCTGCGGCTGTTGCGGCGCCTGGGCGGAGCTGGCCGAGGCGCATGGTTTCGAGGTTGAGATTACCGTCACCGAGGACCACAATGCCATGAAGGCCGCGGGCGACGTCCCGGACGATCTGTGGTCCTGCCACACCGCCGCGATCGGTGGCTACACGATCGAGGGCCATGTGCCTTTCGAGGCCATCGATC
>LKMJ01001982.1_pt1 | contig 18532 bp, 19 predicted proteins | sample 643391 | NCBI WGS metagenome assembly LKMJ01 (sample SAMN04112250, study PRJNA286221) | soda lake metagenome | biome: soda lake; feature: Kulunda Steppe; material: water; isolation source: sample PL-Br10 brine of Picturesque Lake | place: Russia: Kulunda steppe | collected 2010-07 | reverse complement strand
TTAAGGCTGTATCCGCCGAACGAGGGCAGCTCAGCCGGTTGTGGCCTCCAGTGAGGTTCGAACCCCGAACCCACAGGTTACGAGGTGGATAATCGGCTTCCCATCTCAGGTGCCCCGCCGCCTGCTCCCTTGCTGGATAAGGGCAGCAAGACTCCCCCATAGGTACAGGTTTTGAAGGGGTTTAACACAAAAGGGCCTTCAGCCAAGGGGTGCGACTGCTAGCCTGCTTATGAAAAGCGATGAGTACTACTGATGTAGTACATCAAGAAGAAAATAAATCTTACAGTTGCTCTGGCTCAGAAAAGCAGACACAAGTTTACAAGTTAAAATTTGACCTTCAGCCAGGTAGTTTGACTGTTCAGGTTGCTGGTGCCATACAGAAAACATCCATAAGCTCTGAGGTAAAACGATAGGAATCAATGGTTTGTTTCTGGAAAATTGAAGACATCCTCAGAACAAGCTTTGGAGACATAAAAAGCTCCAGTCTGATTGACAGTAATTTTGTGTGCCAGTGGTAAATCGTGAAACAAGTCTGCAAAGTGAAGCCTCAAAGAACACATTTGCATGCAAGGACACAGGAGAATAGCGTGTTTTTTGTCTTGAATTGCCTGCAAGCCACACTTTTCACATGTACCATTATGATGTTCCCAACTTCTTGTCTCGACACGCAGCGCATGGGAATGCAACCTGAAATGCGCCTCGTTGCGCTGTGTCTGCTTGCCCAAATACAGATGCAGATACCCAGGTACGGAAAAAGGCGGTCCATCAACAGTCACTGACCTAAGAGGCAAAGCAACCCAATTATGATATTTTGCAGCCTCGTCCGTCTGATCTTCATTGCCTTGCTGATTTGCCTGGTTCCAGATACTCCTCAACCTCTTTCTCACATCAACAACAAACTCTGACTGTGGGATCGTTTGAAATGTTCTCACACGATGTTGAAAATCACCGCTCCTTTCCACACCATGTAAAGCATCCAAGAACTCAGCACTCCAGCACTTCTTATTGATAGTGCTCATCGCAATATCAGCCTTGAGGACTCTGGCAAGAGTGCTACTATTGCTGCATAACAGAGCATTATAAAACCTCACAGCCGCTCGGAACCAATAGAATTGCAAGGGCTCTTGACCACACTCACGTAACACAGACCAGTTGGGAGTGGTGCGCTTTACACCTAAGATTCCTTTAAGCATGCACATGTGGACTGTTTGCAGAGGGCAGTCCATCTCAACTCCTTGCTTCATGTACCTAGTGCCCCATGTTTGACTTGCATACATGCTTGCTGGAAGTGCATATCCCTCAGCCAACCAGAGCATGCTGTGTGGTCTATCTGTTAACCGGTGCTCTGATGCAAACTGCCTGATTCTACGACAGCCAGCCATGAAAGGCGTAAGCATATGCTCAGCTGCAGCAGCCATGTTGTGTGTCGGTGAAGATCATGCCCAGGTATTTAAAAGAATCTTTGTTGGCAAGCTGGGACCCTCCTAGCGTGAACACAGGTACCCTTGTGCGCGGAGAGTTCAAGTGCACCACCTCTGATTTTGATGTGTTCACAATCAGTCCCTTACTTAGAGCGTAGGCGCTCAGCCTATCCAACATCATCTGCAGTTGACCTGGCTCATTTGCAGTAAAGCTCAGATCATCTGCATAAACATGTGTGTCACGCAAACATCAGCTATTCCTGTCACCGCCCCACGTACGTCTCGAGCTATGCAATCAACATTATTGATGCACAGAGAGAAAAGCAAAGTTGACAGAGGGCATCCTTGTTTGACGCCACGAGTAGGCCGTACCCTCGCTTGCTTAGTTCCATCCACCAGCACATACTCGTCTGCATCATACAGATTTTGAATGATCTTCAAGAGGCAGGTGGGGATGCAATTGCGTTGGAGGTGCTCCTAAAGGGCACACCTAGGAATGGAGTCATATGCCTGCTTGAAGTCAGTAATCAAGCGGACACATTGTAGAAACCTGTGGGAGGAAATAGAAGCGGTCCTGCGGAGAGAGTCCACATGTGGATGGGTGCAATGGCAGAGGACGTGCTGCTCATCTTGCACGTCAATGAACAAGTCACAGACAGGGGAGGTACAAGTTACAAGTTAGGCTTGATCAGTGGAGGTACTGTGAGTCCAAGTCACTAATTCAACTCGCAGACTTTGGGCACAAAGGCTGAAATTTGCCATGCTGCGGTTAAGGTTTTATCAGGTTATAAAGTTTTCAAGGATGTACCCGCAAGGCAGCTTAGCTGGTTGTGAGCCTCCAGTGAGGTTCAAACCCCGAACCCAGGTTGCGAGGGTGGATAGTCCACTTTCCATCGCAGGTGCCCCGCCGCAAAGTCTGAAATTTGCCACGCTGCGGATAACATCACGGGAAAGGTAAGTAAAAGCCCCCCGTTAGTTACAAGTTAGGGTTGACTCCCAGCCGGGTCGTTAGGCTGATTGGTTTGTTGCTGTTCTTCACCAGCCAAAAAATTGTCCATATGGTCCAAGATGAAATGGCAGAGTGTGTTGTGCCGTTGAGAGAGGAAATAAAAGACAGTCTGACAGGCAAGGCATGCAAAATACCTGTAAGGGTATAGGGGGCCTACACAGAAAAGGACTAACAAAAAATAACATCATGAGGAAGGTCAAGAACACATACCTGGTGAAGATGTGTGGCAAATGCTTAAGCAGGTGTAATGCCAGATTAGTACGGTACCAGATTTATGCATTGTGACCTGGAAGTCAGTTGAATCAGTTGATGGAGTATCTGATCCCATTGTGTTTTGAGCTATCAGAGACGAACTCGCAGTAATACCTTGTTTGCCCCTAGCGGCCAAGATGTATGCCAGGGAATAGACCCCTCTAGTCTTTGGGGGGCAACAGGCGTAGCAGCGCCCAGTCCAGTGTGAGTACGTCTGACAGCAGCTGCATGCAGCATTGACCTTGCGTACCCGCGGGCTGAATGGAAAGAGAAGGTGTAAGGAATAATAAGGGCATCAGAGACTCCTCAGTCTCATTGCAGGCAACCTGTTGCCTGCTTGGTGTACACTGTCGCTGTCCGCAGCCAGTCCACACTCCACACACCATCATCGCTACACCACGGGTTAGCGCACTGCGCAGTTGCTGCCATGCTAGATAGCCACGCCGCAACAAGCTGCGCCAGTGGACGAAAGAAAGAAAAACTACGCGAGCATCAAAAAGCTCCTCACATCAATTAAGGAAAAGGGGCCACTCGGGAAGAAAAGCCCCTTCACCAGAAAAAAGAAGCAGTCAGTGAGGATCAGGAAGGTTGCAGGCAGACAAGTCAGCAGACCTCTCCTAATTAGTTTTAAGGTGAGGAGAATGCTCAAGAGAACGTCTGGTCTGCACAAGCTTATGAGCATAGTGCACAGAATGAGCATGAAGCTTGAGAGCGAGTTTCTTGACTCTCTGCGAATCAAGGCCGAAACTCTTCTGAGGAACCGAAGTGTGAAGAATGTAAAAAAACACCTCCTACACCTAAGAGAATGACATGAAGAACATCATCTCCTGCAATGCAGCGACTAAGGCGGCCATGCTGAGCATGGGCAGCTTGGAGCTGCTGCTCAGGGCGAGCGTCTTCACATTACTTGATCTCAATGAGATGGGTGGTACGACACTGCCAAGGGAGGTTCTCGGGGCGAGTCTGTCTGGGTTGGTGAGCTGCGGCTGGTGATGGGGGTCTGCCTCCAGCTGCGGTGGCTGCGGCTAAAGAACCCTGCCCTGTACCCAAAACCACCCTCTTTCCACTCCTTAAAGTAAGGCCTTGATCATTGGGATGATTATGTTAATTTTGGGAATTGATCTTGTGTGGTTTCTTTGGAGTGGAGACTAAAATGGTATCAGGGCGAGAAGTGAGTCTGTCTTTTGATGGTGGTTTATAGCAAAAATTCAAGCCGGAGGAACGGAACTCTGGATTCTGCTGTCGCAGGTATTTGAAAATCTTGCATACAATGCTTGTCAGCACTGCCCACTGTGGATACAGAACAGGAGCCTATAGAACCTTTATTTATGGCTTTTGTTGTAAATCTGCCTGCGGTATGTGGCGTTCGGTCACCCATTTTCTTATGATGGGATGCTGGCACCCTGAGAGGATGTGGAGTGCACTGTCTTAGCAGGAGCAGATGGGGCAACTAAGGCTGTTGGACTGCTTGAAACAGACAGCGTGTTCTTAGTTGTAGATTGTGCCAGACCGGTATTTGATCACTGTCTCTTTTTCCTTGTGAAAGATGCAGGTACAGACCAATAGGCATTACTTTGCCAGTGGACCCAAGTGACGGGGATTAGGCGGGGCGCAATGCGCAACCACTGGCACAAGCTCGTACTGCAACGCATGTCTGCCGTAAACGCACTAGGCGGCCACGGGCCGTCATGCCTACTAGGTATTGGCAGGTTAGGACTAAGAGTGAGCATGGTGGGGACAGACCCAAGGGAATCGGAGCTGACCAGATCATTGGGGATCTGCAAGGTCACCCGAATGAGCATTTGCACAACAGCTCAGGCTGGCACAAGCTCCCTCCGTTTGCACCCGTGACTGAGTCTTCACATATTGATACGCCGTATGCATTGATTTCTGAGCCTGGGCAGCTCATTTTTGATTGGACTGGATACTGCTGCGCCTGACCCCCAAGGGTTTTCTAACGTAGGTTTATTTGGGCTTCTGTAACTCGCGCACCGCGAGAACGTAACTAGCTGCCACTAGCAAACCTCAAGGTGATCTCACTTGACAGGTTCCGCACCTGAATCTGGTACAGCAAATTCTGACACAACACACACCATTTGCCATCATGCCCACCATCACCATACCTGAAACCTCACCTGTATTTAGGGGAGAGAAAGGCAGAGGTAGCCTGAAAGATTGGTTAGCAGAAGCCCAACTTTGGTTTGTGAGGACTGACATCATGTGCAGGCGCTAAGTTGCCGAGTGTGACCTTGTGCATCTATCTTGCCAACAAGCATTTCCATGACAGCCCCGCATACTACTGGTATGAAGCCCACTAGATTGAGTTGCCCGTATCTGTACCTGGCAGCACTCTGACTGCAAACCTATTTGCCAAGCTCAAAGAGCATTTTGCGCATCCTCATGCTGACCCTGATCAGGAGCTACAAGACCTCACACTCAACATTAGTGACAACCTGAGCACGTTTGCCCACAGGTATCTTAAAATACACAAACAATCAACTGTGCCCGAGAAGCGAGCTGTGCTTATGCTCATGCAAAAAATGAAGCATGTTCCGGAGCTGCATCAGCACATGCTGCAGGTCTACATGGCACATCAGGACATACAAGTCAAGAACCTTACATAATGCACTAGCACCAGAAGCTGCTAAACCTGATGGAATACATCGTACCAAAGAGGATTGAGAAGGTGGTAGGTCTCACAGCTTGCCCAACACCACTGGCACCAAACCTAGATGGAGGTGTGACACAGTCAACCACTAGCAGTGCTTTGCGAATCAGGCACTCTTTTTTAACACAAGCCGCAAACAGAGCTAAGCCTCCAGGAACAAAGAGATGCATCACGCATGGCCTCTGATCGCATACCACAGATGTGTGCCGCCTGGTGAGGCAGATGGTCAGTAACATTCACAGCTTACAGTCTGCTGCAAACAAATCACAGACCCAAACTGCATTCAAAGGGACTGGACAGGAAATCCTGCGCCGCCTACACAGCCTTGAAGCTGGCCGTTCTGGCAATATGGACACGCCATCTCCATTCACATCACAAACAAGGCATCCCAGGCACAAAAACGCTGTCACCATCACCCACCGCACGTCACATGCTATGGACCTGGCCTCCCCCGCCTGTCATGGCAACTGTTTGTGTGCCAGGTGACAATTTGGCCATCACTGATCTAGCAGCATTGCAGAAGCTGCCTGCCTTTGCAGTCTCATTTCAGGTCACAATGGCCACGCTGATGGGGCTCTCCCAGGTTCACTGATCTCGTGCCTAAAGAAGGTGGCGCCCAAGCACGTCAGTGAGTGCACGGTTTTTGTTATAAAAGCAAAAACCTGCTTGTAGGCCAACATGGCGGATCCTAACCCACGCACTAGCACCAAAGAGTCACACGGCAAGAGTGAGCCTGCCACATCACCAGCCCAATGCGTAGTTTGCTACTGATGATGCACAAGTTTGATGCTAGCAAGTATGCATCCCAAACAGCAGGCCTGCATTGCCAGAAAGTAGGTGTCACTAGTGTGCACAGAGGCCACACACGGCACCCTGCCCGCTTTTTGTTTGATACGTGCTCCAAGACAAATATGCTCTGCAGATGAAATTGGTATAATCTATGGGCCAACACCTACCCAGATCCACACATCCATTCGGACGTCCAGTGGTGCAATCGGCAATGTGGTCAGCCCCATCCACATGGTGCTCGACCAAGGCACAGCACATGAGTGCAAAACATATACAACAAAAGGTGTTCTATGTTTGGCCGCACAAGGTGTTGACCACTTGTATGATGTGCTACTCATCACACACGTGGCTTGGGGTGCGCGTGCCTATCCTGTTTTCAATGTGCTAACACTAGACATCTGGTGATGCACAAACTATGGCTAGTGTCCCGCTGATCAGCACTGGTAAAAACCAAGTTCCTTGTGCATCAGCCTCTGCAGATGTGCGTGCTAGCACACAGGGGGGTGTTCCCGCCAATGCCCCACAAGCGCCAAAAACTGAACCCTTTGCTTCCCAGGAATCTGCATACAAGGCAATTTTCCCTGCACCTGCACATGCAACACCACTGAACATGCAAAATATAAAAACATGCTTCCAAGATTACTGCCACACTGGAAAAAAGGGTTTCATTCCCACAACCTTCTTACCCCAGGCACTCAGGTAAAAAGGGTGAATTGAAATCCAATTGGTTTGTTGTGTATTACTAATGCCTGGAATCTATCTTGGTAACTGCTGTGCCTCTAAATTATTGGACACACCTGTCTGTTGCAGTCAGGATGGATCATCTTTGCAGCATGTCAGCCAAAAAAGTACACAACTAGTGGTTGAGCAGGCAGAACCAGTGCCCATGGCTCCAGTAGCCCTTCCTCAGAGTACAGCTGCGCATGAGTGGGCCAAAGAGCTCGCAGAGCTCAGCATCTGTTGTTGCCATGAGGAGAGGAGCATTTAGAGCTGGAGAGAGCAGTCAGGCTAGCCATCATGTTCGGTTAGCTGGGTTGGCACTTCATGCGTCATTTGCATATGGTAGCTTCATGCATCTAAGCCCAACAGAGGTGACGAGGCAGTTGATGCCTGAGGCCTTGTGCCCGCTTGGAGTGTTTTTTGCGTCACTATTCTGCATCATTGATTCTACATTGTACATCTCTGAATGAGCATGGATCAGGGGGTTTGCTAACTTTTTGCCTTATTGAAGCTGGGTGCATCATCTTGCAACAGGGGGTTTCTGTTCAAAGTTGATTGATTTATTATGGTTGGATCAGCTTGGGTCAGGGAGATTATCATAGTCTGTGGACATCCTAATCATGCTGATTTGGTCTTTCGATTTGCCTGAGCATCTGCTGAGAAATTTTCCTTGATCGCTAGTTTCTGAGTATTTGGCATGACTATTTGTTTGTTGTCTCTGCGCATCACACACTTTCTGCACTAGAAAAGGGGGTTAGTCATTGTCATGCCACAAGTCTGTTAAGTCTGTTTGATGTGCAGCAGTCTCTCAGTGTGACACAGGGCCTTCTTTGTAGCGAGGGCGCACCATTGATGATAAGTTGAGTGTTTGCAGTTGCGCTCCCATGGATGCGTATCAGAATAAGGTGCCCAATATTCTGAGTGCCTCTCCCTGAGGTCCACAACAAAACGACCGATGCCAATGGGCTCACACTTCAGCAGCCTTTCTTTGAACATGTAGGATTGCGCCAGACCATTCATGGCAGGTAGGATATAGGATGACCAGCTATCGGCGCACCGTGAGCTCAGTTGCATGTCAGCTTGTAAGATCTTCAAGTAAAAGTTTCAAGCAGTAGAGATTGCTCTGAATTAAAGCACTGTATAGTCGCATTGCCGCCCAAAACCAGCTGGACTATGAAGGCTCTAAGCCTTTCTAGGCTAGACCACACTTGCGTATGACGTACCATGAAGGGGTTGTGTCCCAGACCATCATAATCGTCTTCAGCACCGTCAGGAGCCATATTCGTATAGATTATTCAATTATTTGCCCTGTCGTTAGGGAGGGGTGGCTCAAGCCTGGCTTGCATGTATACCGGCAGGAATTGCGTATGTTTTATGGAGCCACATCTAGATGTGTAAGCTGTTGGTGAGGTCATGCTCCCATACAAACTGCATAATGTGGAAAGTACCAACTGTGAATGGATGTAGCGCTGCATCCGCAGCAGTATTCAGATTGTCTGTCACAAATCATTCCCAGGTATTTGAAGGTGTCTGTGTTGGGCAGTTACGCGCCAACATAGCAGAGAGGAGCAGATTGTAAGTGTGGGAATTTAAAGACATCACCTCAGACTTGAGTGTATTGACAGTTAGAAACTTTCTTCACGCAAACAGCTCTTACTACGTTCAGCATGGTCTGTATGTGGTTAGGGTCATTGAACATGAGGAAAAGGTCAGCAACAAACAGCACGTGGGTCACCAGAAAATTTGGAGTGCCAGTGAGCGCGCCTTTCACCCAGTCTACCACGCTGTCAATGCTGTTCGAGTAGATGACGAACAACAGAGGAGATAGGGGACATCCTTGTTTAACACCAAAATATGGCTGCACAGAAGCTTTCTTGGCCCATCCAACAACTCTTTTTCATCAGCATGACACCGTCTTATGTCTTTAAAGATGGACTGGATATGGTCAGGCATCTGGCAATTGCGGAAATGGCCCCACAGCTTGTTTCTTGGAAAACAATCGTAAGACTGTTTGAAGTCAATAAATGCAGCATACAACTGTGACAACCCACTGCATTCGCTGTGCAGCACGCTTCAAGTGTTGTAGAATGAAGAGGGGTTGTAAGATGTTTCTGCCCAGATAAAAACCGTATTGTGTGTCCTGAACCTTGTTGAATTGGATGCACCAGTCATAAATCATGGAACGTAGCAGTTGGCGTTAAGTCTTTACAGCATGTCATTTATTGCTTTCATTCTGTAGTTCCCTAGCTGTGTCATTGGCCCATTTTTTGTGGATGGGAGTAGGTTTTGCTTCTTTCCAAGAATTGGGAATGCTAGCTTATGCTATGAGTAATTTTGCTCGGTTACATAGCTGTACTTGTCAAAAGAGAGCAGCTTAGCTGAAGCCAATCAGGCCCACAACCAAATCCCAATACAAAAGGCAAGCAAGGTGTTGTTCTTCAACCTAGGCACAGCAATCCAGGCACTCATGCACAAACAAGGCCAGGCTTTTGGTTTCTTGTTGGCTAGATTAATCTCTTAGCCTTTTGGGGCTACTAAAGAGGTTACAGAAGAGGTCATGGTGATGGTGCCTGATGCACAATTCTGCCATGTCAGCACTTGGGCAGTCTGAGAGTAGATGCTCTTCATCTTGCTCACAGTGCTAGTGGCATTTAGTGCAGATTCTAAGCTTGTAAGGAACTCTGTGTTGTTGTTGCCAGAGCAGCTTGATATTTATATTGTGAGCGGGGAGTCTGAGTCTGGAGAGAGCGTGTGAAAGATGGTTAGGGATATTTTTTTGGAGGTAAGACGGAAGAGTCGGCTTGGTTGCGTATTTCAGATTATTCCACCAACCGATCTGACTACCTAAGGGCACGCCAAAATGTGTGTGGTATGTCCATATGACTCCGATGGAACGTGCGCATCATGTGGATAATTCTTTTTCAGATCTTTCCATTCCATTGTATGGTTTGCTTGCGCAGCAATGTTTCAAAGTCACTCATATTGTCACACCCAATAGCATCTTGAGAAAGCAACATGATGGATGTGGGCATTAGTTTTGTTGGAAGATTTGAACGTGAGAGTATTTGTAGCTCAAACTTGACATCCATATAGGCGTGCAGAAAGTGCAAAGACTTGAAAAATCCAGAGCCAGGCATGCTTCCTGTTCTTGATACCCAACTCTGAGCGAATCCCCCAGACTCTGGCTATGGCACCAGCAAAGTTGCGTGCCATCTGGTTTGAGGCAATTGTCATCCCCTCGTTGTGGCTCAGGGTATGCCCAAATATTTAAATCCTTGCACATTTTCAAGCAGAGTGCCATGGTTGTGAAACATTGGTGGGTTGGAGCAAAAGAAGGTCATGATTTTGGTCTTGTGCGCATTCAGCATCGGCCCTTTCGCAATCATGTAAGTGTGGAATCTGTGGAGCTGGAACTGGAGGTGGTGGGCAGTATTGGTAGGAAGTGCAATGTTACCAGCATATTCAGAGTGGGACACTTTGGTCGTAGGGCCTCGACACCAAACACAATGGGAGGTCAGGAGGGTGACTAGCAGCACCCCATTCCCGTTCTTGATGATGCGAGGTCACACAAGTTCTCTCAAAAGCACGTCTGGTACTAAAAAGTTTACAAGCAGACTGGATCGAATTAGCATGAAGCTTCATAATAAGCTAGGTAGCTTTCTGAGGTCCTTAAGAGGCTCATGCTGTAAGGGCTATGCATAGTGCCACTCACTCCAAGAAGAATAGTGTGGAGGCTAACATTGGCGGCAGCTCAACAAAGGTGCTTACGAAGCACGTTGTGCTGTTGGTTGGCAAGCTGGCTCCTGGGCCTGGTATCTTTGCAACACTTGACCTTCACGGGTGGATGTGCTGCTGATTGGATGTAAGCTGAGGGAAGGAAAAGGGTTAAGGGTAAGGGACTAAGAAGAGGGTGTTGTTTTATGGTGGGGGTTTGCCTGATGCTTGCACCAGACGTAATCTTTTCCCTGAGTTCACACAAACAGGGGTATTATTATTGCCGTAGTCTTTTCTTTTCTTTTTCTAGGTTTTAGGGCTCTGAAAATTAGGTTTCGGAAAAGGGCCATGTGCTCTTTCTGTGCAAATTGTGATCCTTCTTTTTGTATTCATCATTGTAGCATTTAAAAGAGGGGAAATAAGTCAACATGGAAACTCCTGTTTGCGTGATTAAGGAAGAGGTTTACATCTGGTGCAAAAATCAGGCAAACCCCCACCATCACTAGGAAGAGGGTCATTAGTGGGGCATAAGTGGCAGGAGGGCTCCGGAAAGGAACAAGCTCTGTCTGTTATATTCTTCAACCTTCTACTTAAATTTATGACTTTTGGTGAGGCTTACTGAGGGGTAGCTCAGTATGACTTCAATAGATGGTCCCCATCACTCCAATCAGGATGACATATATATCATATATATAGGCACGTTTTGTGGCATCACTGTGCAAGTGTGTTTTGACTTCAGGGAGTGCATATCTTGTCTAAGTTTAAGAAGCAGACACCAAGAGATCCTGTCTGAGAGAACAAGTGGACATATTTCCTGCAGAGAGAGAGGGGGCGTGTGGGCGATGAAAGATGTGCCACCTTACATGGCATCTTAAATGGCATGTTGGTCATCCTGAACATTACCATGTGCCTCACTCGTCGTAATTCGGGGAAGACCTATGATTCCAAGTAGCTGTCCCGAGGCATCGCACAATCCAAAGAGCCAAAATGAAATTACACCTGTAATTGGCGAGTTAACCCCTCATGCCTGAGCTGAACCATGTCAGTCGTGGCTGTAGAGCCAGTCGATAGGGATGCTTATATCGGCAACGCCGTCGGGATATGCTTTTTCCTGTTCCTAGTCAACTCCGTGACACTGCTGGCCAACCCCGCGTGGAAGCGGTGGTGCAAGTGCAACGCTAGAGGATTGCGATGCTGGAGGCATCACAAGACTTGCCCTCCGCCGTGGGAGCTGCGTTCAGGGTGCAAGGATGCAGCAGCAGAGGAGGGCACCTATTCCGAAGGTCAGGCCAGGAGGAGGACCGCGGCAGAGCTGGCTGCTCACGATGACACCTTCTGGGGCTGGCTGGGTCTGGATGCCAAGCATTTAGTGAGTATTCTGCAGGCACAAGCAGGCAACCTGTCCACTCTAGGACCTTTATTTTGAAGCTCAGAATGTCATAGTGAAATTGACCCCAAGGCTACAATTTAAGCAAGTGCCCTTGCAAGCAACATTCAGAGAGCGCTTGCATGCAGTCTGAGAGAATGTTTTTTTGTTAACCTATTGCCATGTCACTTTCCAATGACAGACTGACGGGGTCCTTGGTCCATGGGGAGTCCTGGTCCTAAGGACCCTGGAGCTGATCACCTTTCTCTTCCAGATGATCTTTCAGGTGCTTAACCTTACACATACATTTGTGCTCATACTTGCAGACTTAGAGTCTGTGAATGTATGTGTTTGTGCATGTGTGCGCTTGTGTGCATGTGCATGTATTATGGCAAACGCATGTTCAGATGGTGAGCGCCTGTGCACGCAAGGCTCTTGGCAAGCAGTGCATGTGCATGCAAGCCTAGCGGTCAAGAGCACAGGCTTTTTTGTTTTAACCTCACAAGCGCATTTAAGTTGACAGGAACAACATTTGGTTGTGGTCACTAGTGCATTGAAGATGGAAGTGTGCCTGTGAAAGCACAGTAGTGCTGGGATCCTTTTTGGTCCATTCCATAGTACTCACTTGCTTAATCTACAAATTGGGTTCTGCAGGCACGTGCCCCCCCCGATGTCACGGTAACTCCAGACTATCAGGGCTTGAGGCCAGTGGTAAGTGGTCCCCATGCTACTCGTGAGCCTAGCGCCTGTGAATTTGCAGCGTGAGATTTGCTCTGGATGTTGGCTTGAGTAGCAACTCTATCGCTCAAAGAAAACCAGGCCATTGCACAGCTGATACTTTTTTTGGTCTTCGGCACTCTCATGCCTATTGCTCATCCCCTGCCCCCTTTGAGATGCATTGCAGTGGCTCACATACCTGACAAACTGGACATTCCTTCTCTTTGGTGTTCAAGCTGCTCTTGGGCTGGGTCTGACAATCGTGGTGAGAGGCGCTGGCAAATGTAGCCAGGACAAGGATGGGTACATTCCTCCTGGGTGCACACCTGCGCTCTAGTGTGGACAAGTTTTCCTAGCGGCAGTGTTGTTTGCTGTGAAATACTGATGCATCAAATGATCCATACAAGTGCCAAGGATGTGTGCCATAAGGCATGGCGCAGAACTAGGCCTAGGCCTTTGCCCTGCTAGGACAATGGTGGATGTAATTTTTGCCCCAGCTGCTGGATGCAGCATCCATCTCTATGTAAGGAGAGCTCATGTGTGTGTGTGCGTGTGTGTGTGTCCAGGTAGTGGATTTGCAGCTGCGCATAGACGCCATCATAGGTCCTGTGTCCTTCATGCTGCACGCAATACTGACGCTCTTTGTGTTAAATGTGCATTTATATCATTTTACACAGACTCAAGGTGTGGTCTCGGCAAGGAGACTCACACTTTTGGGGTCACCATGTCAATGTTTAGCATGGCCAAGGAAGTATCCTGGAATGTTGTGACTCTGGTAACATGAAGTCTGCCTCTACGCCTGAAGCACACTCATTTCTTACCAGCTACGTGAGCTGTTTGTTCATTCTTGTTTTCTTGTCCATGCTTTAATCCTTGCCCCTTCTGGCACACTTCAGTTATCATTTGGCCGTGATCCTTGACCTTAGTGCTTTTTCTTTACCTCCCCTAATGCTTGCGCTTATGGCCTGTAGGAGTTGTGCTGGACTGTGAGCTGCAGCTGCTCAAGAAAGATGCCCTCGGACTTCGATGATGCATCAAAGCCCAGTTGCAGGAAGCCCCTCTCTCAGCCCTTCCCCAAGCCACCCCTCACTGCCCCACCAGCTCAACTTCCACCCGCAGCAGACTGGTCAAAGTTGACCCATCAGCCCCTTCAGAATGGCTACAGCAGCGCGAACTCACCTACCGTGCCGCATGCAGCATCAGGTGACCAGCTGGACCAGCCTCGCGGCCCTGACGCAATACCACCCCCGCCCTCCCTGCAAACAGCCCAGTTTGAGCTGTCTTTCCCACCATACGACATGTATAGGAGTAGCCTTGATTCTGCCCGACCTCCACCCCCGCCGCTTATCCCTGCCACTCCTCCCTCTGCTCCCCCTGTCCTCCCAGTTGCTGAGGACCAGCCTACTGCAAGGGCAGATGGGGTCCAGGTGTGCGTGTGTGCATGCTTGTGTGTGCATGCACGTGCGCACAAGCATGTCTCCTGCATTTGCGCCAAGCGTGCTATGTCATACTTGATGATTTAGGATGCTTCTCTTTTTCTTGATGGTCCAAGTCCTTGTGGCCCCCATAGGAGGACACTGGCTGGGTTTGCGTGGAAGTGCTCTGTTGTGGCCACGAAAAGGAAGACAGACAACTGCCTTGTGGCAGTCAAAACCAGTGACTCACACAGGTGCTGTAGCATCCTCGGAATTTCACAGCGCATAACTAAATTTGAGGCTAGCGCCAATGGGCAAGTGCCACCCAAGGGTGTTGGGCGCGTTTGTTTAGCTGACCAGAAATGCATTTGGACACTCCGAAACATAGATGATCAAACATTTTGACGCGCACTTCACTTCTCCTCCAGGCCCCGTTTTCTAACAGCCACTTCCTTCAACTCTGTTACGCTGTAACTTTACTCATTATGATCACATCCCATGATGTGCCTCTATTCATTTTGGTCACATCCCATGATGTGCCTCTGCACCCTGTCTTCTCACCGAACTAATGGTTGAGTCTTGTGGTACTTTACAAGCAGCTGACCATCTGTTGCACTCCAAAGATTGTACCTTCCCCAATCGCCCTGCTCTTGCACTGTTTTAGTCTGTTGAATGGGTTGCTTGTGCCAAGACTTGGCTCCAATTTTCATACATTTGGAGCAAGAGTTGTGGTTTTTGGCTTGCATATATGGATCATATGGACTCCCTGTGTATGAACAAAGGCCAGTTGCCCGATCTGGCTGGCGTGGGGCTGCAGCCTGCTCGAAGTGTGGCCTTGAGCCCCCCACTCCACGCATCCTCACCAACCCAGCTCCCGACTCATCGTGCCTGTCCCGGACTTACTGTGTCCAGGAGCCAGCTGGGGAGGGGCATGTGCAGCATGGCCTTGGACACCCATGGACCTTATCAAACAGTGCAGCATGGCCTTATCAAACAGTGCAGCATGGCCTTGGACACCCATGGACCTTATCAAACACCAACCATGTGCAGCATGGCCTTGGACACCCATGGACCTTATCAAGCACCAACCAAGTGCAGCATGGCCTTGGACACCCATGGACCTTAGCAAGCACCAACCAAGGCCACTGGCCCGGGCACCAGAAACCCAAGCACCAATGCCCCTCTCCTTCGCCCCGGCGCTGGTATCTAACCTTCACACCTTGGGCCGACCCTCTCAGCCCCCCCCGGCCACTTAACTTCTTTGAGAAGACGTACCTACTGCTGTACCAGACAGCTTTTGTGGCTTCAATCATAGTCACCATCTTCTTCTGGTGTGCTGAAACCGTGTGCGCCTGTCCTTTGCCTTTACTGAGCTGGCTTTGCAGCTCCTTATGAGTGGCTGGAATGAGCCTGTATGTCCTTGTAGGTGTCTGCGATTGCTCAGGATGTGCCATTGCCCAGAGGATTTGCCATGCCATTGCTCAGAGGATGTGCCATGGCGTGCTTGCTTGTGGGGCCAGCGGCTATGGGGTTGGTGCCATCACAAGAAGCCATGTAATTTGGTCAAATATTGGTGTGCGTGTGTGCAATCCATGCATACGGACGTGAGTGTGCGTGTGTGTGTGTTACAAGCAGTCAGAGGTATGTAATGTTGTGTTGTGAGTTCTTGTCGCACTCATGGAATGCTACTATTCACTGTGAGTATTTGCAAAGCGCCAGGTGTAGTGGCACTGTATTAAGCTCAGAGTGGCGGTGGTCCTTGCAGCAGCATAGGTGAGCCATGCAAAAGCAATCTGGCATCAATGATTGCCAATTGCCAATTTACTTGGATAGGGTGTTCTGCATGGCCACCATGCCACAGTGGCTCATTTGAGCAAATCCCTAAAATCGTTCATTTGTCTGATTTTCTTGTGTCTTTGCTGTTTTTTTGTTCAGGGCAGCTCTGTCAGATGAGGAAGTCAAAGCAGGCAGCGTGATGAAGCACGGTGCTCAAGCTTACGCCATGCTGCTCGACGCCTGCCTCTGCCGAGTGCCTGTCGTGGCATTCCACATCGCTGTGATGTTTTGGTACGGCACCATCTACTCCATCTTCCTCTTTATCTATCAAATAAAAGAGTGAGTCCGAGAGTGGGGGTGGCTCTAGACTGTTCTTTGCCAAGTAACATGTGCAGCTATCCTGACTGCAGCCATGCTTGCCGACTAGTCTTGCTTACATAGTTCAGCACACGCGCATTGTATGTGTGTGTCCATTGGAATGCGTATGGGCATGGCCATAGATGTGAGTGCCAATTGCTTGTTTGCCGTGCTAGCCACTCTCTATTTGTGGTGCACACAGGTGGAGGTATGAGCTGGTTGGCTGGGATGACCGTTTGTCACCATTGGCTTACGTGGTAGGTGTGATGAGGCTCTGTTTTGTGTTGTGTGGACCAGCGAGGAAGACTACAATGCGCATGCAGGTAAGCAAAGCAGCGGCTTGTGTACATAAATAAATGTGAGAACCAGCACATCACAACCACAAGGCAAGCAAAGAGCAATGCTTTTAAACAAATGCATCAGTAGATTTAAAATGCGTGCGAGTGTTGAAGGCACTTCATTCCGCAGCTTGGCTGTGCATACTAAGTCTCAGTGCATGACAACATGCATGACAAGGGCATGACAACAAACATTGGCTGCCACAGACTGAGTGTGTGTGCCAATTTGTGTACCATGTATACAGGTCCTCTTCATCGTCATTCTGATCCTTTTCATGATCCTGTGAGTGGCTGGCTTCTTCATCTTTGCGCTTGAAAATGCTGCACCATTCTCTGTTTCATCATGTAGGGCACCAAGCGCTTAGGCTGTATGCTGTTAAGGTTGGTTATCACTCATCGTTGATAGCTCTGCAAAGGCGCAACATGGAAGACAAATTTTGTTTGACTTGTTAGTATGCAATCTAAGTAAGCATCATGTGCCATGCATGACATGCATCTTCGTACACTTCTGTGCAAAGCTTGATGCCTTGTGGTATGATGAACATTGTACTTGGCTTGAGCTCATAATGCTGGAATGCATTAATCCACCTGGAAGTCTTCTTAGCGCTACAATAGACAAACTTCCCGCTCTGAGGCCAATCTGTATACTTTAATTTTACACTCAACAATGCAGGTTTGCAATAGCCCTAGTCAGAGACTGGTTGATCTGTAAGCTGCAAAAGTGGCTGAGCGATGAGTGAACAAGCCCTCGATGCCGCAAGATTCCCTGTACATATGCTCTCTGACTTACTAGACAACGGGATTGGTTTGATCCAAGTTGGCCACCCATGACTGGTCTTCACAGCACAAAGGACACGCAATACCATGTACCTGTTTCTCACTGCGAGTCAAATATTTGGATCTGTCTTACTCGTCTCCAGCTGAAACGTGCAGCATGAAGGAAGCTACAGCACCTTGGAGTTCAAGGCTTGTACATACATTGATTCGGTGGTCCAGGTGTTCTGCTCACATGCTCGCCTGAAGTTGATGTTAATAATTTTGTTTTTCCATTCTTGTGTGTGTGTGTGTGTGTGTGTGTGTGCGTGCGCGCGTGTGTGTGTGCGCGCGTGTGTGTGTGCTAGCTAAGGCATGCAAACACGAGATGCGCACATCCAACGCCCTTTTTGGTCACCATTTCCGAGCATGTTTTTGACATATCATGCCCAAACTAGTGATCTTGACATTTGTGGGCTCGTCAATGCCGTTTTCGAGATCTCTAGCTAGCTAAGAGCTACGTAGCTGTACCAGTTGAATGAGGGCAGTTTAGCCGGGGCCTGCAACCGAAAAACATCACAAAATGCAAGAGTGAAAAGCAAGATCATCATGATGTTCTGAAACCTTTTGTACAGCAATCCTTTAAATGCTACCCACTTTGAAAACTTCAGTCCACCAGTCTTCAGATTCTACCTTGCCAGCAAGCAGACAGTGACCTTTATGTTCTTTCTGCGTGCCGGCGTAATGTTATCCCCGGTATGACTCATATCAGATCCGTAAACGCCATAATGTTGCATGCTGACTCATCATGAAAGCCATCAGCAAAGGCTATCTGGGGTTTGGTCCGTCATGAAAAAGATTTGGTAAAAGGTAGAGTCAACCGCCAGCCAGGTCGTTAGGCTGATTAATTTGTTGCTGGTTTTTGCCAGCCAACATTATGTCCAAAATGAAATGGCAGAGTCTGTTTTGCCTCTCTCAAGAGAATGAAAATTAAAGACAGTCTGACTATGCAAGGAAAAAGATTTGAATGTCGGCACCATTAACCATTCTACTCAACAAATCCTGAGCGTGCTAATCATAGGACATTACCCAGCTGGCTTTTTGGCCCTTGAAAAGAAAAGAAAAAAGAAAAGACTACGCTAACAAGGTATCCCCTGTTTGCGTGAATTAAGGAAGAAGTTTACATCTGGTGCAAGCACCAGGTAGACTTCCACCATCAAACGAGGAAGAAGGTCAT
>LKMJ01001981.1_pt1 | contig 18533 bp, 17 predicted proteins | sample 643391 | NCBI WGS metagenome assembly LKMJ01 (sample SAMN04112250, study PRJNA286221) | soda lake metagenome | biome: soda lake; feature: Kulunda Steppe; material: water; isolation source: sample PL-Br10 brine of Picturesque Lake | place: Russia: Kulunda steppe | collected 2010-07 | reverse complement strand
GCGAGCGATCAATTCTCGGCGAGTTCATGCATCTGGCAGAAGCGACGGGGACAGTTGATGCGACAGGGAAACCGGAGAAAGCACTTCGCTCGGCGTGGGAGGAGTTCTGGGAAATTCAACTCCGTGTTATCTAGAACCCAAAAATTCATTCATTCGGCAACCAATAAATAAGTATCATGAGTCGACGGTATTCGTTCGGTCGGCGGCAGTTTCTCACAGCAACCGGGGCGGCAGGGGTCGCAGGACTGGCTGGTTGTTCGGCACTGGAAAGTGCAGATGATGACCCAGCAGCAACCGGAGACGAGGGACCGGAAGCTGCCGTCGAACAGTTCTATGAGTCAGTTACTGCCGAACAGCAAACCCAGAGTGAGATGTTTCACAGCGAGGTCAGAGGCGAGTTCGAACTTCGCGAACTCGAAACGGAAGTGGTCGAAAAAGACCTCGACAGCGAGGAGTTCACCAACCGAGTCAGTCTCGACGACGATATCGTCGAGCGCATCGTCGACGGCGAACAAACGGCAATCGTCGAGGCCGAGTTCGAGGTTTTCGACGACGGAAACGAACACGAAGACACGGTAACGTGGGCGCTCGCAACCGAAGACAGCGACTGGAAACTGGTCGACGACGGTGCCGAAGATGAAAAAGCAGTCGCACCGAATGCTAACTTCCAGTTCGACTACGACGACCCCAGTCAGGTTGTCACTATTACCCACACATCTGGCTCCGCAATTGAAGCACAGTATCTGTTCGTTCGAGGTGAAGGGATAGCTGCCGGGTACGAAGGAGCGTTCCACGAGATTCCAGAGAGTGATTTTCAGGCAGGAGAAGAAATCGCTGCAGGAGACCGCCTCGATGTCGAGGTCGAAGGAAGCGACTTCGACATCTCGGTTGTCTACGAAACGGAGGAAACGTCCGATACGCTGGCGACGTTCGAGGGGCCAGATGCGTGATACAGTCGTTTGCTGCAGGAAACAATCACATTTATCGGGCGCTATCCCGCGTGTACTGGTATGCGGGTCGCCATTCTCGCACACGAGCGGTTTCCCGACCATGCCAAGACTGCTGTCGGTATCCTCCGCTACGGCGACCACGAGGTTGTCGGCGTCCTCGACCGGTCACGAGCGGGCGACCGTGTCAACGAACACCTGCCAGACGTACAGGATGCCCCGATTGTCGCGGAGATGTCCGCAGTCCCCGAGTGTGACGCACTAATTGTCGGCATCGCACCAATCGGGGGTGGCTTCGAACAATCGTGGCGACCGGATGTTAGATGCGCCCTCGAACGGGGCTGTGATGTGATCGCCGGATTGCATTATTTTCTGTGTGAAGACGAAGAATTCAGCCATCTTGCCGACGAACACGGCGCGACGTTGCGTGATGTCCGCAAACCACCAGATGATCTGACCGTCGCGGAGGGAACAGCACACGAGGTCGATGCCCACGTCGTCCTAACCGTCGGCACCGACTGCTCAACCGGAAAGATGACCGGGACGTTCGAACTCCGCGATGCTGCCAAAGAGCGTGGACTCGACGCCGCCGTTGTCCCGACGGGGCAGACGGGGATCATGATCGCAGACTGGGGCATCGCCATCGACAGAGTGGTTTCGGATTTCGCTGCCGGTGCGACCGAGCGACTCATCAAACAGGCACCAGCGAGTGACGTTCTTTTCGTCGAAGGGCAGGGTTCGCTTGCCCATCCGGCATACTCGGGCGTGACGACTGCGATTTTACACGGCGCACAGCCCGATTCGCTCGTGCTCTGTCACGAGGCAGGACGCGAATACGTCCGTGGATACGAATCGTTCGAGATTCCAACCCCGGAACAATACGCATCGCTGTACGAAGCGATGGCGAAACCGGTCTCGGGCGCGACTGTCGATGCTGGCTTGCTGAATACGAAAGACCTGAACGAATCGCAGGCAGCAAAAGCAATCGAAGAGTATGCAAACACACTCGGTGTCCCCGCCACAGACTCGGTACGCAACAGCTGTGAGACAGTTATTAACTCGATTCTCGATTATTGTTCTCAATAAAGAAAGTAATCACTACGTTTATGTACAGACCGGCTATTTAAATACAGATAAATAGATCTATGGACACACCAACAGAGACACAGGTAACGAGACGGCAGTTGCTCGGTGCAACAGCGGCTGCTACTGTCGGCTCCATGAGCGGTTGTGTCCAGCGCTTCCGGAGCATTGTCAATCGCCAGTCCCCAGAAACGGTCTCACTGACAGTCACGGCCCCGCCAGCAGACTCAGACCGGTTAGCAACGTTGATTGCACGACATCTCGTTTCGAATCTCGAAGAGGCCGGTATCGACGCAACACTTGACGTATTACCAGAATCGGAGCTCTACCGGCAAGTGTTTTTGAACCGTGATTTCGAGCTGTTCGTCGCTCGAATGCCCCAGTTGGGGGACCCACACGAGTATAAATCGCTCGTGTACTCACCGTTTGCAGGCGAACCCGGGTGGCAAAACCCCTACAGGTTCACAAACCCAACGGTCGATGACTCTCTTAGACAGCAACAGACCACGTCGGGCACAGAACGTGACGAGGCTGTCGCCGATCTCATCCGGCAAGTGTCACGGTATCATCCGTTTACAGTCATCGGGTTCCCCGATGAAATACGAGCAGTTCGCTCGGAGAATTTCACTGGGTGGCAAGACCACGGTCTCCGCGACCCACTTGCATACCTTGCACTCGAACGGGCGACAGATACCGACGAAGAGCTGTCACTCGAACTCGCAACGACTGATTCCCGGCTGACCCGGAATCTCAACCCACTTGCTATCGAGTATAGACAGGCCGAGCCATTCACAACACTGCTTTACGATCCGCTCGCACGCCGTATTGACGGTGAAATAATTCCGTGGCTGGCTACAGACTGGGAGTTTGATGAGAACGCAGACAGTATGGAGCTGACGGCCACGTTACGTCCCGGCCAGGTCTGGCACGACGGGACATCGATCACTGCTGACGATGTTGCTTTCACATACCGGTTTCTTGCAGATACGTCGCTCGATTCGCTCGAACAAACTGTCCCAGCACCCCGCTTTCGTGCCCAGACCTCGCTGGTCTCGGAATGTCGTGCAGTCGATGACAGAACTGTCGAAATCACGTTCGAGAATGCAAGTACCGAGGTGGCAAAGCAGGCACTTACTGTACCGATCCTTCCGGAACGAGAGTGGCGAGAGAAGACTGATGTTGCGGATATCTCGGGGCTTGAAGGATCTGAAAACGTTACCGAAGCAATCGTCGAATCGAATACGAGTGCGGTCGGAAGCGGGCCACTGGAAGTCGACTCTACCTCGTCGGACGAAGAAGCTGTTTTCGTCCCCTTCGAGAACCACTTCCTGCGTCGGGGTGAAGACGACCAGATCCCTGATCGGTTCCTCGGAGATATTGCATTCGACGAACTCGCTTTCGAAGTCGTTCCATCGAACGAAACAGCAGTCGAGCTAGTCGTTCAAGGCGAACTCGACGCGACGGCAACGGGTGTCGACCCCCGAGAACCAGTCATCCAGCGGATCGGTGAGGCACAGGACACATCGATGCTCGTCGAGCATTCCCCAGTCCCCTACCAGATCGGGTACAACACGTCGGCGAGACCGTTTAGTAACCCCTACTTCTGTCGGCTCGTTGCTCAGCTCGTCGACAAAGAATATGTCACAGATACGATCCTCGAAGGATACGGGACGCCTGCTTCAAACCCATTCGATGGGACGAAATGGACCCCAAACGAGCTGGCGTTTGACGGTGAAGATCCAGTCGTTCCATTTATTGGCACGGACGGCGATGTTGATGTCGAGAAAGCCAGAGAAGCGTTCCGAGAACGAGGATACGAATTCGACGAAGACGGAACATTGATCCTACGATGATTCTTCCACTACTCCCCGAAATTTCGGTCATTGTGAGCCTGCTTACAGTGCTTGGGCTGATTACAATCGTTGGCCTCGACCGCGTCTGGGAGTTTCGCACGGAAGCGCTCGACCGGTTTCAGACGGTCTTTCCGTATCTTGCGCTGCTTGGTGTCGTACTTGCAATCAACTCGATCCTTCGAGATGTCGGACCGGGTGTGTCGTGGGTCGTCGGCTGGAAAATCGACCACCACATCTACGCAATGGAGGGCAACTTCGTCGGGACGCTCCAGAGTTACTCGCACCCACTCGCTGATGCGTACTTTTCGTATATCTACATCTATGGCTACATTTTCCTGCTTGCGTTCCCCGTTGTCGCGTATTTCATCCTCGCGAATGATCGCCCGGTCCGCGAGATTACCCTCGCCTATGCGCTCAACTATGGAATCGGAGTGCTCTGTTATACCCTGTTCATTGCGTTCGGACCGCGAAACGTCATGCCGGATACGGTCGATCAGGTGCTCTATCTCCACTGGCCGGAGTCAAATCTCCTGACGAGTGAGGTGAACGCAAACGTCAACGTCTTCCCCTCGCTTCATACGTCACTGGCGATGACGGTCGCATTTCTGGCAATCCGGACCCGCGATACGTTTCGGATGTGGGTTCCCATCTCGTGGCTGCTTGCTGTGTCGGTCGTCATCTCGACGATGTATCTCGGGATTCACTGGGGAATCGACGTGATATTCGGAGTCGCCCTCGCTGCAATCAGTGTGTTGCTTGCAGCGTGGTTAACAAGCCCCGACCGAAAAGATGGGATGCTCGGCCGGATCGGAAAGCGGTTGCGAAAGCCGATAGATAAAGCAGTCGCGTGGGCAATCGCACGGATACGCGAACGGCGTCAGACCGCAAACGCCGAAAGAAAAGCAGAGTGGTAATTAAGGGGTCGGGTGGTCCAGTTCGACGGTTTCTTTGAAGGCTTCACTGACAATCCGGTAGGCGTGGCGTTCGACACGCTGTGGATTGATCGTAAACAGGCCGAGAAACCCGGCACTGTCCAGACGCGAGGAGACGACGTGGCAGAATTTGAAGATCTCCGCCTCGTCGGCATCTGCTAGCATCGCCGACAGCGACAGCAGGGAAACGCGACACCGGTCGATACCCACACTTTCGAGGCGGTTGAACGACTCGGTCAGCCCGATCCCGATACCAGTCAGATCCGCTGGCGAAGGGACTCGGTATACGAACACACCATTTTCGAGTTCTGTATGCTCGCGTGATTCGCTGCCGGTACAATCGATGATTGCGACAGCATGCGATGCAAACGTTGTTTGGTCTTCGAGTGTTGTGAGAAGGTCGGAAACGGGCGTCTCTGTCGTCACGATAATCGCGCCGTCGCCGTCTGTGAGTCCGTCTCCCAAAATGTCCAAGACACGCTTTCGTGTCTTCGTTTCGTCCTGGCTGGCAAGAAGCAGACTCGAACCGGCTTCGACTGCCGAATACCCACCGAGACGAGCAGAAATATCGTACATATTACTCATCGCCAATACTTCGGATGGTTGCGATGAAATTATCATCATCTTCGATTCCACCGAGCGTTTCAGAAAGTTCCCCCCTGAGACCGTCTATTCGCTCTTTGAGACGTGTATACTCGTCGTTCCCTTCGAGTTCCGCCCGGTTTTTGCTCGCTTCGAGCGTTGCGCGTTTCTCGATGAGTGCGTAATACTCCTGTAACAGCGAGTCATACTCCGAGCGTTCGAGCAGATTCGAGACAGTGTTTTCGAGTTCGTGGCTCTTGATTGGCTTTGAGAGATACGCATCGAAACCCATCTCGAGAATATCGAAATCCGGCTCGACAGCCGTCACCATCGCAACCCGGCAGTCGAGTTGCTGTGCACGGATGTGTTTGAGGACATCATCACCCGAAAGACCGGGCATCATCCGGTCGAGCAAAACCACATCGATGGTCCCATCGAGTTGTTCGATTCCCTCATCACCATTGCGTGCTAGTCGCACGTCATAGTCCTCAGCAAGCCAGAGGCGATATGTCTCTGCGACATCCGGCTCGTCTTCAACGATCAATACCACTGGATCCGAATCTGCCATCTAGCCAGTCATTCGGTTTCGATACACAAAGCGTTATGGGCCAGAATATGACGCCTGTCAGACGGACACGGGCGTTACATCAACTCGTCGTTTTTCTGGAGGTGTTCGAGAATGTTGTCGTGTACCGGGCCGTTGGTTCCGAGCAGTTCTTTCCGGCCGTCAGCACCAAACTCGACGGTGTACTCTTCGCCGTGTCTGTCGGTGATCTTTGCACCGGCAGCACGCGCAATGACAACACCGGCAGCAGTGTCCCACGGCTGGGTACCGTACTCCCAGATGCCTTCGACACTGCCGTTTGCGAGATAGCAAAGCGAAAGCGCAGCAGAACCGAGTGCGCGGACGCCTCGGCTTTCCTGGTAGAAGTGAGTCAGGAACTCACCGTCCGGGTCCCAGCCCGAAAGCAACATGCTCTCGTCGAGTTCCGTCCGGTCGGTTGTCTGAATCTTTTTATCGTCCTTGTAGGCATCTCCGCCCTTGACAGCGTGGAACATCTCGTCGGTCTCGGGGACGTAGACGACACCCATGACCGGTTCGCCATCTTTCAGGAGTCCAATTGATACCGAGTACTGTGGGTTGCCGTGTGCGAAGTTACCGGTCCCATCGACGGGGTCGATGACCCATTTGTACTCGCTGTCGCCTCCTTGATACTCGGCTTCCTCCGAGAAGATGTTGTGGTCGGGGAACTCGTTTTCGATGACGGTCGTGATGATCCGATTTGCCTGGTGGTCGGCTTCGGTGACGATATCGGATTTGTCGGTTTTGTAGGTCACATCCTCGACACGGCCGTGTAGTTCACGCAGTGGGTCGCCAGCGCTTGCAGCAGCCTCGCGGGCAACCTGACGCGCTCGTTCGACAACGCTTGGCTCTTTTTCAGGGATGCCGTCTTCGAGCAGTTCGCGTGGCCCGTCGGTATCGTCGCCAGCGCGCAGCCCCCAGTTGAGCTTTTTCGCCATGGCAGTCATGAACTGATCGTCGTAGCTCGTCCGGACGATGTGAGCGTCCTTGCTTGCACCGGTGACGTTGATCACATCACCGCCGGTAAGGATTTTGTGGGCGCGGCCACCGTCGACGAGCAGGCTCGCCTGTTCACGCGTGACAACCTGAATCTCTGCATCCGCAGAGACGACGAGTGGACGGGCACCCAGGCTGTGGGTGTGCAGTGGAACAATCTGAAGGGTGTGGTTGTCACCAGGCATGTGGATCGGTCCTTCCGCAGACAGTGACACACCGGTCGAGCCAGTCGGTGTCGAGATTGCAAGTCCAGTACCCTCGTACTGTCCAACATATTCGCCATCGACGAAGACATCGAGTCGAGTGATTTTCCGGTCGAATGGGTTCTCCGGTGGAACGTGTTGAAGCATGACGTCGTTGATCCCTGTCGCATCAACACCCGGGGCGTCGGCGTGGAGTTTCTGGCGGCTGTCGACCGTTGCTCGGCCGCTCACGACTTCATCGAGTGCTTCTTCGAGTTCTTCGAGTTCGACACGTGCCAGAAACGCAAGTGAGCCAGCGTTGACACCGAGTTGGGGAATACCCAGGGGCGTAAAGAGTTTGATCCCTTCGAGGAACGTCCCGTCGCCACCGAGTGTGACACCGAGCGTCGGTACCTCGGGGTCGTATTTATCGCCGATCTCTTCGCCGAGTTCGACAACTGCAACGTCGATGTCGTTTTCGCCTGCCCAGTCTTGCAGACGGTTTAGTGGTTCTTCACTGTCAGGACTGGTGAGAACAATGATCTTGTCCGTGGTCGCTAACCTTCGTCCATGCATTGACTGTACGAACGTGTGAGGCTCCTTTAATAGTTACTTTGGCGGGTATTTTATGTATGAGACTACGTCGAAATATACAAACCCAGAGACGGAAGCGGGATGGAGTGTTCAAAACACAGTAATTATTGTCACTACCGAAATAGCAAGTCAGATTGTCGAAATGAAAACCTCAGGAAAGTTTCCATCTGTTTTCTGCCGACAGGTTCCAGCCCACATTCGGTGGCCCAGTTCGCACAAGCGTATGAATTGAAACACGTATTCAGGAATGGTGGGAGAAGGAGATTCCCGGATATATCATCCGATAAACGAAACTATTGTAGGTTCATACTGCAAAGGAAGGATATGGCAGTAATCGATATTGCACGGACCAACGTTGCCACAGCGTCACCAGATGATTCGGTCGATTCGGTCGTCCGAGAGATTCACGACGAGGAGGTTTCAGGTCTCGTTATCGTGGATGAGGGGGAACCAATCGATCTCGTCACGAGCCGGGATCTGTTGCCAGCGATCCTTGACGACGAATTCGACGCCGATAATACGCCAGTCAGTGAGTTCATCGACGGTGACATTCCGACAGTCGAGGCAGACGAGGGCATGTACGATCTGGTCGAGCTCATGTCTGATCACGGCATCCGTCGGCTACCGGTCGTCGAAAACGGTGACCTCGTCGGCATTATTTCAAGCAGTGACGTCGTCGTGTTGCTCGGGATGGAACTCCAGCACGTCGCAAACGCAATCCGGAGTTCCTCGCCAGCATACGAGCGCGAGAGCTTCGAGTATTACAGCTAACTGATCCAGCCTTTTCGGTGGGGTTTTTCTCGCCCGTCTGTGGATTATATATAGGAGACATACGATCCTACTAGCGATGGGTGGCTACGTGTGTACGGTTGCCGGTGGCAATGGGGGGGTTGGAAAGACGACAACAGCGATCAATCTCGCCGCCTCCATCGGCGCGCAGGGATACGAGGCGGTAGTCATCGACGCTGATCTGGCAATGGCGAACGTCGCCGAGATGCTAGAAATTGAGTACGAACAGTGTTTACACGACGTACTGGCCGGAAACGCGACAGTCAGCGAAACACTCACTGACGCGTACGGGATAACAGTCATCCCCGGAGAGCCAAGTCTCGATGCCTACGCACAAGCAGACCCGGAGAAACTCTGGAAGGTCGCAAACACACTGAGTCGAACCTACGATGTTGTGCTGATCGACACTGCAGCAGGGCTAAGTAAAGAGACGACTATCCCACTGGAGTTAGCCGATGGCGTCATCCTCGTGACGACACCAGACCACGTCTCACTGACAGATACCGGCAAAACTGGCACAATCGCGGAACTCGTCGACAGCGATATCGTGGGTGCGTTGCTCGTCAGAGCAACCGAGGAGACTCCAATCGCAAAGATCGACGACGAATTCGAGTTTCCACTTCTGGGAGGGATTCCGAGTGACCTCGACGCTGCCGGTGACGAACCGCTCGTCAAAACCAGTCCAGAAAGCGCCCCGGCCGCCGCCTACAGGGAGCTCGCCAAACAGCTCGAAGCTGTCTTTTTCGAGGGTGCAGACGGCAGCACTGTCGATCTCGTGCCACAGGAGTGGATCGATAATTGAACGGCGACCAGTCGTTACTTACTCAATCGTTGCGCGCACGTTCGTCAGGAACTCCCCGAAGACATCCTGACAGCCGTCACAAAGGGTGTAGTTGGCATATGCCGGAAGCTGATCGCTTACACGCCGGTAGAGTTCGATACCAACGACAGCGTCACCACAGGCGCCCGCACAGAAACTACAGGATTCTGTCATGTTGCGGTAGCCATCGCCGATGGACTGATCCGCAGCGATGTCGGGGTGGTCGTGTCCTTCCCAGGTGTCAACCAGTTCCACGACTTCCGGAGCACACTCGGGACACAGCGTGAGACCGCCGTGGTCAGGGATGCCCTCGGGCACTGTCCTCGAAGTGCTTGGATACGCCTGGAGTGCCAGCAGTTTCTCGGTTAGCCCACACGCACAGAACGAACAGGACAGGTCAGTCGTCGGTAGCAGTTGTGTTCGGGGACGGCTCTGACTGCTCATAGACGAGCGGAGTCGTTCACGCCTCAAAGAGCTACGTCAGACACACGGCAGTCATCCGTCTGCCGACAGTAGCCAAGTACCAACAGATACGGGCGGAAAAACGAAGATGGTTTGTAACCTGCTCACGATTTTGACATACGATGAGTGACAAGGAAGGGACTGAACTCGAACACGAAAACGCAATGCAGGATGTCATCGCGGTCGATGCTGACGATAACAAAGAGGGGATGGTCAATCGCCTCGACGCCCACACGGGTGATGGCATCCGTCACCGAGCATTTACGACGCTACTTTTCGATCAGGACGGACACATTCTACTCGCACAGCGAAGCCCGGACAAACGCTTGTGGGATACCTACTGGGACGGCACTGTTGCCTCACACCCAGTCGAAGGCGAATCACAGGTCGAAGCCACAACCAAACGTCTCGAAGAAGAACTCGGCATCACACCCGACCAGTACGATAGTCTGGAAGTGACTGACCGATTCGAATACAAGCGCTACTATCTCGACGAGGGTGTCGAACACGAAGTCTGTGCTGTCTTACAGGCAACACTGACGGACACCAGCCTCGACCCCGATCCCGAGGAGGTCGCCGGGCTGATGTGGGTGCCCTACGAGCGGTTCTACGAGAACCAGCGCTGGTATCGCCAACTCCGTCTCTGCCCGTGGTTCGAGATTGCGATGCGACGAGATTTCGACGACGAATAAACGAAGGCTGGTTTTTGCGTCTGTCCGCGCTGGTTCCCACCCAACCCGAAATCACGGATGCTCCGGATACACCGTGTCGATATCATACCCGTTTTCCAGCGGCGCGCGAAGCAGACGGTGTGATTTCCCCCGTTTTGCAAGCGTCCGGGCCTGGTCGATGAATCCAGACCACTCGGTCCCACACCGGTAGTGGAGATGGCTCGGATTCGTGTGGTTGTCGTGTGGATCGACAATCACGCGCTCGTCAGTGTCGCGTATCTCCTCGCCACACCACGCACAAGTTTCAGTGTTCATACAGGGTATTCAGGCAGAGTTTGTCACGGGTCAGGGTTTGTTATATACAGCGTAGGTGAGAGTATGAATCAACTGTTTATCGAACCAAACGAGGTGTTTCAGTAGTTTCGTTATTACAGCAAATTATTAATTCGTTATTTGCTTCAGGGAGTATCAGTACCTCACAAAGGTTCGGTGCTAAGTCTCTAGAAGCATTTTAGTGACTAGAGAAATTTATCAAGCACAGATTGAGCAACAAAAATAATCAAACGACAACCAACCGCCGCGATTTTCTCCTCGCTTCCGTAGTCTGTACACCCATACTCGCAAGTAGCACAAAAATCGAGGTTGACCGGCCAAGATACGGAACCACATATGGCAGCGCCTACGGGGGTGAAAATGAGTGACCAAACCCCTCGCCTTCAGCTAAATACGTTTGAACCGGGTGATGAAAAGTGGGATCACACTGATACTGTCGAGGCTATCGATAAACACGCGGTAGCGCACGGTCCCATCGAAAAGCGACCTGCTGAAGGCGACTATGATGATGAACTGTTCTATGCGACTGACCAAGGGATTACCTGGCGCTGGGATTCCGCCGAGGAAGATTGGGAGTACTTCAGTGGCAAAGGAAGTGCTGACCGACCAGTTCCTGGGACGAGTCATTTTGAGGAGATGCGCGCTACCCACACTCGAACCTCAAAAAGTCCCGTTTGGAATGTTGAGGCACACGGCATCGAGGGTGACGGTACCACAAAAGTCGGCCAGGCAGTTCATGAACTCTTAGATGAACTCGAAGAGGCAGGTGGAGGGATTGCTTATTTCCCTCCAGGACGGTATCTGTTCGAGCGGACGCCGCTGATTGGAGATGATACCATGCTGATAGGAGCAGGCTCTTCGACTGTTTTTGAGGGAGACAGGTCTAATGCTCCCAACGGGCGCGCCCTCCTCTCTAACAAGGGCTACGATCAACCCGGTTACCAGGGTGCATCGAACTGGGGCATTTGTGATATCCGTATCGACTCACCAGCGACCAATGGAATCATGCCTGCTCACGCTGAAAACGTCCGGTTAGAGAACATATACGGCGAACGGATTTATTACCACCACACCGATATTGTCTCCTCGAAAAACGTCACTGTGGACGGCTACTGGGCAACGCGGGGAGGTGAAGACGAGGAGTCGGATGCACCGATGCAGTTCGATAACCAGACGAAGGATTCGGACAGCAACCTCATATTATCATCCCAGGGGGATGAGAAGCCCGCGGCCAAGGATGGCACACCGACAAAAAATTGCACGCTGAAAAACTTCGAGATAGATGTAGAGAACGAGCCGGATTCCGGTGTCCACATACATCGTCACGGGAGCGACTCGCTCACGATCAAAGATGGATATATTAGTGGCTGTACGAGTGCCGCGATTAGAGGCGACAGGTACAAAATTATTGGTGATCTCTCAATTCACCGTGTTTCGTGTATCAACAACCGCAGAGGAATCGTCTTAGGAGAAATTGCGACCGGTCGAGGAAATCTCAAAATCAGCGATGTCGTCGTACGAACGGAAGAAGATGATGAAGAAGAGAACGAAGATATGCTGGCAGGCGGGTCGGGGATCCACGCCGCTGGGTTTGAATCAGCAATACTCTCGAATGTCACTGTCGAAGGACCATTCACGAATAGTCTCGTCTTCGATGATTTGCCTGATCTCAAACTCAACAGTGTAACTGCGACTGGAGCTGAAGATCATGGATTCAGACTCCGGGAAAATGTCGATGCCACGCTTTCTAATACACGAGTAGCACAGTGTGATGTCGGATTGTATATCCATGGTAGCAGTACTGCTGTTTGTGGAGGTTTCTCAGCTCGTGAGGTTGGCAATGAAGTAAGTGCTGACGGAGAGTTACGAGACTGGTGAGGCCCGGAATACACTCGCAAGTATCAGATAAATAGTAGCTGTATTAAAAACATCCAGCCACGTGTTTTTCAGCCATCCAGTTCGGCCCGTGGGAGCCGAACCCGTACTGTACAGCCGTCGTCGTTCTCGAACGCGACCGTTCCCCCGGCCCGTTCGACGACCCAGTTGACAAGCCAGAGGCCAACGCCACTCGAATGTCGCAAGGGAGTTTCCTCGCCCGAGAGAATCGTCTGTAGCTCCTGGTCTTCGATCCCTGGCCCGTTGTCACTAATTTCGATGACGACGTGTGTCTCGTCGGTTTTCCCTTCGTTGACCCGGAGATGGACGCGTGGCTCGTCGCTATCGTTGTGTTCGATAGCATTCGAGACAAGCTCCTCGAAAGCAGCGACGAGTGAGCTTCCGCCGGCGACGACGAGTCGGTCGGGCAGGTCAAAAACTACCTCCCCACCCTCCGGCGAGAGACCACCCATCTCGCGCTCACCACGGAGTTCCGTAGCGATATCGATGGCATCCATCTCCTCGGAATCGAGCATGCGCGAGAGCCGACCGAGCTTGTTACTCCGGTCGACAATGCCATCGACGGCAGTGATCGCATCCTGAAGAGTTGCTCGCGTTTTCTCGTCCTCGATATCCGCCTGTGCCAACTCAACCTTTCCGCGAGCGATGTTGAGTTCGTTCCGGATGTTGTGGCGCAATAGTCGATTCAGGACGTCGAGGCGTTGCTCGCGCTGGCGACGCCGTGTGACATCGCGCAGGCTCACGACACGCCCGGAGACCATGCCGTAGCCACGATATAGCCCTGACACCCGGATATCGTAATACCGGATTTTCCCCTCGCGTTCGAGTTCAAGTTGTGCCTGATCTTCAGTTCCATCGAGCGTGCGTTCGAGTTCAGGACGAAGCGCCGAGAGATGCTTTCCGAGACAGCTGTCTGCCGATTCCCCAAGCAGCCGTTCGGCCGCCGGGTTGACGTCGACGACTCGGTTGCCGTCATCCAGAATAACGATTGCATCGTCGAGTTCGGTCAACACAGCCTCGCGGCCGACTTCGCGGGTGGCGGGGGCCACACCGCGCAGTTCCGTCTCGAGGACAGCCACCACGAGGATGACAGCAGACAGCACAGAAGCGATACCCGTCGGGTCGATACCAGGCAAAAGCAACCCGAAACTGGAGAGGGAACTTGCACTCATCGGAACGAAAATCGCAACCAAAAGCGCGGTTCCCTGCCACTGGTAGAGCCGGTTAGTCCGAAATAACAATCGGAGCAAGACGAACGCACCCACGGTGAGCACAAGATACGAATACGCAAGGTGTCCCCAGAAGCCGATTTCAAATACGAGAGCGAATGCGTCGAAGGCACCGTAGGAGACGACCGTGTAACCCGACCAAACGAGTTCGTGGCTGCTGTTCGTCCAGACAAGCGAGACAAAAAGCAGTGGCTCGACGAGCAACGCAGCGTACAATCGCCGGGTGAGCCAGCGTTCGTTACCCGTGTATTCGAAGACGAAAACCAACCAGGTAGCCGGAAGAACAACCGACAGTGACAGCGAGAGCGCCGTCCAGAACAAAATTGTCTCGGTACCGGACTGGACGACAGCTAATCCCTCCACAACCGACCAAACACTTGCCGAGGCAGCGAATACGGCGAGCGGTTTGGCCCCCGGCCGGCCACGGTAAAAGACTGCAAATGCTGCGGTACAGATTCCGACAAGGCCAGCAAGAAAGACGAGTGAAAAGTAAAGCGACTCGGACATCGGATGTGGTCGGTTCTAATCGGGATGGGCCTAAAAGTATGGGCGGAACTTATCAGTCGTGGTCACTTTTTTGGCGATTGCGAACTCAGTGCAGCCCAGACAGCAGTCACGCCGAGAATGATTGCAGGAATCATCGGGAAGACGAGATACGCCTGTCGCTGTGAGAAGCCAAGCGCACCGATGTAACCGCTCACCTGCGGAATAAAAAGAACCAGTCCGGGGATGATGAGAAACGAGATGAAAACGAGTGAAACGAGTACCCAGCCTCGCCAGTCTATCTCATCGGCCGCCTCGACGTAGGCGGGACGACCAGTCTGCCGGCCAACTTCCTCGGTTTTCGGACCAATCGTTGACTCGTCGATTGCCGGCGTGTCCGTGGGATCGTCCTCGGTCGCTTTTTGATCAGTCGTCATTCGAGCTATCCGGGGTTAGGACTACTTTGCCAAAGCCTTCACGTTCTTCGAGCATCTCGTGTGCGCGTGCAGTTTCGCTCATCGGCAGAACCTCCCGAATGCGTGGTTCGAAGGTGCCATCCCAGACTAATTCGAGGACATCATCGACTTCGCCGGGTGTGCCCATCGTCGAGCCGATAACTTCGAGTTGGTTCCAGAAGATGCGGTTGAGATCGGTCTCGGGGTGTGGCCCCGTCGTTGCACCGCAGGTGACGACCCGCCCACCTTTTGCGAGGCTCTTGAGCGACTGTTGCCACGTCGCCGCGCCGATGTGATCGACGACGACATCCACGCCCCGGCGGCCGGTCGCCTCACGGATCGCTGCATCGAAATCTTCCTCGTCGTAGTTGATCGTGTGGTCTGCGCCAGTTTCGCGGGCGTACTCCAGTTTCTCGTCAGTGCTTGCAGTCGCATAGACCTCCGCACCGACGTGGTCTGCAATCTGGACGGCAGCATGGCCGACACCACCGCTTGCCCCAAGTACCAGAACGGACTCGCTTGGCCCGAGTTCAGCACGCGTCACGAGCATGCGCCAAGCGGTCTGAAAGACAAGCGGCGCAGCAGCGGCAATCTCCCAGTCGACCCCTTCGGGGACAGAAACGAGATTGTCTTCGGGGACGGCTGCCTGTTCAGCATGGACACCGCGGATGTGCTCGCCGATGAGATGGTAACTGACACACATCGTCGGATCGCCGTCACGGCAAAACTCACAGTTGCCACAGCTCACCCCGGCAGAGACCGCGACACGGTCGCCCTCCTCGAACCGAGTGACATCTTCGCCGACCGCGGCGACAGTCCCGGCACCGTCGCTGCCGGGAATGTGTGGCATCTCGAGATCGAGGCCGGGCAACCCCCTGCGCGTCCAGATATCCAGATGGTTGAGTGCGCCGGCTTCGATGTCGACGAGCACTTCGTTTCGCCCGATTTCGAGATCAGGGTACTCGCCGTACTCGATAACATCTCTCCCGCCGTGGTCGCTGAACTGAACGGCTTTCATATCTCCGACAGAGGAGGAGTAGCCTGAAAATGATACTGGTCGTACTGCCGGGTCAAAACGGCAATTCGAGTGCCATCTCTGCAGACTGGTCGTCGACCACTGCCGGGTGGCTTTGTAGCATCTGCTGGACCATGACAACCAGAATGTTGTCAGCTCCCTCGCCAATGAGTGCCTGTTCTTCGGGACTGTCGCCTGTTTCACTGCGTGTGGTAAGCATCACAGTCTCCCGGTCAACCAACAGTAGGCGGCCAAGTCGGTCTCCCTCGACTGGCAAATGCAGCCAGTCGCGGTCTGGTTCCCAGAGGACGGCACCGGGCATGTGTTTACGGACATGCTCACGAATCGCCGGGTCGTACACTCCAATGTAGACGTCGACGCCGCGATGGGAGGCATCCAAAAGCGAACTGAAACAGCCTGCTTCGAGCATCCCTTCATTGGTGAACAGACAGAACAACTCGTCAGTTGCCTGCTGACCAAGCTCCTGGCAAAACGAGACGACCGTCCCACGTCCCTCAATCTGTCCAATCTCCTGCCCGGGGCCATTTGTCAGACTCGCTCGAAAATGCTGGCAGAGGACAGAATGCAGCCAGGGAGCGCGTAATGCGGGGTGGCCCTCGTATGCAACCATTTGCTGACCCGCATCGTATGTATCGTACGTGACCAGATCAGCACGCGAAAGCACTGGGAGGTGATGGTGGCGAAGACTCAAAAGCACCTGCTCGACAGACGAGGATGAAACATCCTGTTCGGTCACATCCCGTTCAGCAGCGCAAACTTCGCGCGCCAGCGTCTCTAGATGTATCGAGTGAAGCTGATGGCTAAGCACGTTAAGTATCCGTCGCCGGCGAGCGTTGGCAAGCGCCTCGAAAAGAAAATCGAGTGGCTCCGAGTCCGCACGCGTCTGCTCACGGATCGCATCGATGATACCCTGATCTTCAAACGAAGGATGGTTCGCAATCGAAACACGGTTTTTGTTCGGGTCCCACTCAAGTAATCCTGCAGTGTCGAGTGCTGGCAGGTGCGTGTGGTGTAAGGTGAGACGCAACTGTTCTGTATCTGTTGTCGCTGTATCCGTACAAGCACAAAGGAACGATGCAAGCTCTCGCTGTGTCACCGGGTCAGGTGCCTGTTCGTGCAGCCACGAAAGAATTCGACGACAATCACGATCTGAAAGACATCTGAAAAGAGTATCTAGCTCGCTCTGGCCCCCTTCGAAAAACGCAGTCCCAACTTTTGTCATTGGGTAGTAATCAACGCGAGAGAATATAAAAGTGTCAGTTTGATACAATATATTAGAAGCGTCGTGATAATAATAGATACAGACGTCTCAAAAGAAGTGGATAACAGATAGTTGCTTGTGAGTTCGTATACATATCGGACGAAGACCGGCCGAGTTTTCACCACCGGGTGAAAAGCCGGTAGTAATGAACGAAGAACTTAGAGACCGAATCAAAGAGAAAGCGGAAATAAACGCGTTGTACAACGCCTTGAAACACGAAAGCGAGGCGCAGGTCGGTGCGATCATGGGCCCACTCATGGGCGAAAATCCCGAGTTTCGGGAGTACGGTGACGAAATTCCCGGCGTGATTGCGCCAGTTATCGAGCGTGTCAACGGGATGGATCACGGGAAACGGCGCGACCGCCTCGAGGAGTTAGCTCCCGAGCAACTCGCAGAACTGGAAGCCGAAGACGAAGAAGACGATCAGGTGCTCCCGGATCTGCCCAACGAAGAGGAGTATGACGAAGTACGGATGCGCGTTGCGCCAAATCCCAACGGACCGTGGCATATCGGCCACGCACGGATGGCTGCGGTCGTCGGCACCTACAAGGATCTCTACGACGGCTCATTTATCTGCAGATTCGACGATACCGATCCCGAAACGAAACGGCCGGATCTCGACGCCTACGATGCGATTCTCGACGCCATCGACTATCTTGGCTTCGAACCCGACGACGTCCTGAAAGCGAGCGACCGACTCGATATTTACTACGACCACGCCCGCGAGTTGATCGACGAGGGCGGTGCCTACACCTGTTCGTGTCCGGGCGAGGAGTTTTCGCAGCTAAAAAATGCTGGTGAGCCGTGCCCCCACCGCGAGAAAAGCATCGAACAGGTCCACGAAGAGTTCGAGAAGATGGTCGATGGCGAGTACGGCGAGGGCGAGATGGTGCTCCGGATCAAAACCGACATCGAGCACAAAAACCCCGCGTTGCGCGACTGGGTTGGCTTCCGGATCATCGAGACGCCACACCCCCGCGAGGAAGCCAACGAGTATCGCTGCTGGCCGATGCTCGATTTCCAGAGCGGGATCGACGACCACCTCACGGGGATTACACACATCATCCGCGGCATCGACCTGCAGGATTCCGCAAAACGCCAGCGCTTTGTCTACGAGTATTTCGACTGGGAGTACCCCGAAGTGATCCACTGGGGCCACGTCCAACTCGACGAGTACGACATCGCGATGTCGACCTCGACGATCCAGCAGCAAATCGAGGAGGGCGAACTGGATGGCTGGGACGACCCACGCGCGCCGACGGTGGCAAGCCTTCGCCGACGCGGCATCCGCGGTGAGGCCGTCGTCGATGCGATGATCGAACTGGGAATGTCGACCTCGAATGTCG
>LKMJ01001980.1_pt1 | contig 18534 bp, 28 predicted proteins | sample 643391 | NCBI WGS metagenome assembly LKMJ01 (sample SAMN04112250, study PRJNA286221) | soda lake metagenome | biome: soda lake; feature: Kulunda Steppe; material: water; isolation source: sample PL-Br10 brine of Picturesque Lake | place: Russia: Kulunda steppe | collected 2010-07 | reverse complement strand
TAACAGCTGTGTGGACCTCAACTTGAAGATCAGCGAGTGGGTGAAGCTAGCCCACATTGGATTGGTGCAAGTGCCTGGCTCAGTGGAGGAGGAGCGACTGTTCAGCAAGCTATCCTACATCAGGGACGAGCGGCGCAACCGCTTGGAAGAGGAGCACTTAAATGTGTGCTTGCAGCTTGCAACTCAGAGCTTCTGGGAGTTACAGCAGTTCCCTATTCTGGTTGCAGTGCAAAAGTGGATCCACGCCAAACCTTGCCGCTCAGCAGCGTACGGCAAGCGGCCGCAGCCAAGCTATGTGTATATACTCCTGTGACAGAATAATACACGACGGTATCAATCGTGTCCGAGACAACACGTTTTGCGTGTGCCGGTTGCGGGGCTGAGATTGTTGAGCGAGCTGCAGGTGCTGGCAGCTGTGCAGGTGCCATGGACGCACACCCTGCAGTGCAGCTTGGTCAACAATCTCAGCCCTGCACAAGCATGCCACACCCCCCCACCCGGCACAAGCACCGCAGCATGCACTCGCACCCAGCCAGCATCCCCCCTTCCCTACACAGCAAGCACCAAAGGGTGCTTTCACTGTGACTTGCATGCCCTCGAGAGCCTTGCCCCATCACCTTGCACGCCTGCGCAGCTGCCAGCACGCGGCCGTTGCATGCCCTCGAGAGCCTTGCCCCATCACCTTGCACGCCTGCGCAGCTGCCAGCACGCGGCCGCTCCAGCCTGCACACCACATCGCCCCCCGCGGCCAGGGACCACATTGCACGCGCGCAGCGCGACCCCTTTAGTCTCGCGGCCCGCAGCCATACCCCATACACAGTGGCCTGCGCGCGCGCCCACCTCTTGCACGCCCGCACGTTCTCCATGTACTGCCGCCGCCCGTGGCGTAGCTGAAATGACGCTGGCTCTGCATGCAAAACGGGCTGGCTGTCTCCGCCGTTGGCCGTGGGCTGGCCTGCCCCGCCACCGCTAAGGCCTGCCCCTCCTTGCTGAGCGCCAGCCTGCCCCTGGAGCACTGCAGCCAGGTGCTGCAGGCGCTGCGTGGTGTCACGGAGCCATGCGTACGCCTGAGCCCGTCCGCCGCCGCCGTCGGTGCCGCCCGGGGCGTGCGCGCCGGCAGCGGGCGTGGCCGCCGCATCGACTGCGCTGCTAGGGTGCTGCAGATGGTGATGCCCCTGCTGTTGGCAGGGCCATGGGGCGTGGGGTGGGTGCGACTGGCCGGGGCTGCCGTTGCTGTGTGGGGGGGTGTTGGAGGGACGGAGGTGGCTGGGGTGGGCAGTGTTGCCCAGGGCAGGGTGTTCGCGCTCATGCACGGCCAGCACATACACATCCCCCTGGTGCTGGTCCACAACCACCATGCGGTCCACAAAGAGCATGCAGGCATCTGCGTACGCGGGGCAGTCGCCAGGGGCAGCAAGTGAGAGAGGATGGAGGGCAGGTTTGCAGGGTATCGGGTACCTACGCATGCAGGGCAGGCGCTGGGGGAGGCGGGTGTTGGAGGATGCAGGGCTGGCTTGCAGGGCATGTTAGTGGGTATCTGCGCACGCAGGGCAGGGACTGGGGGCGGCAGGTATGAGCGGTTAAGAGGGCTGGCTTGCAGGACATTTGTGGGTATCTGCGTACGCAGTGCAGGCACTTGGGGCAGCAGGTGTGAGGGGTTAAGAGGGCTGGCTTGCAGGGCATATTACAGGGTATCTGCGCACGTGGGGCAGGCACCGGGGGCGGCGGGTGTGAGAGGATGCAAGGCTGGCTTGCAGGGCATTTGTGGGTATCTGTGCTGGCGGGGCAGGAGCCGGGGGCGGCGGGTGTGAGAGGATGGAGGGCTGGCTTGCAGGGCATGTTTGCGTGTGGAGCAATAGGGGCAGCGGTTATGAGAGGATGCAGGGCTGGCAGGGCATGTTTGTGCGTGGGGCAGGGGGGCAGCAGCCGGGGCGTGCAGGGGCGGTGTGCGCTTGGGTAGAGCACTCAGGTGAAGCACAGGTAAAGCACGGGCCTGCCGCCATGTGCGCGAAGAAAGGCAGCCATGCTGAGACTCCTAACTTGCCGCGGGGGGCGCGAGCATGAGTGTGTGGGTGGGCGCATGCAAGCCTTGAAAACGTCACCTGCTTGAAAGCCTCCCAGCGGCATTTTGGTACTCAAGATCAGCCCCTAGAGGCAAGAGGCCATGAATGTATTGAACAGTGCGCCATGCACACCTGGCATGCTGCATTTTGATCTGGGCGCATGCGCAGCCCTGGGCGCTGGAGACAAGCAGCGCTCGCTCATGCTTTGACATGCTTGCTGGCGCGGGCGCGGGCGAGGTATCCAGTGCATGTGTAAGAGCAAGAAAAAAGAAGGAGCTGCCGCGCAGGCCAGCACACACACAGGTCAGGCCAGCATGCACAGCTTCAGCCAGCGCACACATAGGCCAGGCCAGCATGCACAGCTTCAGCCAGCACACACACACACACACAATCAGGCCAGCATGCACAGCTCAAGCCAGCACACACACACACACACACACACACACACACATACACACACAGGTCAGGCCAGTATGCACAGCTTAAGCCAGCACACACAGAGGTCAGGCCAGCATGCACGGCTAAAGCCAGTGCACACACAGGCCAGGCCAGCATGCACAGGCCAGGCCAGCGCACACACAGGCCAGGCCAGTATGCACAGCAAAAGCCAGTGCACACACAGGCCAGGCCAGCATGCACAGATTAGGCCAGAGCACACACAGGTCTGGCCTGTGTACATACATGTGTGCCTGTGTGTGCTTGTGCGTGCCTGTGTGTGCCTGTGTGTGCTTGTGTGTGCCTGCGTACGTACACATGTGTGCCTGTGTGTGCTTGTGTAAGCCTGTGTGCGTACATATGTGTGCCTGAGTGTGCTTGTGCGTGCCAGGGGGGCGCTGTTGGCAGCGCTTTGCATTAAGCATGACAAAGTTGTGACGTGGCATGCAACACCAAGAGGGGTGGACCAGAACAGGTGATGCTGAGCTCATGCATGATCCAGAAGGAGCCAGGCAGAGCCGCGTGTCTTTTGGTGTGACACATAGACATGTCATGTGTACATGAGGCTGAGAGGAGCAGGTGGTGCGGCGCACCTGGGGCGGGCGACGAGTGGGCCTGCGCCCCTCCACACTCCGCCTTGAGCTCATAGCCCAGGTAGCCCACCAAACCACACCTGCAGAAGACATGTCAGCAGAGGGTCTAGCTCCTTTTGGAACACTGCAGAAGACATGTCAGCAGAGGGTCTAGCTCCTTTTGGCTCCGTGAGCCAAGAGAGGCAATCCTTAAGATTGTGTTTGTGCGCACTGTCTCTGAGAAAGCTAGGGTCACGGTTTTCCTGCAAAATTACTTCAGGAAATGCGGCCCATGCTGCCTCCCAGCCCTCAGGAAGCAGCACACCACTCCACTGCCCTTGTCCCTGCTGCTGGGTGCTGGTGCTATCGAAGCCTGTGCTTCAGCATGTCAGCCCAAGCCCTTCGCAGGAGCATCTAAGAGCCCATCCATATCCATGCCCGTGCCCTCCGTGCTCGAGCAGCCCAACCCAAGACCAGGCTCATGCCCCGGCAAGAGAACGAGAGCAGCCCAACCCAAGACCAGGCTCATGCCCCGGCAAGAAAACGAGAGCAGCAGAACTCTTGCTGCTGAGGAGCAGCCACGGGTTAGGCTGGCAATGACCAGCCACAAACCAATCAGCCTTACGGCCAGGCAGGCGGTCAACCCCAACCTTGTTAACTTGCAGACTTGCTGCTGGGAAGCAGCCACAGATCAGGGGCCATGGGCCATGCATGACCACTTGCTGACGCAACCCCTTGCAAGCATCAGACGCGACCCTTTGCAAGCACCCAACCCCGCGACCCCTTACAGGCATCAGACGCAAACTCTTGCAATCCCTGCAAGCACCTGAAGCTTTCCAAGCATCAGCCCCTTGCGCACCAGAAATCAAACGGCAGCTGCTGCGCATCTGAGGGTGTAATGCACAGGCGGTACTCCTTGAGGAACTGGGACAGGAAGTCAAAGAAGGAGGATGCGTGGTAGGTGCACCTGCCCGCTGCGTCCTCTACCTCTACCGTGCCTGCGTGCGCACATGCAGCAGCCACGCACAACCCATAGTTCTTTAGCTGGCGGTGCCAGAAGCGGTGGGGGATCTCTAACAAGGGCACCGCTCTGCCATGTTCCGGCAATCCAAGCTGCACTGGCAATAGCAAGTTTAGTCCAGCACTGCCAGAACACTCCAGGGCTCCATTAGTAGAGCAATAGTACCAACAATCCCCAAACCCTGAATTCAGTCTGGGCTGCACTCCTGTACACATGTGTATCCTTTCCCCCCTGACCTCCCTCCTGCTCACATACACACCATATGCAGGAATGGCACTGCCAAAAAAAAGCATTATGCTTGGCAAACGCATTCCCACAACCATGCTCAGTCCATGTATTGACGATGTGGCCTGCGCTGCATCAGTAAACATAGCCTTCTCTGCGGAGCCTGCAGACCATCTGCCCTCCTTCCTCCACCACCACACATCCACAGGAAGGCTGCCACCACTTGCAAGGAACAAACGAATTGCTTGCAGTACTCAAGATGGGTAAGTGCCCCCAGCCCACCTCACACACACCCACACCCCATTCCCCTGTGGCACACGTACACACTTACTCAACCACTGACTTGCACTTGTGGCCTTCCCAGCCCGCTTGGCCTCTTTACGATATAAGGACACATGCCCCTTGCCGCCCCAGTCATGCTGCCCAAAGCAGCAGATCCAGCTTCCTCACCGCAGCCCGCACCCACACTAGCCTGCCTCACCAGCAACACATCGCACTCCACTTCCACCACATGCTTCAGATTGATGGCTGGGGGCGCTTGGGTATACAGCACTCTTCCCTTTTCCTGAAGCAAATTCCTTGGGGTTGCTGGGGCCGCCTTTGTAAACGCGCGAGCTCAAATTGCAGTCATCCCCGGCAGCGGCCGTGTCCCCGTTTTGGCCAGCATGTGTTGTGCTCAGCCCCGGGGCTGCGCAAACCTCGGCGAGGGGGAGCTGCGCGGCGCCTTGCTGCTCGTGGGCTTGTGTGGCTTTGCAGGACGGGGATACTATTCGGTCTGATGCCTGCTGCAGAGCAGGTGAACCCTTGGGCAGGGGGACTCCTGAGGCAGCCTCGGTGGGCGACCTGCTCCGGGGCACTGTTGTGTCTGCCGTGTTGGGATTAAGCTGCTGTGGATGGCGCGGGTGCGCTGGAGCAGGTGGCGCAGGCGTTGGCGGTGTTGGCAAGGGGGGCAAGTGGTAGGTGATGCGCTTCCACAGCGGCCCTGTGTGGCCTCCCATGAAAGAGAAACGTCCGCGGTCGCTTGTGGCACTGTGCGGCAGGTCACAACAAGGCACGGGTGTGAGTGCATGTTGCGTGGGGGACCACAACAGGGCACAGGTGTGAGTGCAGCAGGTCTTGTGGTGTGTGATTCAGGGGCTAAGCAGGGTTGCACGGCTCCCAGGGACTGCCCCCCAAAGGCGAGACAGCAGTCGCATTGAAAGGAGCTTAGCTGATGCAAGGCCAGAGCCAACCAACAGCTGGGCGGTATGGATAAAAACAGCTTTTGAAGGCACAAAAACACTCCCTACATCAATAACGGTGGTATGTGCAAGGATAATAGTAAAGGGGCATAGGGGAAATTATGCCCGCAGGGACAAGCCTGGTGGCATTTGCTTACAGAGTGACTGTGCAGATGCGTACCTGCATGCAAGCCTGGAGAAGCTACGGCCTAACAACCAAGACACAGAGGAATGCACGAGTTTTGGGGCAACTAGCTTTCTTTGAATAAATATACCCTTATTCTTTTAAACACACAAGTAACAGTCAATGGTTGAGTGGACTCTTTTCTTAGCCATCTCTTCAACTGTTTCTCATCACAATGCCCTTTCCAGTGCAGAGGGCAAGGCATATAAGGGACACGTGTTAGTTTGTTTATTTTCCCACCCTCCGTCCTTGCTTGTACTTGTTTCATACAAGTTTGTTTTCAACATGTATGTACAACGAAACTTACATGAGATGCAAGTTAATTTAGCCCATAGGTAATAAATAAGCCCACCAGTCAACCCATGTAGCTGATAGACTAACTAACCCACTCGCCTTGCATCATATATTTGAGTGCCCATCTAGGTACAGGCTCAGGTTGCAGGCTTGATCAGCTTCAGCTAAGCTTCCCTGGTTCAGCAAGTATATCATGTAAGCTTGATCGAACCCAACCCCAATGCAGCGTTTTACTCTGGCAAGTCCACTGAGCAGCCCTTGCCTTACGAGCTGGAAAGAAGAACTAAGTAGTGAAGACACTCCCTGCAGCATTAAGGAAAAGGGATCACCTAAGGCCTAGGCACCCCTCCACCACGAGCTAAAATTCTGCAACGAGTGTGATTGACACAGTGTGCAAGATGCAGAGTCCGAGCCTCAACACTGCACTCCAGTTTTTGGGCTGTAGATTGCCTGTGGCACACCTCCCCAATCCTTGGTAAGCTTTGGTTTCACCCTTATCCAGTAAGTACTGCTTTGAGACCTTCGTCTTGTCTGTTTAACTCGCCCAACTTGTAAACTTGTAACTCGCCCAAGCCCATATTCAACTGTAGATGAATTTGTGTCAAGCACCAGCACACTTTCTTCTCCCTTCTCCCCCCGCCAGTCCTTGGCTTCTCAGCAGCACAACTTCCTGTCTGGCAATGACCAGCCACAAAGAATTCAGCCTAGCGGCCAAGCTGGCAGGTATCCCCTAACAGGCAAATTTCTCCCAACCCCCCCTTCCTAGTTGGGCATTAAGGGAACTGCCAATTCGGGCATGAGCAAGATGGCACCATCTTAAATGGGCTCCAGACTCCATTTCACATCATTAGTTTGGTGTCAAATTCTTAGTGAACAAATAGTTTCATTGACCATAAGGGCTGGATCTGTCCAATTAGTAGAGGAGCAGCCGGGCTGCTGGACTGTGACACATCCCCAAAATCAGCCTAATGCTCATGTAGCTGCTCTACCAAGTCCATGCAATCAGCTTCTTCCCACCATCTCCCAGACTGGGTCCAATCACCCTCCTGACCGTGGCTGGCAATGCCCAGCCTGCTCAGCAGTCCACCCATCTGGCTGATTGATTAAACCTCAACATAAACATCCCCATACCTCTCAGGCTGGGTCCAATAACCCGGTCACCTCCTTGTTCCCAGGCCAGGCCCAATAGCCTTATAGAACGCACTCTGTTATGCAAGAATTTGTGGGCTCTTAAATGTGGTTGGGGTAAGAGAGGAGCGGCAGGGAGCTTGGTTTCAGGCAAGGCCTGCTTGCTTGCAGGAGGCACCTCGCCTGCATGGCCCCCAAGGATGGACTGTTGCTGAATCGCCAGCTCAAACAAGAGAGACAGCCAGTGTTGGATAATCCAGTGGGCAGTGGATTTCATGTCGGCAGCAGACTGCAAGGATGCTGATGAGGCTAACATGTGGAACACGCAGGAAGAGCATGAGTGCCTGTTGTCATAGCTGGCCTGATCACATCGTTGGCATACATAACACCCCAATTATCTGGAGGTAGAGCACGATGCCAACAGCACATGCACATACAGTGTAATCATGGAAAAACACCTGGAAATCTTATAACTGTACTCGTTCCTCAATCCCAGTTCAACCTCAGACACACTCCGGCAAAGATGACGATTAAAATTACCCAGGGTACACACCATCAGCACACACAGCTCAGACACATCAGCAAACCAAATAGCCTTGCACCGTATGTACAAAATGCCCTACTTGCTCAGCATTCACTGAGCATCATATTAAAAGCACAATGAAGCCGCCGATCCCTGAACACCTTTCCTGCAAAATTCCCGCTAAATCAACCAGCATATCAGGATTCAAGGGCACACATGAACAGTAACAAACAATTTTATGATGTACTTGACAACTTCTGTACAGCAGGCGCAGGGCCTGTGCTTGCTAAAACTCATCCCCCAAATTAATTATTTTAGTGTCAAACACATGCTTCTATTCGGTCCTACAAGTAAGATAAGTAGAGTGTATCCTTTTATGTTGAGCCGTGGTGGCTGCGCGACAGAATTGCCACGCAACAAGGAGGCGTGCCTCTGAGGTGTGCTGCAGTGAGAGCTGATGCACCCAGATGTCTGCACAGGAGTGCCTAGGTCCAATAAAAGCAGGTCCGCCATGCACAATGCTCCCCAACTATCACAGATGCACCAGTCCTAGAAACGAGCTACTGTGATTGATGAATGTTGTTGATCACCTGCACAAATTAAACCACTAGATGCTTCGGGACCCTTTAGCCACCTAAACAAAGCCCCACACACCCACAATGATGTCACTGCTCATGGACCACAACACCCGGTAAAGACCCTGCCTGCTAGCCATGGAACAGGCCAAGCGCCCCATGCACGCAGCAAGGAGCCTGCCTGCTAGCTATGTGACTGGCCAAGCAAGCAAGACAAAAGCCCAGGGTCATACGCTCGTAAGCTTGGCAGGCTTTCGGTGAGCATACTAGCTACCCTGGCTGTCTTAGCTGCTGCTGCTCCACTGCTACTGTCTGCTGCTGCTGCTGTTGCTATCCCAGCCACTTCCCCCTGGCATTTTCTGCTGGTCCTGCTGCTGTCTGCTGCAGCCACTGCTGCCGCTGCCGCCCTTCACCCACAGCCAAGGCGTTGCACTGGGCATGGGCGCTCTGCCTGAGATTTTGCAGGCAGATGCTCATACCAGCGACAGCAGCAGCACAGGCTATTGCTGCGCAAGCCTGTGACGGCTGAGGCCGCGTAAGTGAGGGGCGTACAAGGCAAGGCACGCATACCACAGGTTAAGGCCGACCTGCGGTCAAACAGCAAGTTCACACCACACAGGGCATGTCAGCATTAAGAACAGCATGAATTTCATGCAATGGCTATGTACAAATCACTACAGCACCCCATTTAGCATGCTAGCTCAGCAGTTCTCAAGAGCATTACCCTGGAATAGCCTAGCAACCTCAAGCAGGATCTCAAACCGCAGCAGAGGCATTGTGAACAGCTCAAGGAGCATGGTAGGCGCACATTTGCTTGCTCTATTACAGCACATTTGCTTGCTCTATTACAACACATTTGCTTGCTTGCCACCTCACCTCATCCTCTGTCTCGTCTAACAGCATGTGCCACTTCTTGACGTAGGGGCACAAGGAACGCGTCAAGCCATGCTCACATGCGTTGCCGTATGCATCTGGTTCACACCTGCGGAAGCATAACCATTGCAGACAGGCATGTACAGGGGTGTCCATCAGTCACCATGCATCACATTCTTCAGCACCCCATCCCCTCTTTGCCACCCCTGTCCATCAGTCACCATGCATCACATTCTCCAGCACCCCATCCCCTCTTTACCACCCCTGGTCCTGGGCCTACTTGCAGGGTGCCTGACTGCAGAAGTGAGCCGCATCACGCAAGGAAAAGCCACGTAGAAGCCCTGCGTACTGTCCACCGTCTTGGTGCCATTATTTTCCCAGGCGATGATGTACCTGGTGCATTTGTAATCTGGGTTTTACCCTGGGTCACACTATGGGTTATATTCGGGTTCTTCAAAATCTTTGTTCGGTTTGAAGACCTTAAAAGTATAATTCGTAATCTGGGTAACCAAGATGTAGGATCACGTAACCCATCCGCCGCATACATTTATAAGGAACGGCGTTTTATATTCATATTCTGGAGAAGATAGATAATTGTGTGTGGACAATATTCGGGATGAAGTTGAGTAAAAACAGCTTGGATCAACAGTCCAAATGAGCACACCCTCAACCTAGCACCGGCTGCGTGTGTGCCGCTCCCGATGCACACGTGTCACACCAAAAAACACAGACCCAGCCTCCACAGAGTACCTGCAGGCGGCGGCCGACGCTCCCCTGTGAGGCTGCATGGGTGCGCGGCGCACGCACCTGTCGGTCCGGAAGAAGTCAACATAGTGGTGCGGCTTGGGTCCCTTGAAATGGACCACAAAAGCGATGGGGTCCAGGTCATGGAAGGGCTTGGCCGCAAAGTGGAAGGGCAGCATGGAGCGCGTGGACGGCCCCTGCACGTGGCGCGCACGTGCATTTGTGTTGGGCTGCCGCGGGAGGCTTTGGGCAGGCACCAGCTTCACAGGAGCGTCCTCCTTTGACGTCCTCTCAAGTGCCCTGGTCTTTGAACTCCAGCCTATCCCGGGGATTGAATCCAAGACAACAGGGGTCAGTGGAGCAAGTTGGGAACGCACTTTCATGCTAATTGCTGCAAGAGCACCTTTTGGTGACTTGTGACGCGCTAAGCTCTGCGCCTCCATCCCAGCCATTTCACAGAATTTTACTCTATGGACACACCAACAGGCAGCGTGCATGGCTGGGCTAGGCAATGGAGCAGTCAGAATTGCTTGAGAGCCAAGTAAGACCCTGTGCATCCTTCCAGGGGGGAAGTCAAATGAGTAAGGGCAGCCTGCACAGACAGGCGTGCAATGAAATAACTCTAACAATTGCGCACACACCTGGACGAAAGCGTGGAGTGCGCCAGCTGCGCCTACGCCTTGTGCAGCAAACAGGCCACCGTCCTTGGAGGCTAAGACAAAGGCCTTCAGCTCTGCATAGCTGTCGCGCAGGGCGGGTAAGTTGGCGAGCATGAAGGAGCCATCCACACCCTGCAGGCAAGTGACCGCACAAGCGCAGCACCAGGGGCACGTCATCATACGCCTGCTTTACAATCCAGGCATGCAAAAGATTTGAGTGACAATTTCAATGAATTAGTCAATTTTATAGACTGCATGGTCAAGAGGGTATCAACGAGCTACACCATGCATACCCTGGGAGTTGCGGAGTGCGCGAGCGCATGAAAGAAGCAACAGAAGTAGGGGAGCATGAGCAGCAGCATTGATGCATCATGAAAAAAATGAAGAAAAGACGCAGACGAGGGTGAGCACCGCACAACAAAGAGGTCACGGGGGCTAGCAGAGACAGGTGTGCGCAGCTGCAAACTGACACACGGGCCTTGCATGCACTCGCACCTGGGGCACATCTGCATCAGGGGTCATGCCCACCACCTCAGGCAAATGGGGCTGGCTGAACATGGAAAGTGCGATGCGCTTGTGGAAGAAAATGTCCTGCTCTGTAAACAGGACGAACACGTGCTGGCTCAGCACCTGCGGCAGGAAAGCACACACGTCCGGCTTCTTTGTGTCGGCGAGGAGTGCAACAGCAGGGTCGGCTCGCAATCAAGGCAGGCTGCGCGCTCGCTGCAGCAAGACGGGTACTGATTGCTGTAGCACTGCAAGGGTATTGACACCTGCAGATGGCACGACACCCAGTGCCACATGATTGCCACGCCTGCCTACAGCACATTATGCATGTGCCTGACTCTGCAGGACTCTCTAATGGCTGGTTGGGTAGGCAGAGAGGCTGCTTCACAAGGAAACTAGGTGGCCTGGAATTCTGGCCATGCGACAGAACATGGCCCGGCACTCAGGCCACCTAGTCCCTGTACCGTGTCACCTTCAGCACAGGCATGCAGGGCACTTGGGCACAAAGTCAACTCAGTGGCACTGCACCAGGACACGGCTCAGGTACTGCACACATGCGTGCGCGCGCACACACACACACCAGGAAACTGCTACAGTGGGGGGCCTCCTCCCCATGGGTGTGAGACACGCAACTGCGCTGGCACTCACAGGTGTGGAGCTTCATCCACTTGCGCACAGCGCTAAGTAGGATTGGACCTTTGTGATGTTGCAGGCGACACCCACCTCAATCACGGGGAGCTCCAAGCGCATGTAGTTGTCCACAAGTGCCGCCTTGGAGCTGAAGATGGGCGACGTGCGCTCATTCTTGGCTGCATGGGGTTCCGCCATGGCCCACAGCTCGTCGGCCCAGGACATTTCATGCGAGATCAGCATGACGCCCTCCGTCTTCAGCCACACTGCAATCGCTGACTGCAGGTCGCCAGTGAAGATGCAGAACGGGCGCAGCGAGCGGTGCTGAAGGCCTGACCGGACCTGCAGGCAGTATAGGCACGAGTGCACACACTGTGTCAGCTGTCAGCGCACGCGCATCAATGCAGCAAGGTACACTTGCCCGCCTGCATCTATCAGTGTGTGCGTACGCGCGTGTGCGCGCACGAATGGGCACATGCTTATCCAAGCACACCTGGGGTTGCAGGCTCAAGGGCGGCCGTGCGCATTCATGTGTGTGTTTCCAGCTTTACTTCAGCATGCAAGCACGCACACGAGCAACGAGGAGCGGTAGCCTGCACAAGGCACATGCCTCGCTGAGCGCCTCTGGCTCCAATGCCCTTGATGGCGCTGAGGTGCAGCTTTGCCACCCACACAAGGCCCTGCGCGGCAATTGCTGCGCATGGACCATCAGCTTCCTGTGCACGGAAGCCAACAGGAGCATGCGCTGCGCGCGTCTGTGCACCTGCCAGACTTGGGGGAACCACACGCCTCACAGGCCCCGCCACCTACCAGTGCGCGTATGAGGTAGTCATTTTCGGGAGTGTCAGAGGAGTACGTGAACACCCAGGCCAGTTGGTCCAGGGGCATATGGTCAATCAAGGGCATGTAGCCTCCATTGTAGTAAGACGCCCAGAGGTTCCTGTACCGCACAAGCACAGGCATGCATGGTGTTACTTGCGGCAGATAGTGCCGCCTGAAGACCAGCACAGGCGCACGCGCCACAAGCACGCTACCCCTCACATCTCCTGCATGATACCTGCCTGCCAAACGGGGGGAGAGGACTGCTCTACAAATGCACAGGGGCCATAGCTCAAGGAGAGCAAGGTGGAGGTGTGCCCCGGGGGAATGGCATGCTCTGGGTGTGCTTGTGGACCCTCCGGTGTGACCCACCACAAGCCAAACCTGCACTCTGCTCAAGTTTTCCATGAGCGCACAAGCGACTGCCAACAGAGGCACATGCACTACACACCTACGAGCCATGCAAACACAGCGGCACCTGAGCACGCTCACCTGTTCCGCCGCTGCACGATGGATAGGGCTGAAAACGGGTGCAGTGCGTTGCCCACAAACTTGTGGGCGGCTTGGGCCACATGGTATTCTACCAGGGCCTTCACCTCTACATCTCCATCCAGCTGGGCTGTGAAATCTTTGGACGTAAGCACCTGCACAGGCAAGCAGCAGGCGAGCACTTGCATGCTTCTGTGGGAGCCTAGACCCTGGACTTCGTGGTGTGGCACTAACAGCCACAGATGCTCGTCGAGGTTTGAAATAACCTGTAGGCATTGGTCCAAGTGCGCAGTGGGCCTGCATGCTTCCGTGGTCCATGTGCACAGGGGTGGGTTAAAGGCTTGCCTGCATGTCACCACATGAAAAAGTGCGAGCTGATGGCCTTGCGTGCGCGTGCCCAGGCACCCGTGCACGTGCTTCTTCAAAGATGTTGTCAATGCCTTTTCACCTTGTAGACTTGAAGCTTCTTCAGGACCAATTCCGACAGCTCCGGAGCCGTCTTTGCCCAGTCTGCTGAGACGTACAGAGGTTCTGTGACAGGCAGATTGAAGTTGAGCAGGCCCTGCACGCAGGCGGGTATTAACATGAGGTTGCTTCTCAACCGACGTTCGCCCGGCATGTGCAACTTTAGCATGCTGGTGGTGTGTGTGATACGGTGTGAAGGGGGAAAGAGCACACAGTGGGACACTCCCAGCATGGCGTGGGGACACCCCCTGCATGATGCAGGCAGCAATTGAGCACCTTATGACAAGGGATTGTGGAGCGTCTGCACCACGTTTGCTGCAAAAAGGATGCAGGAGCCTGATGCAGTGTACAGGCATGGACACCGCACAACACTTAGACGGTATGCTTGTGGCTGCCAGTGAGTGCTGCTACAGCATGCAATCCAAGCGACCCACATGCACGCAAGAGGAAGGGTGCCACCCTGTGTTTGATTGCTTGTGAGGGAACAAGACGCGCGGCCAGTGCGTCGCCAACAGGGGCAACATGCACGCTTGAGCAAGCCTGCAAGCGCGTGTGCATGCATGCTCAGCTAGCTACAGGTGCGTGCTTGTTGCGTCAGTCAAGCGCACCTGGTCAATGGTGTCCACAGAGCCCTTGCAGTTGTGCTTAACGGTGCCGTTCAGGCTGGCAGCACAGGTCTTGAGCCACTCAGCATCCATGGGCAGGTGCAGGAAGTTGTAGGTGGCATGGTGGGTCTGGCGCAAGAGCTGCTTCTGGATGGCCTTGACGCGTGTGGCCAGGTCCTTGCTGGGCCGTAAGGCCTGCACCACGGCCCACATGATGCGGCTGTTGGCGCCCGAGAAGTAGGCGCGCGGGATGCGGAGCAGCGGGCACTCGACGTGCAGGTGCTTGGTGGTACGGTGCTTGAGGGCCAGCTCCTCCACGGGGTCCTCAACCTCCGGCATGTACGAGGGCGTGTACAGCTCCTTGGGAAACGCGCGGTGCGGGTCGACAACCTCCACGCCCTTCTCGGCCAAGGCGGTGATGAAGTGGTCCACGTCGTACGCCTGGGAGAAGGGCATCGTCCGCCCGCGGTCCGGTCCCTCAGCCCCATCCACCAGCAGGTCCGGCAGCATTACCACCCGGCCCAGCTCAAACGCCAGGATCACACCGGATACCAGGGCCAGGCGCTGCTCGGCCATGCTATTGCACACGCTGAAGGATAGCAGCTGCTTGTTGCTGACGTCGAACACAGCGGCACTGCCCAGCCTGCTGCGCGCCTGCAGCGCCGTCTGCGCTGCCCGGAACAGCAACAGCACGACCAGCGCGGTCACGGCGCCTGCAAGGGCCAGGAGGAGCCAGCGCAGCAGCGCCACAAGCAGGCCCCGGCCCCTGCTGCCACCTGACCTGCGCGTGCCTCCCCCTAGCACCTGCTGGTGGTGTTTAGTGGGCAGCACGCTACTGTGGCTGCCAACCCCACTGCTGTTGCTGCTGTTGTAGCTGCTGTGGTTACTGAGCACGGAGGAGACCTTGTGCTCCTTGGAGTGGGTGGGCAGCACAGCACCCGCGCCATCTGGTTCCTCCTGCTGCTGATGGCTCACAAGAAACCCTTTCCGTGAAACGATGCTTGCGCCTCCCGCCTGGGGGATGCGCTTCGAAAACCAGCTCATGCGGATGCCAAGCCTGATGCTGCCGCTGCCGCTGCAGTTGCTGCTTGACGGGCTGCCACCATCATCTGAACGGGCTACCCCGCCGATGCATCAGCCTACCCGAAAGCCAGGGATACAAAGAACAAAATCATTTCTTCCATCTTCTGACATGCAATCGCAACCCGATCAAGAACCTCCAGCAGAGCCTCGGCAAACTAACGGGCTCACTCAGAATAACCCACGTCAACCCGTACGGTTCAACCACCACCAGCCCTCCATGCCACTCTCTCACTCAACAACTGCTTCAGCAGTCCCTCGCCCAAACACTGCAGCTCGCTCACCTGTCCAACCAGAATGAGTAGGGTGCCCAGCCAAACAGGGTACTGAACACGCGCTCCGTGGCACCGGGTCCCCCAGGAGCAAGCAGGCCACCAAGCTTCTCCCATATCAGCTGCAGAGGTGCTTGACTCTCCTGGACCTCAAGGGCGGGCCAGGGTCTGGGGGGAAATGCTCGGCCGGGGGGCTCTGGCCCGAAGGGCAGCGGCCTGCGCGTGTGCAGCACGCAGCTGAACTGGTCGTCATAGGCATGCGATGTTTTGCCTTGTCGCCTGATCAGTCACTGAATCTGGCGGGGAAATTCGATCACTGGTGCATTGAGGTGCATCAGGTCAAGCAGCTGCCGTTGCCACAGATCAGAGCATGGGCAAGGGGCTAGGCCAGGTATGAGGCAGAGCAGTCTGTGCGAATCCTCTGCAATTTAGGTAAGATTCTGCGCATACAGTAGTAGCGCCTGCTTTAAGTGTGCCTATGACCCAAACTGGAGAAGCATCAGTGAAAGCACACACCAACAGGCACATCAAGCGTGTGCTGACAGTTGTTCGCTAGGGTGTTGATGCATAGCAGTGGTGGCAAGTTTTATGTCTTGCTCTTATCTTAAAGCTGCACTGTCCTAGCTACTTAAAGTTCCCGCTCCAATTCCTTGTCCTCACCTAGGTACATGCTGCATACTCAGGTGAGCAGCAGCCATACGGAGGAAGTTGGAGAGTAAGGCGCAGCCGTAGCGCGTTGATATGGACTCGGGATGGAACTGGACGCCAAAGTGGGGCAGCGATCGGTGGGCGATAGCCATTAGCAGACGCATCTGCTGCTCAGGCGGCTGCAACTGCTCCAGTCCTCCAATGCATAGAGGAGTCACGGGTGGCGGGGGCTGCAGAGGTGCCCCTAATGATCTTTTTGCAGCTCCTTGTGTGCTCTGGGCAACCACTAGTCCAGATGTCCCAACAAGTTGCTTTCTGCAAGACTCTTGCTGTGCCTGCTTATTCAAGCCCTGCTGCACTTGCAAGCGCGCGTGCAAGTCAACAGCATGGTGGCCCCCGCAAGTCCAAGCAACAGCTTCCAGGCAGGCTGGCAAGGAAGAAGGCTCCACCATTAAAGAGTGGTACCTGGGGAGGGCATGGTAGAGCGAGCACTTGCGTTGCTGCTGCATGCTATGCTTGGATAAATGAAGGTCTATTTCTTTCTACAAAGGAGGCCATTGATCATGCACTTCCATAGATCTGGAATTGCCCGGAAGGGAAGCCAAATAACAACCAACCACCCAAACTAGGGCCCTGCAATGCCCCACAGGGCATCAGCTTTGTGTCCACGTCAGTGCTACAGAGTCTGCGCATGTGTAACCAAAACAGAGCACATTTCCTGCTTGCACCCCATTGACCTGTCCAGCGTGGCAAAGCACCCGCATAAGCCCAACTCACAATTGATAGTAGGTCCTCCTTACAATTCCCTTCCCTTCACCCTTGCAGAGCAATGAAGATCTGCCCTGCTTCCCAACACTAGCGAGTAGCACCGGCCTGATGTAATTCACACCATCATTAGCAGGATACCATGCATACCTGACGACATCAAATCCTGCATTGGGGCCTGTGGGTATGCCTTGCATCAGAGGGTGCCCTGTGTGCTGCAGCTCGCTCAGGCGGCCATGCACAGGCTCTGGGGCTTTTACCTGTCACACAATAAACAGACACCATGCGGTGTTGGACAATAACAATTTCATTTCATTCTGGCATAATCCCAGATTGGTTGAAATTGGAACAGTGCCTGCTTGCAGCGCGTGCTTACAGGTCTGTGACTGGTCATCTTTCTTCTTTCTCAAGGTGCATGTGCTTGAAACCCACCACTTGTGCACCATGAGCTGCCGCCAGGGCTTGGTGTCCCAAGCACACTCCTAGTACTGGGACATGGGGTAGGTGGCGCAGCACGTCCAGGCAAACACCTGTGAGCAACATCCAGATGATACTCCGTTGCAGCACAGTTTTTTAGGGCAAAGGACGGTAGGTCTCAGCATCAGGCTAAACTCTCAAGGTTCATGACACTCATGACATGAGTCACGGCACAGCTGACAGGCCTGCCTTGCTTTGCAGGACACTTGCCTATGTCTTGTGGACTGTGTGGCGTGCCTGGCCCCGGTGAGATGACTATGTTGTGCACCTTGCCAGATTGCACTAATTCAAATACATCTACTAGACTCAATTCATCATTCTTGTAGACCAAAGGCAGGACTGCAAGGAGCATGAAATGGTTGTGGCTGATGTTAGGCAAGCCGCAAGGGCAGGGCAAGATCAGCAGGCATCTGCTCTCTAATTCTTTCACAATTCAATGAGCAAGAAGGGCCTTTGCCTATAATTCCTGCTCACCTCCACTGGCCTCTGCAAGGAGCTGGAACAAGTTGTATGTGTAGCTGTCATAGTTGTCTATGAGAAGCGAACGTAACATTTTATCAACCAAAAATAGAATAAGGCTAAAATTAGGTAGAACTTTAAGCTAAGCTTAAAACTTTGAAACATGCATCCATGCATGCAAAACACTGTACGAAATTAAAAAAAACATCTGGGATTTGGCTGTGTGATTTCGGAAGCACAATCAGCTGTCTGTTGCTGCAAGTGCACTTTCAGCATTAGTAGAAGTTTGTTTATGGACAAGCAGCCTCAATTGACAATGTTTATGATGTGCACTGCTGCACCTAATGGCCCCTTGACTTGACCGCGACAGCTGGAGCAGACCCAACACCCTCTGTGCTGCCTGTAGCCCATAGCCGCCATGAAAAGTGGCTGCTTCAAACTCAATTAGCCAATGGGTCACACCGATGCACCAATGCTGCGGATGCTCTGCTGGCTGACTCTCCTCCTTTCAGCTTCCCCTGGCTTGTCAGCCCCTTTGAGCTACCCAGTCGTCTGGGATGACGTAGCGTTGGATCCGCCAGAAGGCAAAGACCTCACAGCCAACTGTATTTGTGACCTCCACCCATTTGTGTGTGACCGAAACTGCTGCTGCGATCCGGACTGCCCACAAGCTGTGTCAGATGCAACCCGGCGAGCTGGTAACTGCAGGCCAGAGGGCCCACCTGAGCAGACCCTAGACTTCTGTGTGCCTGATGGATTTGTTAGGAAGGTAAGTGGTCAGGGAATTCTGTTTGGGGGGGGG
>LKMJ01001979.1_pt1 | contig 18537 bp, 20 predicted proteins | sample 643391 | NCBI WGS metagenome assembly LKMJ01 (sample SAMN04112250, study PRJNA286221) | soda lake metagenome | biome: soda lake; feature: Kulunda Steppe; material: water; isolation source: sample PL-Br10 brine of Picturesque Lake | place: Russia: Kulunda steppe | collected 2010-07 | reverse complement strand
GTCGAGACGGGGTACGTCTCGAGAATATCGAGTTCGCCCCGGCGAGCGTCGGCCGCAATCGTCCGATAGCCGAGCGCGATAGCCACCGCGGGGACGAGGAGCTCCATCGGCAACAGCAAGTCGACCGCTGTCGGCAGGTAGCGGTGGTCGGCCCCGCCTGCGAAGACGATACCGAAGACAACGGCCGTGACGGCTGCGAGCAACACCAGCGCGGCGCGCGACCGGGCGACCGTCAGGAGTTCGCGGGCCGCCAGCACCTGCACCGCCTCTCGGCGGGACGGCACGGACGGGGTACTCACTGGTCAGTCACCCCGGTTACAGCGACCTCGTCGCCGGGCCGGTCGACCGCGTGCTGGAACGCCTCCCACAGCGTCTCCGTACCGGACCGCTCACAGAGAGAGCGTGGCGAGCCAGACGCAGCAAGCGAGCCACGGTCGATGACGAACACGCGGTCGGCGTGTCTCTCGACAAGTTCCAGGTCGTGAGAGCTGTACAGCACTGCGGCCCCCTGGTCGGCGAGGTCGCGAGCCACCTCGGCCGTCCGCCGGCGCATCGCCGGGTCGAGCCCGCTGTCGGGTTCGTCGAGCAACACGACCGGAGGGGTACCGACCGTCGCCTGTGCGAGTCCAAGCAGACGTGTCATTCCGCCCGACAGCGACTCGACTCGCCTGTCGGCAGCGTCACTCATTCCGACCTGCGAGAGCAACCCGTCAGGGTCGCTGTCGACGAGCGCAGTGTAGAATTCGAGTGTCTCCTGTACGGTGAAGCCGGGCCGGAACGAGGGCCGCTGTGGGAGATAGCCGATGCGCCGGACAGCGTCCGGACCGTCGTACGTTATCGACCCCTCGGTCGGGCTGTCGACGCCCGCCAGCAGTCGAAGCAGCGTCGTCTTCCCGGAGCCGTTCGGGCCGACCAGCGCGTGCAGTGTTCCGGCTTCGAGCGTCAGTGACACTTCATCAACCACAGAGACGTCTCCAAACAGCCGAGACACGTCACTCGCCCGCAAGACACCATCGTCAGCGTTCGAGCCGTCCTCAGTCATCGTACTCCTCCTCGAGTTCGGCGATCACGTCGGGCTGAACAGGTTCGGTGCGTGGCGCTGTGTCGACGACAGCGCCCTCGCGCATGCCGGGTGTCGTGTCACGAACGGCGTCGAGCGCGCTGACTGCCGGGGACGCCGAGAGCGTGACCGCGCCCGGCGTGTCGCGGAACTGGCCTTCGACCGGGTCGCTCGGCGAGTACGAGCCAGCCTCACGGTGCGAGGCGGTTCCGCCGTCCCAGTAGTTACCGACGCCATCGTGTGTCCAGACGGTGAGCGGACCGAGTCCGCCGACCCGGACGGTGTCGTCGTTCGCGACGAAGTCGTTCTCGACGACCCGGTTGGTCGGCCGGATGGTCCCGATTTCGATACCGAGGTCGTTCCCGTAGACGACGTTTCGTTCGTACAGCGACTGGGTAGACCCAGTCGTGAGTCCCCGCTCGTTGTTCGCCAGGACGTTCTCGGCGACGTACGCACGGGAGCCGCCGGGAATGATGCCGGTCGAGGAGTCGCGGATGTCGTTGCCCACGACGGCGTTTCGGGCTGGACTGGTCATAATCACGACGCCAGCGCTCGACTGTCCACGGGCGACATTATCGGCGACGAGCGTGTCGGAGGTGTACATGAGGTGAACGCCAAAACGGTTGTCCCGGAACGTGTTGTTCCGGACGACGGTGTCGTGACCGCGGTGGAGGTACACGCCGTCACGCCCGGCGTCGAACTCTGAATCCTGTACGACGACCGACTCACGGAGGGCGATGACGCCCATGAATCCCTCGGCCCACTCCTCGCTGCCCTCGACGGCGATGCGCTCGACGACGCCGTCTGCGTCTCGCAACAGAACGCCGTGGGTCGGCGTCTCGATTTCGACGTCGGCGACGTAGGTCCCCGAGACGTTCACTGCCTGAATGCCGGCATCGGCGTGACCGTAGCCCGCCTCGACCGAGCCGTCCCACTGGTCGTCGTCGACCTCGCCCTCGTCAGGGCGCATGCGCTCGCCGACGCCCTCGATTTCGACCCCCGTAACGGCGACGTCGTCACTCTCGATTTCGACGACAGGCCCCTCGCCATCACCCACGATGCTGGCCCCACCACCACGGAGCGTTATCGGTCGGTCGACGGTCAGCGTCTCCTCGTACGTCCCCTCCGGGACGAGGACGGCAGTGTCGGGTTCGGCGGCGTCAATTCCGTCCTGTATCGTCGAGACGTCCTCGCCGACGACGACCGACACCTCCCGGTCGGCGGTCTCTCTGGCTGCAGTCACGCGGTCATCGGCCTCGCGTTGCTGGTCGCCGACCCGGTCGCGGACGGCCGTCGCGTGGTCGATGTCGAACTCGTACCCCTGGACGGTCGCCCAGTCGACGACCTGTCCGTCGTGCTCCTCGGCGAACGACGACGCCGCCGACTCGCTAGCGAACGGAATGGCCGTCTCTCCGGCCGGAGTGCGTGCGTCGCTGTCGACGACGAAGTGGGTCGCAGTCGCATCGACCCAGCCCGGCTCCTCGGCGGTCTGTGGCTGGCCGTCCTCAGTGAGGGTTACTCCGGTATCGGTGAAGTCCGACACCCAGACGGCGACGGGATAGCCGAACTGCTGTTCGTGTTCGGGCTGCTGGAGGGTGTCGACAGCGTGTTCGATGCCGACGTAGCCGACGACGAACTGGTACTGCGAGTAGAACACCTGCGCCCGTGGGACGGTCACGTCGCCGGCCTCGGCGGCCTGGCGCTCCTCGGCAGGCAGGCCCGTGGTCGTCGTCTCCTCGAACGGAATCGGGTCCGGCGTCGCGCCAACTCCGAGCGCGAACGAAAGGAACACGACGGCGGCAAGGAGGGCTGTGGCTGCGAGAAATGCGACTCGGACGCGGGGGCTCCGGGAGAGAAAACGGACGGCCGCAGTCATTGTATCGGAGAGGTAGGTCTGAGCATTATATATCGTCTGGTATCCCGAGCGAATGGGAGTGGTCGTCCTGCAGCATCTGGACGAGGTCGCGGTCGATGTCGTCGAACTCGAGGGTCTGTCCGCCGTGGTCGTCGATGAACGCCTCCGCCTCGCTTTCCTCGGAGAACGGGAACAGTTCCGGACCCATGCCGCCCATCACGTCGCTCTCGGCGACGTAGGTGAGTTCGGTCGCGTCACCGAACGTCTCGGCGTCGGTCGGCGAGGGCATGTGCTCGTGGCCGTCCTGCTCGAACAGTTCCCAGTCGAACGAGGAGTAGTCGGTGACGTACACGACCGCGGGCTCCCAGCCCTGGTCGAGCCTGTCGAAGTGATAGGGGAACAGCCCCTGGACGAGCGTGTGAAACCAGGCTAGGTCGTCACGGGCCTCGGGGGAGTCGCCGGGGTCGTGGGACGTGTCCGGCTCCTCGTCCTCGTAGAAAATCTGCCCGTTCGGGCCGCCGTGTGGCCCGATCTCCATGCCGCCCTGGTAATCGAACTTCCCGCCCGAGAGGTCGACCGGGTCGGGGGCATCTTCCTCGGAGCCGAAGGCGTCGAGACAGCCAGCGAGTGCCGCGAGGGAACCAGCGCCGACAGCCGTGAGGGCTCGACGGCGGGTCACGGCAGGTCCCGGTTGCGTCATACCGGAAGACAGCGGTCGAGTACATATGCGAGTTCTGGTGTGTGAGTCGAACGTGCCGTTCCCTCACTGACCCAGTTACGGAGGCTCGTCACGACCGACGGACAGACTGCTTGGCTTGCTCCGGAGGACGGCGGCGAGCACGAGTGCTGCGATGAGGAAGTCGAGGCTGTGCTCGACGAGATGGTGGACTGGCATGGGGACGACGCCCGAGACGGTACCGAGGCCGACCAGCGAGCGGGCGAACAGGGCTCCGACGGCGACGGTGATGAGCAGGTAGCGCGGTGAGCGTCTCTGTGCGTAGGCGAACAGGCTGACGAGGAACAGCGAACCGGTGCCGAGCGCCGCGAGAACGATGACACAGAGCAACAGCACCGAGCCCTCGACTCCGGGCCAGGTGCTGCCGGAGAGGAGCGTCGAGACGAGCGTCGGAACCATCGTATCGAGGTGTTACGCGACCACTCTTAAGAACTGCTGTGGTACGAGCATCCCAGAGCTGCTGTGGGATAAGCGTCACAGAACTGCTGTGGTACTGGCCTTCCAAGCGAGATACCTCACGGCACGTTCTACACGAGTGAAAAAACGCACCTCATTTATACCGACGACCGGCTAACGGGAGATAGAATCAGATGTCAGAGACCCGCTCCCGCGTCCTGGACTGTATCTACCGCAACCCCGGCATTCACTTCAACGCCGTCAGTCGGAAGCTCGACATCGCCACCGGGCAGACACAGTACCACCTCCGACAGCTCTGTCGGGACCAGAAGGTCCAGAAGGAGGGAGTCTGTGGTCGAACACACTACTACCCGCCGACGTTCTCGGGCTGGGAACGCGGTGCAGTCGCGTTGCTCCGCCGTGAGACGACCCGCGAGATTGTGCTGCTGTTGCTTCGGCACGAGCCGCTTCCGCCGGCCGAGATAGCCAATCGCCTGGAGCTGGCTCGGAGCACCGTCGAGTGGCATCTCTCGCGGCTCGTCGAGTACGAGATGGCCGAAAAGCGCGAAAGTGGGAGCGGACTGGTGGTCGCGCTGACCGACGAGTCCGACATCTACCGTCTCCTCCGCGAAATCGAGCCACGCCTCCTCGACCGTGTCGTCGATCGGTTCTCCCGGCTCACCGACGAACTTCTCGACGAGTAGCTGTACAACGACGCTAAAACTGGAGGTCGCCGCCAACGGCGTCCGCGAGCGGTCCGTCAGCGATGGTTTTGCCCTCGCTAACGCCGAGCGCATGACCGGCGAGCACGCCCTCGACCGCGGCACAGGCACCCTCCAGCGGGTCGTGCGTCTCGACGTACGCCGCGAGCGCGAACTCCGTTTCGTTGAGCTGTGTCAGGCCCAGCGCCTCGCGGCGGGAGAGTTCCCCGCGCCGCCAGTCCGCAAGTATCTCGCGCTGGAGCGGCGTCGCCGGCGACACCGACTCGCCGAGAAGGTGGAGCGCCTTCGCCGCCGTCATCGGTGCGATGCCCGCCGCCCGTCCGGCGTCGCCCACGGAGCCACAGCTAGTGTAGCGCTCGAGTACCGTCGCCGCCTCTCTCGGTGAGCAGGGCAACTCCGACGCGAACGGCGCCAGTCGCTCCTCGAGCGTCGCGTCGGTGTCGTCGATAGTCGCAATCCCCCGCGCGTCCTGTGTCTCTGTCACTTCCAGCCCGTCCGCAATGTCCGCCAACCCCATTACCAGCACCTGCCGCGTCCACGTATAAAAAGATGTGTCTTTGAATCGACAGCAGTGGGCCGATAATAGTAGTACTAAACGTGTTTACCAACCGGTAACCGGTAGGTAGTTTTCCCGCAGTCGACCCCAAATCCCCCGTTTTCGCCTTTCTTTAAAAGGGCAATCCGGTCCAAGTTGGAACTGAAGATGGCAACGACAATGCATGGTTGTCCAGAGTGCGAGGGGAGTTTGCGAAGTGACGACTGCGAGACGGTCTGCGTGCAGTGCGGGCTGGTAGTGGACGAGCACGCCATCGACCCTGGGCCGGAGTGGCGCTCGTTCAGCGACGACGAGACAAATCCCGAGCGTACCGGCGCCCCGCTGACGCGCTCGCGTCACGACCGCGGGCTGTCGACGGAAATCGGCTACTCGAACCGGCTGACGGGACGAAAGCGCAGGCGCGTCGCACGCATGCGTCGCCAGCACAAGCGTACGAAGATTCGCAGCAAGGCCGAGCGCAACCAGGTGTACGCGTTCACCGAGATTCGGCGTCTCGTGAGCGCGCTCGACCTGCCCGAGCACGTCCGCGACCAGTCCTGCGTCCTCTTCGAGTCCGCACAGGACGCCGGCCTGCTACAGGGCCGCTCTATCGAGGGGTTCGCGGCCGCCACGGTGTACGCCACCTGTCGCGCTGGGTCGGTCTCACGAACCTGTTCGGAGATTACCGCAGCGGCGAAGGCGACCCGCGACGAACTCGACGCGGCCTACTCGGCGATGAACCGCGAACTGGGGCTGCCGACTGGCCCCATCCATCCGCAGGAGTATCTCGCCAGATTCGCGAGCACGCTCGACCTGCCACAGGCCGTCGAGAGACGGGCACGGAAGCTGGCGAACGAGGCACGGGAACGCGGCATCGACACCGGCAAGAATCCAGGCGGGGTGGCCGCGGCGTGCCTGTACACTGCCGCACAGAAAGAGGGTAGTGAGGTCACACAGCAGGCCGTCGCCGACGTGGCGGACGTGGCGCCGGTGACGGTTCGGTCGACGTACTACGACCTGCGGGAGGAAGCGACAGAGGTAGCGCAATAGACGCCTTGATGGGGATGGCCGCAGAAGGAACAGCAACGAATGGGACTGCTCGACACGGTAAAACAGCTACTGGGCGTGCAGGCCGAAGTGGCGGCGGCGGGTGACGCAGACCCGGACGACCTGTTCGGGATGAGCACGGCCTACGTCACGATGGAGGCCGAGCTGGGCTACGAGCCGACAGGCGAGGCGGCGCTGTGTTTCTCTGACGTCGACAGCACCGCCTTCCGGGAGACCGTCGAGGAGGTCCGTGAGATACTCGCGGCGGCCGAAGAGGATACAGGAACAATCGCCGACTTCCGCGAGGATAGCCACGGCACGCAGTGGATCGTCGTGACCGCGGACGACTTCGAGGACCTGGTGACGAGCCTCTACTTCGGCGCAGACACGCTCATCGAGGGGCGATACGGCTCTCGGCTGCTCGCCGCGCTGTTCGCGTTCGAGGCCACGGAGCGCGCTGGCGACCCCGGCCACCTCGTCTACTGGGTGTACTCGTTCCGGCGTGGTGCCTACTATCCCTTCGCACCGACCGGAACGAACGAGCGAAACGAGCGCGTCGAGCTGAAACTGTCGACCCTGCTCGACGGTGAGCTCGACGTCGAAGACGACCGCGGGTACTGGTACCCCCTGTGGCCCTCTGCCGCCGACGCACACCCCTGGGAATGAGTGACCCGAACCGCGACGGAGCGCCGTCCGAGCCGCGACGAAACACAGTCCCGACGTACACCGAATTACGGCGCGTCGTCGACGACGGTGGCGAACGCGACGTTCTCCTTGACCTGGTCGATTTCGATGGTTGGCCGGTCGCCCGGTCGTGCGCCGGGAACGATGACGACGTAGCCACGTTCGACCTTGGCGATGCCGTCGCCCTGGTCGCCGACGGACTCGATGGTGACCTGTCGACGCTCCCCCTCGTCGACGGGCGGTTCCGGCGGCCCGGGGTCGCTGTCGGTCTCGACCGCGGACTCTGGTTCGCTGCTCTCAGTCACCGTCTCCGACGCGTGTGGAAGGACAGCGACACGGTAGGTCCGACCGGGGCGTGCGGCCTCGTTCTCTATCTCAGATTTGGGAACTTCGATGACGTAGGTGTCGTCACGCTCCTCGACAGTCGCAGTGAACAAACTCCGCAAGGAATCAGGAATTTCGACCATGTGATACTCGACATAGCACGGGGTGGCACATTAATTCCCATGGTCTTTCAGGGAAGCGTCGGATTTACAGCCAGTAGCTCACGGCCGGGGAGATGGCAACGGTTTTGCCGCCCCTGCCGTGACAGAGAGACATGCTCGGTATCCTCATCTCCCGCGCCGACAGCGCCTCGGTTCACATCGGCGAGCAGCTGCGCTCGCTCGAGGACTGGGAGACCCGGACGGACAACTCCCGGCCCGACGGGGCAGGCGGTGGGACCGTCTACGAAACAGACGGCGCACAGCTCCGGGAGTTCGACTCCCTCCACCTCGACCTCGTCGACCCCGCTGAGGCGTTCGACGACCCCGACCTGCTCGTCTTCGCCTCGCGCCACTCCGGCGAGACCGGTCCGTTGCTCACGGCACACCACACCGGCAACGTCGGCCCGGCAGCACACGGCGGTGAGGACAACGCGCTCGCTGAATCGTGCCCGAACGCGCTCGACGCTGTCCTGGACGCGCTCGCCGAACACGCACCACCGGAGTACGATGTGGGCATCGAGTGCACCCACCACGGCCCATCGAGCGTCGGTGCGCCGTCGATGTTCGTCGAAGTGGGGAGCGCCGAACCACAGTGGAATGACGCCGACGCAACCTGTGCCGTCGCACGAGCGATTCTCGACCTCCGTGGTGTCGTGCCACACAGGTCGCCGGAGAACGGTCGCTGGCGCACGGATAGCGAGACGGACGATGAACAGCGCCGCCAGCTCGTCGGCGTCGGCGGCGACCACTACGCCCCCCGGTTCGAGCGCGTCATCGCGGAGACGGACTGGACGGTCGGCCACGTACTCGCCGACTGGGGACTGGACGCGCTCGACGGACTCGACACGCAAGCGGCGGAGTCGGTGTTCCAGCAGGCGTTCGAGGAGAGCGCGAGCGCGTACGCGCTGGTCGACGGTGACCGGCCAGCCGCCGAGGGACTCGTCGAGTCGCTGGGCTATCGACCGGTGACCGAGACGTGGGTTCGGGAAACCGACGGCGTCCCACTCGGGTTCGTACGGACGCTCGAAGACGAAGTGATGACCATCGACTCCGGACTCCGGTTCGGAACGCCCGCACGTTCGGAGGACATCCCGGACTCCTACCAGGTGGTCGGCCTGCCGGAAGAACTGCTGGAGGAGGTGCGTGGCATCGACCGCGAAGCGACCCACGACGCGCTGACCGAGACGGTGCTCGCGTTCGGGACGGACCAGGGCGGGACCCGACCGACGGGACCCGTCGTTCTCGGACCCGAAACCGGGCGCGAAGCAGTTATCGAGCGGTTACTCGCAGTACTGGCATCGAAGTACGACAGCGTCGAGCGCGAGGGCGACACGGTCGTCGCCCGTCAGCAAGTGTTCGACGCCGAGAAGGCCAGTACGCTCGGCGTGCCGGAGGGACCCGCCTTTGGCAAACTCGCTTCCGGTGAGTCGGTCGAAGTCAACGGCGAAACCATCCCTCCGGAGGTCGTCCACGACAAGCGAACCCACCGCTTCTCGCTCGTGTAAGGACCCCCTTACTTCGTGTGGAGATACAAACAATCGAGCCCGCACAGGGACGGAGCTCAAATTTCGTGAGAAAGCCGGCGTTAAAAAGGTCAGACAGCCGTCAGACGGGAGGGAAAAGTAATTAGTACTCGGCCCGCAATGGCTATTTAAATTATGGATTCCATTATCGACGACGCGATCGAGGAGGCCGAGGAGGAGCGCGAGGAGCAAAGCGAAGAACCGACAGACAACACCCCATCCGGGGAGGGACCATCGACCTCGGGGACGATGACCGACGAGGAGCTCGCGGAGGTCGTCCAGGATCTCGAGACGAAAATCACCGTCGTCGGTTGTGGCGGCGCGGGCGGGAACACCGTGACCCGGATGATGAACGAGGGGATTCACGGCGCGAAGCTGGTCGCCGCGAACACCGACGCACAGCACCTCGCGGACGAGGTCGAGGCCGACACGAAGATTCTCATCGGCAAGAAACGCACCGGCGGTCGCGGTGCCGGTTCGGTCCCGAAAATCGGCGAAGAGGCCGCACAGGAGAACATCGAGGACATCCAGCAGGCCATCGACGGCTCGGACATGGTGTTCGTCACCGCCGGACTCGGCGGCGGAACCGGGACCGGTGCCGCGCCGGTCGTCGCACAGGCCGCACAGGATGCGGGTGCGCTGACGATCTCCATCGCGACGATACCGTTCACCGCGGAGGGTGAGCGACGGCGGGCGAACGCCGACGCTGGGTTGGAGCGCCTGCGCTCAGTTTCCGACACGGTGATCGTCGTTCCCAACGACCGCCTGCTCGACTATGCGCCGTCGATGCCGCTGCAGGACGCGTTCAAAATCTGTGACAACGTCCTGATGCGCTCGGTCAAGGGGATGACCGAGCTGATCACCAAGCCCGGCCTCGTGAACGTCGACTTCGCCGACGTTCGCACCATCATGGAGAACGGCGGCGTCGCCATGATTGGTCTGGGGGAGTCCGACAGCGAGAACAAGGCACAGGACTCGATTCGGTCCGCCCTCCGCTCGCCGCTGCTCGACGTGGAGTTCGACGGCGCGAACTCCGCGCTGGTTAACGTCGTCGGTGGCCCCGACATGAGCATCGAGGAAGCCGAGGGCGTCGTCGAGGAGATCTACGACCGCATCGACCCCGACGCGCGCATCATCTGGGGTGCCTCCGTCAACCAGGAGTTCGAGGGCAAGATGGAGACGATGATCGTCGTCACGGGCGTCGAAAGCCCACAGATTTACGGCAAGAGCGAAGCAGAGCAGGAGCGCGCCGCCCAGCAGCTCGGCGACGACATCGACTACGTCGAGTAGGGAATCCGCTGTTTTCACGCCGTCTTTCGGATAGATTCGTCGGTCAGTAGAACTCCTCGTGAACGCGGAGCCCGTCAGCTTCGAGGACGGGACCGTCGACGTCCGTGGACCCACCCTTGCGTTCGATAACTTCCTCGCAGGTGATGCCGCTTTGGCCCTTCCCCTGCAGATTCGCGAGCGACTCGCCGGAGACGCTGTAGACGACCCGATTCAATCCGGCATAGGAGATGGCGGTCGCACACATCTCGCAGGGCTCGGTGCTGGTGTACATGGTGCAGTTCTCGAGTTCGTCAGCGTCGAGTTCGCGGGCCGCCCAGCGCGCGAGTTTGAGTTCGGGATGGGCGGTAATATCGTCGTCCGTCAGCGTGGTGTTCTTCGACCGCCTGACGACCGAGTCGCCGACGACGAGCAGCGAGCCGAACGGGGTGTTGCCGTTCGAGACCGCCTCGCGCGCCAGGTCGATTGCCTCCCGGATGTGCTCCTCGTCAGTGTTCATACGTGTTCGTCCTCCTGGTGATACTTAACGTTCGACGTTCGAACTACAAGAACCATATGCCACGGCTCCGAATCCCCCGACATGTCGAAGACAGGCGAGCAGACGGCGCTCCTCGGACTGGTACTCGGTGGTGTTCTCGTCGTGGTCGGAATCGGTGCGTACGTCATCACCGAGTTTGCGAGTATCACGGCGCTCATTCCGGCAATTTTCGGTGCGCTTATCGCAGGACTCGGAGCAGTGGGACGAAACGAACCACGCCAGCAAGTCGCGAACTACGGTATCGGCGTCCTCGCCGTACTCGGCGTGGTAGGCTCGCTCCGGGCCGTTCCAGACATTGTTGCGGTGCTCACAGGTGACTCGGTCAACTCCGGCGTGGCGACTGTCACCCAGGGAGCGATGATTGGGGTGTGTCTCGTTCTCGTCGGGGCTGTAGGTCGGTACGTCCTCGACAGCAGGTGAACCGTTCGGCGACACTTGCTCGACTGGGGCCAGTAGCAGAAAACCACCCCTCGGAAAGCCGTCGTTACTCGATTCTGTCCACCGGAATCTCACACCAATAGATAGAAAAGCACGCAGTGGAAATAGGGGTCATATGAGAACGCCAACAGACCTCAGCTCGTATATCCGCGTCCTCAAGTTGGCGAGTACGCCGTCGCTCAACGAGTTTAGCCAGGTTGCGAAAATTGCGGGCATCGGTATCGTGCTGGTCGGCTTCATCGGCTTCAGCATCTTCGCGTTCATGACGTTCGTCCCGGGTGGTCCGTAATGGGAATCTACGCAGTCAAGACGACTGCCAGCCAGGAAGAGACCGTCGCGGACATGATTATCAACCGCGAGGAGCCCGAAATCCACGCCGCGCTCGCCCCCGATTCCGTCACCTCCTACGTGATGGTCGAGGCCGAGAGCGAGTCCGTGTTCGAGCGCATCCTCGACGAGATTCCCCACGCCCGTGGCGTCGTCCCCGGACAGACGTCAATGGCCGAAATCGAGCACTTCCTCTCGCCGACGCCCGACGTCGAGGGTATCGCCGAGGGAGACATCGTCGAGCTCATCGCCGGGCCGTTCAAAGGCGAGAAAGCACAGGTCCAGCGTATCGACGAAGGGAAAGACCAGGTGACGGTCGAACTGTACGAAGCGACGGTCCCGATTCCCGTGACGGTGCGCGGTGACCAGATTCGCGTCCTCGATTCCGAAGAGCGGTAAGTCGAGCATCCGCGCCTTCGGCGCGGTTCACTCGACCGGAGCGAAGCGACGGTCGAGAATGTTTTTCCCCAAGTTTTTACGACTGAGCGGTTCCCGCAGCGAACGGAGTGAGTGAGGAAACCCGAAGGAGTAAAAAGTGGTAGAGCCAGATTCGCGTCCTCGATTCCGAAGAGCGGTAAGTCGAGCATCCGCGCCTTCGGCGCGGTTCACTGCGCCTCAGTGAGTAGCAGTTTTCTACTAAATTCAGCGCTGGAGCGCAAACGAAACGTGGACAGTTGCTTTGTATCGCTCGATACTCCCATCCTCCACGTTGGCGGTTTGCGAGGCGATTTTGATTCCGTTGATGTTTTCGAGTGTCGCGTCGGCATCGTCCAGCGCGTTCTGTGCAGCATCCTCCCACGACTCGGTCGAGTTCCCAACGAGTTCAATGACTTTGACAGTCTCTGACATAGCACTGTCTGATAACAAAATTCGTCATGATAAACGTTTAGAATAGTAATATTTTTAACTAATCACACTGTTCATTCGACTGTCTTTTTTGGGTCGGAGCTGCGGCACCCTCCCGCGACCGACCGGCAGCCAGCCGTCATGTGGCACCCAACCCATGAGAGACGAAATCCAAGACAGACTCGACGCACAGTTCGAGAGCTACAGTGTCGTCCGCCAGCTCCACGACGTGCCGCCCCACGAGGTGTACGAAGTGATCGTCGACGGGCGGCGAGCCGTCTGCAAGGTCGACACCGGCGAGACCGGCAGTGCCGGGATGGAAGGGTACGTCACCGAGTTCGTCGACAAGCAGACGAGCGTCTCGGTTCCCGAGATTATCGACCGCGGTGAAGATTACTACATCGCTACGTGGCACCCGGACGCCCCGGACGTAGACGGGGAGTTCGAGGTGAACCACCAGTGGGCCGCCGCCGCAGGACGAGGGCTGGCGAAACTCCACGAGGAGACAGCCGACCACCTCGATGGTTACGGCCAGTTCCAGCCCAACGAGAGTGGGAGAGGTGGCGGCCGACTCGCGACAACGGGTCACGACGACTGGCACGCGGCGGCTCTCGAATACATCGAGGAGTATCGCCCGACGCTCGTCAGGTACGGCCACGAAGATATCGCGGACAGAGTGGCCGAGTTTCTGGAGGCGCATCCCAACGCATTCTCGGGTGCCGACGGACCGGTCTGCTGTCACGGCTGGGCGACACCAGAGCACGTGTCCGTTCGTGACGGCGAAATCGCCTGCATGGTCGATTTCGAGCACGCTATCGCGGCCCCCGGTGAGTTCGAGTACTGGCGGACAGTGATGCCAGCGTTCGGACCGAATAACGAGGAGTCGAGACAGCAGTTCCGCGAGAGCTACGAATCCGTCCGTCCGCTTCCAGAGGGGTTCGCCGACCGTCAGCCGCTGTACGTGCTCCTGAATCTGGTCTACTTCTTCGAGTCCCTGTACGTGCAGGACCAGCACGGCCCGGAGGAAACGGAACAGACTGCACAGCGGCTCCGTGAGAGCGTCACTGAACAGTTAGAAACGCTCGAGCAGCGTCAGGCGTGAGCAGCTTTCGGGAGAGCAATAGAAACGACGTTCCCACCGGACTCCCGTTCCTCGAACGTGAGCTCACCGCCGAGTGAGGAGACACACCACTGCATGACCCACAGGCCGACCCCGGTTCCGTGATACGTACTGCTGGTTTCGACGTCCTCCCCCAGGACATCGGTTTCGACAGTCGGAATGGGTGGTCCATCGTCGACAACCTGGATGACCCCCCGGTCGTCTCCGGAATCGCTCGTGACCCTGACAGTCACTGTCGGCGTCTCGTTGGTGTTGTGAACGACGGCGTTTTCGATGGCCTGAGAGAGCGCGTAATCGACGCCACTGTCGGCAACGACGGTTACATCCTCCCGAACGTCGGCGGCCAGGTTAGCCTCCGGGTACTCGGACCGGGCGTCTTCAACAGCTGCCCGGGCCACGCTGGCGAGACACGTCGACGAACGCGCTGTCGTGTCGGTGCTGGCAATCTGCTCGATTTGACTGACCGATTCGCTCAGACAGCCGACGTCCACCGCCGTGTCCAGAATCTTCTCGATGTTCCCCCCGGGCTCCTCTTCGAGTGTCGCCTTGAGCTGTTCGGCGTGTCCCTGGACGACAGTCATCTTGTTGCGGAGGTTGTGGCGAACGATTCGACTGAGAAGCTGTAATCGCTGTTCGCGCTTTCGGTACTCGGTGATGTCGTATATCTCGGCGATAACCACTGCTTTGCCGTCGAGCCGGCTGGCATGGAGCTCCACACGAACCCAGCGCACGTCCCCGTCCGCACGCTCTATCTGCCACTCGAACCGCTGTGGGTCGCCCTCGCCAGCAGCCCGGATTCGCTCGACTGCTTTCTGCTGTGTGAACCGCGTCGACGGCGCCGTGTACTCCTCGACGTCCATCTGTCGAAGCTCCTCGGCGGGGTAACCGTATAACTCCTCTAACCGCTCGTTGACGTCGAGAATGTCCCCAGTTATCGGGTCGTGAACGGTGATACCGACGTTCAAATCGTCGAACATCGAGGGGAGTAGCGCTCTCTGGTCACCGAGCATATAGATGCCTAATACGTGCTCTTTGAAGATATCTATGCCTAATATATTAGCCAGTTCAGCACCACTCGGTGTTCACCCCTGTGCTGGGCGGACCGATACCGACATGAGGGAAAGCGCTAGGGGCCGGCTCAGACGAACTGCCTGACAGTCAAATCCAGCGTCTGGAGGTCGACGATGGGTGCGAACCCGACGTCCGGGTCGAGGTTGACGCTCTTCTGGAAATCGGTCTGTGCCTGCCAGCAACTCGAGTTGATAGTCAGGACGTTGTGATAGGTGCCGTAGCCGAGCTTGTGGATGTGGCCGGTGTGGAAGATGTCCGGGACGTCTTCGATGACGAGGTGGTCTTTCTCCTCAGGGGCGATTCGGGTCATGCCGCCGTACTGCGGGGCGACGTGGCGCTTGCGGAGAATCTGGGCCATGGTCCGCTCGGGCTTCTCGTAGCTCGCGTACTCGTCGGGCAACTCGGCGATAATCTCATCGAAGGAGGTGCCGTGGTACATGAGCACCGAGACGCCTTCGATGGTCACTGTCGAAGGGTTCGCGGAGATGCGCGAGTCGTGGGCCGACATGATATCGCGCAGTTCCTCGTCGAACGCGGGCTGTGGTTCGGCGAGCCTGACCGCGTCGTGGTTGCCGGGTATCATGACGATCTCCATGTCCCCGGGAACCTCCTTGAGGTACTCGCTGAAGGCCTCGTACTGGTCGTAGATGTCGATGATGTCGAGCTCTTCGTCCTGGTTGGGGTAGACGCCGATTCCCTCGACCATGTCTCCGGCAATCAGCAGATACTCGACGGAGTCGGCCTCGTCGGTGTGGAGCCAGCTGGTGAAGTTCTGCCAGGCGTCCTCGAGGAACTCCTCGCTGCCGACGTGGACGTCGGAGACGAGCGCAGCCTCGACGTGACGGTCGGCGGTCGACGGCGAGTAGGTCCGGGGAACGTCCGGGAAGTAAAGCGAGTCGACAAAGAGGATGCCCGCGTCGTCGGCGAGGGTGCCCTCGACCGCAATAACCTCGTCGCGGAGCAGGGTCCGCACGTCGTCGGCGAACTCGCGGTCTTTCATCACCAGACAGGGGAACGTCCCGTTCGTGTCCTCGAGTTCGACGAGCCAGTGACCGCTAGCGGTCGACCGAATGTCCGAGACCATTCCGATAATAGCGGTGTCGCTCCCACCCGACATGGCTGCAACTGCATCCGTGGGCCGGTGGTTGACCCGTCCGCGGAGTTTGGCCGAGAGCTTCTCGTAGCGGTCACGGAACACGGAGACGAAATCCTGGTACTCACCCGTCCCGGTGCTCTGAACGTCGCCGCTCAGTTCGGGTTCGGGCGGTGAGCGTACAGAGCGTGCTGCTTCCTCGCTGTCAGTAGACCCCCCTGTTTCAACTGCAACACCCCCACCAATGTCAGTCGATTGTTGGGTTTCGGCTCCAGTAGAAATAGAGGGGTGGTCGCTGGCCTGCTTTTCGGAGGTATTCTCGGACGCAGGAGACGGCTCAGTACGAGTGGAATTGGGCTGCAGTGTGGTCGTTTCGAGTGCTTCCCGGACGTGATCTGCAGTAACGACGATAGTATCTTCCGGGACAGTTTCAAGTGCACAGTCGATTGCGGCCACCGGGTCGGACGCCCCCGCGAGGAGAGTGACCGCTTCGCGGTCTGCGTTGTAGCCACGGGCGGCGAGTGCGCGAACGATGCGAGTGCTCGCTTCGAGGGTCACACCTCACTACTCGACCGACGGGGGCAAAAACGTAGCGAACGCCAGGTTTCGGGACACTCCAGAACATTCAAACACGCGAACAGGGTATACTAGATCGATGACAGCACCCGGTGAGGACGAGGAGACAGCCCCCCCGGGGTCCACGGACGAGGCCACCGACCCCGGTTCACCGCCAGCAGAACCGGACGCTGACGTCGGTCTCGACAAGCCCCCCACCGGGACCACCACAGAGAGCGACGGTCACGTACCGGGTGCCACCAGCAACGAGTCGCCTGAGCAGGTAACGACGCCGGCGGATGGCCAGCACGAAAGCGATCAGGAGTTCGCGTCTCGTCTCGAACAGGACGAGACACAGTCCGACTCCGGAGAAGGAGCGACCTGGGCACTGTTCACTCGGGACATCGTGATGAGCGTGCTGGCAGTGGTGCTTCTTGGGCTGTTCCTGTTCGCGATGAGTGGTGTATGGCCACCCATGGTTGCAATCGAGAGCGGGAGCATGTCGCCGAACATGGAGGTCAACGACCTCGTCTTCCTGATGGAGCCCGACCGGTTCCAGCCCGACGAGGCACAGGCTGGAACCGGCGTCGTGACCGCGGCTGCTGGAAGCGAAGCCAGCTACGACAGCTACGGTGACAGCGGCGACGTCATCGTCTTCGCTCCGAACGGCAATGAGAATACGACGCCAATAATTCACCGGGCGATGTTCTGGGTCGAGGAGGGTGAGAACTGGTGTGAGCAAGCGGAGTCGCAGTATCTCGGGTCACTTCAGCCCGACGACGATGCCTGCATCGCACCGAACGACGGGTTCATCACGAAAGGCGACAACAACAACCGCTACGACCAGGCCTCGCTCCAGGCGGACAGACCTGTCAAACCTGAGTGGGTCGTCGGGACTGCGGAAGCACGCATTCCGGGCCTGGGCTGGTTCCGCCTCCGGTTCCAGTGAGTCAGGTTCCCGTGGAGTACTCCCGGTGAGCGTTGAGTGTGAGCACAACCACGCTCAGCGCTGCGGCGGTAATCGCTACCAGCGGGTTCAACACCCCGAGCAAGAGCGCGGGGATGACGAGTGCGTTGTACCCGAGCGCAAGCACAGTGTTCTGGGTGACCCGCCGGTTCGCTTCGCGGGCGAGGTCGAACGTCGTCTCGACGCCACCGAGGTCATCGTCGGCGATAGCCACGTCAGCCGCGTCCGAGGCGAGTGCCGTCCCGCTTCCCAGTGAGATGCCGAGGTCCGCCCGTGCGAGCGCTGGCGCGTCATTTGTGCCGTCGCCGACCATCGTCACGCGCTGGTCGGCCTGGAGGCGTCGAATCGTCTCGGTCTTTCCTTCTGGTGGGACGCCGGTGAAGACATGGGTCACGTGCGGATGCGAGCGGAAGTATCGGGCGGCCCGGACGTCGTCGCCGGTCAGGACGACGACGTCGATGTCACGCGAACCGAGGCGTGAGAGGACTCTATCCCACCCCTCACGAGGCTCGTCGCCGAGAACGACAACGCCGCTGGCCTCGCCATCGCGGCCGACGACCACCGGGAGGTCACCCTCGCTACGCGCGTCTTCGACCAGTTCCTGGATGCGCCCGGAGAGCGGCCAGCCCTGTTCCCTGAAGAGGTCGGGGTGGCCCACGAGGTACTCGCTGGCGTCGACGACGCCGCTGACGCCGAGGCCGTGGGTCTCGAACGCCGTCACCGACGGCCCGTCTGCCGACTGGTCTGCGTCGGTGGTCGTTCCGCCGTCCGTCTGTGCCGTTTCACCGCTGTCGAACGTCCCAGAGATGGCAGTGGCGGCTGGATGTGCCGCTCGTCGCTCGAGCTCGGCGGCGGCAGCGAGCACGTCCGTCGGTGCGGCGGCCGATTTGACCGTCATCTGTCCGTGAGTCAGCGTTCCTGTCTTGTCGAAGACGACAACGTCAGTCTCGCGAACCCGCTCGAACACTGTCTCGTCGAAAACCACGATACCGCGTCGCATCGCCGCCTGCAAGTTCGTCGCGACCGACAGCGGCGTCGACAGCGCCAGCCCCCACGGACACCCCACCAGGACGACCGTGAGCGCTGCGAGCAGGACCGTCAGGGGGCCGAACCCGGCAGCAATCGAAGCGATGGCGACCGCGACGGCGGCGATACCCAGTACCGGGACGATTCTGGCGGCGAGGCGGTTTGCCCCTCGCTGGAGTCCGTGGGTCGCACTCTGGAGGAGCCAGACAGCCGTCGTGAGCCGGTC
>LKMJ01001978.1_pt1 | contig 18538 bp, 14 predicted proteins | sample 643391 | NCBI WGS metagenome assembly LKMJ01 (sample SAMN04112250, study PRJNA286221) | soda lake metagenome | biome: soda lake; feature: Kulunda Steppe; material: water; isolation source: sample PL-Br10 brine of Picturesque Lake | place: Russia: Kulunda steppe | collected 2010-07 | reverse complement strand
TCGTGGCGGCCGGCTCCTCCGCGAGGTGCTCGTAGCCGTCAACCTCGAAGCCCTCGGCGACGGAGCGTGCAGTCGCGACCTTGCCGAGCAGGATCCCGTAGATGATCTTCGAGAGCACGTCGGCGATGGTGAACAGGTACGTGCGGGTGACAGCAGCCTCTGCGGTCTGCCCGAAGTCGCCGAGCATCGGCACGACGTAGGCCACGATGTAGAGGTTCCAGGAGAAGGCGAACAGGTAGCGGATGTTGCGCATCGTGGTCTTGGCTTCGCCGGGCAGGTAGCTCAGCGACTCGCCGGTCAGCTTCCAGAAGATGCCGAAGAAGTAGATGTAGGGGATCATGGCGGCGGCGCCCCACCAGAGCAGGCCACCGAGCGGGCTGGCGACCTCGTAGAACTGCCCGATGTAGCCGAAGACCACCATCAGGGCACCAGCGGCACCCATCTTGAAGCGGTAGCCGAACAGGTCCTTCTTCGCGATGTTGAGGACGAACAGGCTCTGGGTCAGCAGGAGCGGTACGTCGATCAACCAGTTGAAGTAGCGGTAGCCGTGGTTGTAGGTCATGTCCCCGAGGACGTAGAGACCCTGGTTGGCATCGAACTCGAAGGCCTGGCCGAGCGAGATGTCGAGACGCAGGAGCAGCAGCGCGGCGGAGAGCATGACCACCACGGACATGGTCGTCATGGAGCGGTAACGCGGGGCGACGTTCTTGCGGGTGAGGATGAAGTACGCCAGACCCGCGAAGTGGGCGGCGTACCCGATCGTCAGCACGGTCGACATGAGATCGAACTGGGCGGGGGTGAACTCGACGACGTTCTCGAGGTTCCACAACACGGGCGGTTTTCCTTCGGACGGGGGATGAGGGGTCGATGCACGGTCCGGTGCACGCGCACACGGATGCGGCGCTCCTGGAGGAGGCGCCGCACGGGGAGAGGCCCCGTCCCTGCATATCCTCTTTCGCCGCCCACCCGTGCGTGGATTGCCCTACCCGCCGAGGTTTCCACCGACCACGGGAAGTTGCCGGGCTGCACCCACCCCCGGGGTGACAGCTGCGGTCCGCCAGCCCTGCCCGGCGGCCATCGCATCCGCCGTGGCCCTGCCGGCCGAGGTGTGCGCCACGCTGATCGGTGCCGCCGCCAGGGCGTAGTTGGTGGCCGCCTCCACCACCTCGGCGACCACGAGGTCACCGGGCGCGTAGGCCGGAGGTGTCCCCGGGGTCACCTCGGCTGCCGGCAGGTGCACGAGGTGGTTGCCCCGGGTCCGCCCCGACCAGCGGCTCGCATCGCTCTTGGATGGTGCGTCGAGGAGCAGCTCCTGCCGGCTGCCGACCAGCCCTTCGTGCCGTTCGCGTGAGTGTGCGCGCACCATGGGCTCCAGGCGCCCGTACCGGTCCGCGACCACCTCGGGCGGGACGAACTCGTCCACGAGCGCAGCGGCGGGGGTGCCGGGGCGTGGCGAGTACTGGAAGGTGAAGGCCTGGTCGAAGCGCACGGCGTCCACCACCTCGAGGGTGGCGACGAAGTCCTCCTCGGTCTCCCCCGGGAAACCGACGATGATGTCGGTGGTCAGCGCGGCGTCGGGCAGGAGTTCACGGGTGCGCTCCACCAGACGCAGGTAGCGCCGGCGGCGGTAGGAGCGACGCATCAGCCGCAGGACCCGGTCGGAGCCGGACTGCAGCGGCAGGTGGAGGTGGGGCATGACGTTGGGCGTGTCCGCCATCGCCTCCAGGACCTCGTCGGTGAAGTCCCGCGGGTGCGGGGAGGTGAAGCGCACACGTGCGAGACCGCGGATAGCACCGAGCTCTCTGAGCAGCGCGGCGAACTGGCTCGCACCCGCGAGATCGCGGCCGTAGGAGTTGACGTTCTGGCCCAGCAGGGTGACCTCCACGACCCCGTCCTCGACGAGCTGGCGCACCTCGTGGACGATCTCACCGGGTCGGCGGGAACGCTCACGTCCACGCAGGCTGGGAACGATGCAGAAGGTGCAGCTGTTGTCGCAGCCCACGGCGATCGACACCCAGGCGTGGTGGCGCACCTCACGCTTCGCGGGCAGCGCCGAGGGGAAGGTCTCGAGCTGCTCGATGAGCTCGACCACCGGCACCGCAGCGGAGTCTGCCTCTGCCAGCAGCGCGGGCAGCTCGGGGAGGTTGTGGGTGCCGTAGACCACGTCGACCCAGGGGGCGCGTTCGGCGACCGTGGCCCCGTCCTTCTGCGCGAGACACCCCCCGACCACGATCGTGAGGTCCTCACCGGCAGCGCGGCGGGCGTCCTTGGTCGACTTGAGATGACCGAGGGTGCCGTACAGCTTGTTGTCCGCGTTCTCACGGACCGCACAGGTGTTGAGCAGGACCAGGTCGGCTTCCTCCGCTGTGGCCGCAGCGCGGTAGCCGAGGCTCTCGAGCAGCCCGGCGGCACGACCGGAGTCGTGCTCGTTCATCTGACACCCGAAGGTCCGGATGTGGTAGCGGCGCGGCATCCTGAGGAGCTCCGAGGACGGTGTGGGCGTGGAGCGGCAAGGTAACGGGTAGCCCACTGCCACCGTGGCCACGGGTCCCCACCTGCCCTTCTGCCCTACCAACGGGGACGGATCCGATGCCAAGATGCAGCCGTCCACTCACGCTGAGTGGTCGGTGTACGGGGGGTCATCTCCTTCGCACGCCAGCGCAGGCGACGACCAGTGGACACGCCGATGCCCACCGAAAGGCAACCTGGTGGCACCACACGTGGGCTCGCGTGGGGTATCACCGTCGCGCTCGTCCTCACGGCGGTCCTCCCGGTGCTCCTGGTCGGAGGACTGGCGGCGAGCGGCCTGCAACGGGCACTGACGGACCGGGCCACCTCGGACCTGTCACTGCTCGCCGAGGCCCAGGCAGGACGGCTCGAACTCATCGGCGGCAGCGCAGCGACCAACGCCCGCCTCATCGCGAGCCGCACCCAACTGCGTCGGGACCTCTCGGCACTGCTCGACGGCGACGAGCAACGGCTGGCGCGCATCGGCGACATCCTGGCCGACACCGTGCAAGCCACACCGGAGGTCCTCGCGGTCAGCCTGCTCGACGTCGACGGCGTCGTGCTGGCCGGTCGGGGGGATCCCACCCTCGTCGACGCCGCCACGGCTGTGGAGGACCTGGACCTGTCCGATGCCGACGCGGTGACCTCGGTGGTCGTCGAAGATGGGGCGCTCGATCGCTGGCTGGTCGTGACCCCCCTCCACCTCGATGACCGCATCCTGGGCACGGCGCTGGTGGAGCTCGACCTGCAACCCGTCGCCGAGGTGCTGGAGGGCGTCGGTGCTGGCGCCGCGACAGCGCAGACCTGCGTCTTCCACGTCGGCGCGGATGGCTCGCTGGCACCGCTGCGGGTGGCGGCGACGACCTCACAGGAGTGCGACACCGATGCGCTACCGACGCCGGCCACGCAGGGTGCTGCACCGCACGAGCAGTTGGCATCGATGCTGCGGGCGAGCGCCGAGGACACGATCGACGGTCACGACGCGACCGGGGAGCGGATCCTGGCCTCGGGCCACCAGATCCGCGCGACGCAGTGGCTGGTCCTGGTCAGCCTGCCGCGCGATGAGCTCCTGGCACCGGTCAGGCCCACCACCGCCAGCCTGGTGGCAGCCGTGGTGGTGATCGCCGTGCTCGCGGGCGCCGCCGCGGTGCTGCTGGCACGCCGACTGACCGGACCGATCGGCGGCCTCGCGCACACCGTCCGTGCCATCGAGGACGGTGACCTCGCCGTACGCGCCACCCCTCAGGGGCCAGGCGAGCTCGGTGAGCTGGCGACCGGCATCAACCGCATGGCAGACGCCATCGAGCACGAGGCGCAGGAACGCGAGCAGCGCTACCGCGACCTGGAGGCGCTGACCCACGCCATGGCCCATGACCTCAAGGGGCCGCTGACCACCGTGCACGGCATGCTGGAGCTGGTCGCAAGCGACCGTGTGGCGGATCCGCAGCAGCGGCTCGAGCTCCTCGATCGCGCGCGCGGCGCCTCGGTCCGCATGCAGCGCATGATCGCGGACCTGCTGACCCTGGTGCGCACGCACGGGACACCCGTGGAGCGCCGAGCTGTCGACATCGAGGGGCTGATCGACGCGACAGCCGCTGACCTCGGCGCGTCCGAGGTGATCGAGCGACAGCCGCTGCCCACGGTGCCCGGTGATCCGATCCTGCTGGAACATGTGGTGCAGAACCTGCTGTCGAACGCCCTCACCTATCACCCGCCGGGCGTACAACCCCGTGTCGTGATCTCCAGCGCGCGCACTGACGACGCCGTGGAGATCCGGATCGATGATGCCGGTGTGGGGATACCGGAGGCGGAGCGCGAGGAGGTCGTGGAACTGTTCGTCAGGGGGGAACGCACGCGCCAGACCCGGGGAACAGGGCTCGGCCTGCCGATCGCGGTACGCGCCGTCGAACGCCATGGTGGTCACGTGCGTATCGAAGACTCCCCCCTCGGCGGTACCCGGATGGTCATCTGCCTGCCGATGACCGACACCGTCGACACGCGTACCGACAGCGACACGGATGCGATCACCTGAGGGAGCTGTTGCTCCCGAGGTCGCCGCAGCCGGCAGACCTGGCCAGCGGGACCACAGGTACCGGCGACGCGCACCTGACTGCTTCTGCCCGGGGAGTAGTGCGCAGTGGGGGTCGTCCAGTGGGGGCTGGACCCCTCAGGCGTGCTCGCCGTGGTCGGCCACGGTGTAGCGGCGGCGCTGCTCGTGGTGCTCGGCCTGCTGGTCGTCGAGTCGCGAACCGCGTCCGGTGGCCACCGCAGTCAGCCCGACGATGCCGACGGCGGCCGCAGAAGGACCGCCACCCGGGGTGAGGACGAAGGTCGCCACGAGCACCGCGAGGAGGACGTAGCCGATCAACGCCCGCACCCGCGAACGACCGATGAACATCGCGACCGCGGCAACCAGCACCGGCACACCGATCAGGAGCCAGGTCTGCAGCAGATCCATCGTGTTCTCGCCCTCCCGACGTGGTTGCGTGCCATGGACAGGCTACCCGGCAGGGGTTCCACGGCCGCTAGCCGCCGGCACGCGGCCGGCCTCAGTGCCCCGCTGCACGCTCCTGGTCACGGGTCGTGAACACCGCCTGTCGCGCCACCTTGCGCGCAAGGGCGTCGGGGTACCCCCGGCGCACGACATGTCCATGGACGCGCCGGAAGGCCGTATCGGAGGGTGCGGCCGTCAACCGGCTCGCCCGCTCCACCGCCACTGCGAAGGCAGCGGCCTCCTGATCCTCGCTCTCCGCGGCGGCCAGGGCCGGGTCGAGGACCTCATCGTCGAACCCCCGCTCACGCAGATCACGGCGGATACGGGCAGGCGCATGCCCTGCGCGGCGCTTCTCCTCCACCAGCGCACCGGCCATGGCCGCATCGTCGACCAGCCGCTCCCGACGGGCCTGTTCGAGGGCGAGGTCGATCGCACGCGGGCTGTGCTCCCGGTCACTGAGCTTGTCCCGGAGACGGCCTTCTGCCTGCGGCGCACTCCCCGTCGAGCGACGGATGAAGGCCACCGCGCGTGCGACCTCGTCCTCGAGCGACTGCTCCAGGGCAGCGGATGGCGCGGCCGCCCGCTCGGCCGCCGCCAACTGCCGGTCGGCGTCCGCCTGGGCTGCAAGCCGGGTCGCTTCCCGGGCCCGCACCTCACCCGGCGCACCCGCCGCACCCGCGCGCGCATCCTCCACCTCGGTGGGTGGCCCGGCGGCAGGCGGCACGGGCGCGTCCTGGTCAGCGTGCGCAGGCGCAACGCGGATGGGTTCGCGGCGCACCCCCCGTTCGGCGAGCCAGGCTTCCGCATCCCGGAAGGGTCCGTCGGCAGCAGGCACCTCAGTCCTCCTCGATCGGCGCGACGCCGTCCTTGGCTGCCAAAGGTTCGAGCCCGAGCTTCTCCTTGACGCGCTTCTCGATCTCCGCGGCGACGTCGGCGTGTTCCCGCAGGAACATCCGGGCCTTCTCCTTGCCCTGCCCGAGCTGGTCACCGTCGTAGGTGTACCAGGCACCAGCCTTGCGGATGATGCCCTCCTCCACGCCGACGTCGATCAGCGAGCCCTCCTTGGAGATCCCCTCGCCGTAGATGATGTCGAACTCCGCCTGACGGAATGGCGGCGCCACCTTGTTCTTCACCACCTTCACACGCACCCGGTTGCCCACCGCGTCCGTGCCGTCCTTGAGGGTCTCGATCCGGCGGACGTCGAGCCGCACCGAGGAGTAGAACTTCAGCGCCCGCCCACCCGGGGTGGTCTCCGGAGAACCGAACATCACGCCGATCTTCTCCCGCAACTGGTTGATGAACACAGCCGTGGTGTTGGAGCGTTTGAGCGAGCCGGACAGCTTGCGCAGGGCCTGGGACATCAGTCGGGCCTGCAGGCCGACGTGGCTGTCCCCCATCTCCCCCTCGATCTCCGCCCGGGGGGTCAGTGCGGCGACGGAGTCGATCACGATCACGTCCACCGCCCCGGAGCGCACCAACATGTCGGCGATCTCCAGCGCCTGCTCACCGGTGTCGGGTTGGGAGACCAGCATCTCATTGATATCCACGCCGAGCGCCTGCGCGTAGGTCGGATCGAGGGCGTGCTCCGCGTCGATGAACGCGGCGATCCCACCCGCCTTCTGTGCCTCCGCGATCACATGCAGCGCGACAGTGGTCTTCCCGCTGCTCTCCGGCCCATAGATCTCCACCACCCGTCCACGCGGCAGGCCTCCGACGCCCAAGGCGATGTCGAGGGAGAGCGCACCGCTCGGGATCGCCGGTACCAGCTCACCGACGGTGTCGCCGAGCTTCATGAGTGAACCCTTGCCGAACTGCTTCTCGATGTTGGCCAGCGCGAGGTCGAGGGCCTTGTCCTTGTCCACGAGCATCTCCAGACGTGCGGTGCGAGCGGCGGGTGCGGTTGCTGCGAGCGTGTGTGGTATGCGGCGGCGGCAGAGCCAGGGCCGGTGCCGCGAGGTAGGAACCGTACGGTGTGGGAGTGACATCCCGGCTGCGGGCATGGCGCGGCCTGTGGACAAGTCCCGTGGGCCCGGGGCCATCACGACGAACCTCACCGTACCCGAACGGATGTTCGCAGTCGAGGAGGTGGCGTGGGTTCCATGCCGTGGCGAGGCGTTCATCCCTCGGCGACCCGGCGGCAACCTCGCCGTCGGGATGCGGGCGTAGCGTCCGCGACGTCAGCCCGACGGACCCACTTCCCCGTCGCCGGTCGACGCACGACCCTCTCCCCGGCCGCGGCGTTCCACCACGCCGCCGGCCCCGCGGGGCGGTGTCCCGTCACGCCGTTCCGCGAGCCCCCGGGATCCACCACCCGGGGGCTCAGTCGTGCGCTGCTCCGGGCCCTGCTCCGGGCCCAGCTGCGGGCCCACCTGCGGGCCCACCTGCGGGCATGGTCCGCCCCACGCACCGGACGCGCAGCGAGCAGGCACTGACTAGCGTGGCGTCCCCGTGCGCACCACGGACCCCCCTGCACGCACGACATGAGGCCCTCGACATGGATGCCGCCGAGCCAACGCAGGACCAGCCGGTCGCAGCGTCACCCGACGCCGCCCGGAGCGGAACCCGGTTCGTCTTCATCGACACGGAGACCACGGGGCTCGACTTCACCCGCCACCAGTTGACCGAGGTCGCCTGGATCGTGCGCTTCGAGGACGGTCGACAGCTCGAGCGCTGCTTCATCCCGGAGCACACCCTCGACGGTGCGGACCCGACGGCACTGGAGATGACGCGCTACCACGAGCGCATCGCTCCGCAGCCGCGCTCGCCTGCGTCCGAGTGGTTGGAGTTGTTCCTCGAGGACGCCACCAAGGCCGTGCTGGTCGGGGCCGTCCCCGACTTCGACGCGCGGCACCTGGAGAAGGCTGCTGCCCGCATCCAGCGCACCCCGACCTGGGACCACCACCTCCTCGACGTGGAGACCCTGGCCCTGCCACTGATCTCACCCGGCCCAGAGGCGCCGCGCAGCCTCGCGAAGACCTGCCGCGCCCTGGGGATCCCACACGACCAGGACCAGGCGCACGGCGCGCTGTACGACGCACAGCAGGCGATGCGTGTCTTCGACCGGGTCTACGAACTCCTCACCAGCTTGCGGGCCGCAGCTGCCCCGCTCCCACCGCCGGTCCCGCGCAACGGCAACGGCAACGGCAACAACAACGGCTCCGGCGACAGCACCGGCAAGACCACCGGCAACGGCACCTGAGCTCAGCCGGGCGCCGGCCAGGCCACCTCGGTCTCCACCACGTAGGGCCCGGGCTGCCCCGGCGGCGCACTCGCCCACAGCCCCACGGCCGCCGGCCGCCACGCCACCGGGGGAACGTCGATCCTGGCGACGTCGCCAGCGCGCACACGCGTGCGGCCACCGGCCCTCGCCAGGGTCACATGGGCCCGGAAGCGTCGTGCGGGGAGGTCGAACCCGGCCTCCCGCAGCCCGGTGTGCAGGCTGGCGACGACACCGGCCAAGGCGCCCGGTGGGTCATCGCTCACCTCCAGCAGCAGGACCCGATCGCCGAACCGACCCGCTCCGGCGATCTGGAGCCTGGGCGCGGGTCGGGGCGCCACCTCGGCCAGGCAACCACGCACCACCTCCACCGCCTGGCTGGCGGCCGCGGCGTCCACCTCACCGAGGTAGGCGAGGGTGAGGTGCCAGCTGTCGGGCGAGGTGGCGCGCAACCGCGCGCCGTCGCCGCGGAGGTGCTCGGTGGCCGCACGCACCGCTCGGGTTGGCGCGGCGGGCAGGCGCATGGCGAGGAACCTGCGGGGCGGTCGCGTACCGGCGGGCCGGTTCCCCGCGGCACTCACGACGCGCTCACGCTGGACTCACGCCGTATCCAGCCGGATCCGCAGCAGGTCCAACGCTGCACTCCCGAGCCGGGCGATCACCTGTCGGCGGTCCCCCGGGATCCGCCGTCCGTGGACCTCGACCTCGCCGTCCGGGTGTGCCAGGGCCCAGAAACAGCTGCCCACAGCCAGCCCCTCGACGCTGCTCGGGCCGGCGACGCCGGTGACCGCCAGGCCGTAGTCGACCCCGAAGCGGCGCTGCGCTGCCTGTGCCAGCGCCCGGGTGGTGGCCTCGGAGACCGTGCCGTGCTCCTCGAGCAGCGAGGTGGGCAGCCCCAGCACCTCCTGCTTGGCACGTGCGGTGTAGGCCACCACCCCGCCGGTCAGGGCAGCGGAGGCACCGGGGACGCGCCCGAGGCGAGCGGCGATGTCGCCGGCAGTGGCCGACTCCGCCGTGGCCAGGGTGGCGCCGCGGTGCGCGAGCAGGCGCACCACCACCGTCTCCAGGTCCTCGTCGTCCACACCCACCACCGCCCCGTCGAGGGCGGCCCGCACCTCGCCGACCAGCGGCTCGGAGGCGGCCAGGACCTGGTCACGATCCGGTCCGGAGACCGTGAGCCGCACCTGGATCTCATGGCTCTTGGCCAGGAAGGAGAGCACGGTGCCCTCGACCTGCGCGAGGAGCGGCTCGACGATCTCCGCCACGTCCGACTCACCGCGGCCGACCACGTGCAGGATGCGGGTCAGGGTCACCCCGCCACCGGTCAGCTCCGTCAGCAGCGGCACCACGGCGGCGTCGAACAACTCGTGCAGCTCCCAGGGCACCCCTGGCAGGGCGGCGATCCGGGTGCCTTGCGGCGCGTCCAGGGTGAGGTGGAACCCGGGCGCGGTACCCACGGGTGGGATGGGAACGGCCCCGCGGGGGATACGGGCCTGCTTGGTGTTCTGCACCGGCATCCGCCGGCCCATGGCGGCGAACCGGGCGGCGATCTCCTCCTCGAGTTCCGGATGGTGGTCGAGCTCGACGCCCAGCGCTGCGGCGACCGCTTCGCGGGTGAGATCATCGGCGGTCGGACCGAGCCCCCCACCGATGAGCACGAGCTCGACCTGCCCGGCGAGCCACCGCAGGGACAGCGCCAACCGGTCGAGGTCGTCGCCGACCGCGAGGTGGTGGACCACCTCCACGCCGTGCTCGGTGAGCCGTCTGCTCAGCCAGGTGGCGTTGGTGTCGGTCAGGTCGCCGAGCAGCAGCTCGCTGCCCACCGACAGCACCGCGGCGCGGGGTCGGCGCGGTCGGTCACCCTGCGCGGCTGCAGGGTCGGGGGAGCTCATCGGCCGCCTGCCTCGCGGGCGGCGCGTGCAAGACGGCCCGCCCGGAAGGCGTAGTCGACCCCGGACCAGATCGTCAGGACCACCGCGAGGTAGAGGAGCAGGTCCGGCGTCACGCCGCCGAGCACCGGCAGCAGGTAGGCGCCGATCGCGATCATCTGCGCGACGGCCTTGATCTTGCCCGACGCGCTGGCCGGCATCACCAGGCCCATGCCCTTGACGAGCTGGGTGCGCACCACCGTGACCGCCACCTCACGGACCACGATCACCGCAACCGCCCACCAGGGGACCTCACCGACCAGGGCGAGGGAGGCCAGCACACCCACGACCAACAGCTTGTCCGCCAGCGGGTCGGCGAGCTGCCCGAAGGGTGTCACCGTGCCGTAGCGTCGCGCCACCCACCCGTCGGCGGTGTCGGTCAGGGCCGCGATGACGAAGATCCAGAAGGCCCACCACCTCGGTGTGTCCCCGTCCTGCAGCAGCAGCCACAGGATCACCGGCACCAGGACCGCCCGCAGGAAGGTGAAGGCGTTGGGCAGGTTCAGCGCGTCGGGTCCGATGATCCGCGCCGGTGGGCCCGGCGCCGCAGCGGCTGCCTCGGCTTCCTGTGGCCGGAGCTCGGCCGGTCCGTCCTGCTGCTCGGGCCCCTCACCCACGGGTTCCTCCTGCCGTCGCCGCATCCACCTCGGCGACCAGATCGACGCCGGCGGAGTCCACCACACGAGCCGTGATGATGCGACCCGGCGGCACCGCGGCGGGGCTGCCATCACCGGCCCGCAGCTCGATCTCGCCGTCGGTGTCGGGTGCCTCCCGGTAGGAGCGCCCAAGGGTGCGCTCCTGTGGGGTGTCGGCGTCCTCCACCTCGTCGACCAGGACCTCGAGATCGCGGCCGATGAAGCGCCGACTCGCACGATCTGCCAGCTGTTCCTGCAGCGTGGTGACACGCTCGAGCCGCTCGCGGGCCAGTTCGGCCGGGACCTGGTCGGGCATCGAGGCCGAGGGTGTGCCGTCCTCCACGCTGAAGGCGAAGAAGCCGACCCAGTCGAGACGGGCCGTGCGCAGGAACGACTCCAGCCGCGCCACGTCGGCCTCGGTCTCACCGGGGAAGCCGAGGATGAAGTTGGAACGGAACACCGCGTCCGGATCGAGCGCACGGGCGCGGTCGACCAACCCCTGGAACCGCTCGTGGTCGCCGGAGCGGCCCATGCGCGCGACCACCGGGCCCGACACGTGCTGGAGCGACAGGTCGTAGTAGCTGGCGACCCCCGGCAGCTCGGCGATGGCGGACAGGAGCTGCTCGGTCAGCTCAGCCGGCTGCAGGTACATCAGGCGTAGGCGCTCGATGCCCTCCACGGCGGACAGGGCCGAGAGCAACAGCGGTTGCAGGTCGCGACCACCGGGCAGGTCCTTGCCCCAGGAGGTCGTGTTCTCACTGACCAGCACCAGCTCGCGGACCCCCTGGGCTGCCAACCAGCGCGCCTCCTCGACCAGCTCCTGCAGGGGCCGGGACCGGAACCGTCCCCGGAACGAGGGGATCGCACAGAAGGTGCAGACGCGGTCGCAGCCCGAGGCGATCTTCAGGTAGGCCCAGGCGCGGGGACCGCCCTGGGCGCCGAGGTGGCGGACAGGGAAACGCGGGCCGCTGGCGGGCATCCGGTCCAGATCATCCTGGGTGACATCGTGCGCAGCGCTCGTGGCGGCGACAGCAGGCGGGGCTGTTGCGACGGGAGGTGCCGTGAGCGGCGGCGGTGGTTCCGCCGGCGCGGTCGGCTCGGGTGTCGGCGTGAGCAGCAGCGGCAGGGCGAACCGTGTGGACGCCGCGTCGGCGTCGGTGCCCTGCCCGCGATCACTGCTGCCGGCACGGCCGCGATCACCGGGGCCAGCCGATCCCTTCGAGCGGCTCCCCGGATGGGCGGGACCGACACCCAGCACCCGCTCGGAGACCGCACCAGCGAGGACCTGTCCTGCGATGGCCGGCAGGCGGGGGTAGCCGTCGAAGCCGACGATGGCGTCGGCCTCGGGGATGGCCTCAGCCAGTTCGTGGGGGTAGCGCTGCGCCATGCACCCGACCACCAGAACGGCACGGGCCACGCCATCCTCCTTCAGCTGGCAGGCGGCGAGGACGGTGTCGATGGACTCCTGCTTGGCGGGAGCGATGAAGGTGCAGGTGTTGACCAGCACCACCTCGGCGTCAGCGGGATCCTCGACGAGGTGGTGGCCATCGCGGTGGAACAGCCCGGCGAGCTGCTCGGTGTCGACCTCGTTGCGTCCACAACCGAGCGTGATGATGGCGACCTTGCGCGCGCCCGCGGGCGTGCGTACCTCGTCGTGGTCGGTGGCGACGACGTCGCCGGCTTCCTGCACGGTGGACACGCTCGACCTCCTGGGTCGCCGCTGCCGGCGGCCGACGGGCATCACGCCTCGGTGCGACCCTCAGGGGTGTAGCGCACGGTCAACGGGACCCCCGGATCACCCTGGGGCCCGAGATCCTCACCGTTGAGCGTGGCCCGGACCCCGCCGGGGTTCCCGAAACGGATCTCGATCTCCTGCTCCGCGTCGAACTGCAGGGTCTCACCGGCCGGGACGGTCTGCTCCACCACCGGTGTGTCGTCAGCGATCACCCGGATCCACGACGCGGACTCGAAGGCCAGCAGCAGTTCGACGCCCTCGAAGGCCTCCTCGACCTCCTCCTCCGGCTCCTCGACTTCCTCCGGGGGATCGGGATCGTCGCCGTCCCCAGCGCCGTCCTCCTCATCGGTTCCTACCTCGCCATCGTCGTCGGAGGGGGCGTCGTCGCCCTCATCCTCGGCGCTGACAGGCGGGGTACCGAGGGACTCGTCCGGACTGGCCTGGTCGGGCGCTCGCCCATCCGTCGTCCCGAGCACCGCGAGCCCCGCGATCACCACGACGGCAGCAAGGAGCCAGGCGATCCACGCCGGAGGTGCCGAACGACGCTCCTTGGGCGCGCTGACATCGCCCACCAGCGATGCGGCGTGGACGTCGTCGTGGCTGACCTCACGTCGGAAGATGTCGAGCAACGGTGCGGGATCGAGGCCCAACTCCATCGCGTAGCTGCGCAGGAAGCCCTTGGCGTACACATCGCCGCCGAAGGAGTCGAAGGCCTCATCCTCGAGGGCCTGCAACTGTGAGACGCGCGCACGCAGTGCAAGGGCCGCGTCCTCCAGCGACCGGCCCTGTGCCTCCCGGGCATCGCGCAGCGTGGCGCCGATCCCGGTTGACGACGTCTCGCCTGGCATGGTCCTCCGTGCGGCCTGAGGGACGGGGTGGTGCCGTGACCAGCCCGTGGGATCCCGTCCGGGGTCCCAACGATCGCTCTGCTGCCGCAGGGTACGAGGGCCGTACACCATGTGCACCGGGTCTGCACGATGCTGGCTGCAGACACCTATTGCGGTGCAGCTGCTGCGGAACCTAGCGCGTCTGTGCGCCCCTGGTTCGGGTAGTCGCGCGCCTGTGGCTAGGATGCGCACCTATGAACGCATGCACACGCCTCTGGCTCCTCACCTGCGCCGCCCTGCTGGCGGTCGCCCTCCTTGCTGTTCCTGCGATGGCGCAGGAGGATGACACCGATGTCGGCGACGAGGTCCTCGTCGAGGAGACCGTCGACGCTGAGGAAGCGGAGGGAAGCGGGCGCATCGTGCTCGCCGACAACCCGCGCGACCGCCTGGGACTCCTGCTGCTGACCGCGATGGTCGTCGGTGGCGGCATCGCCCTGGTCAACGGCCGCAAGCAGCTCAAGGGACGCAATCCGCAGGCCAGCGGCGAGTTCCGCTGGCGCTGAGCCGCCGGCCTCCTCGACAGGACCGCAGCGCGCAGCCTGTCGTCGTCGCCGCGTGCCTGTCGTCGTCGCCGCGTGCCTGTCGTCGTCGCCGCGTGCCTGTCCGAATCCAGGCTAGGCGAGCGTCCCGCGGGTGCGGGCCTCGTCGAGATCCTCCGGCTGCCACAGCACGTCGCGCGCCTTCGATCCCTCGTTGGGGCCGACCACGCCGTGCTCCTCGAGTTCGTCCATGAGCCGCCCGGCCCGAGCGAAACCGATCCTGAGCTTGCGCTGCAACATCGAGGTCGAGCCGAGCCCGCTGGTGACCACCTGTTCCGCGGCGCGCCACAGCAGCGCCTCATCGGAACCGTCGTCGCCGGAACGAGCGGCGTCGGTCTGCTCGGCGTCCGCCCCCTCCTTGACCACGCGGTCGTCGTACTCCGCGTGCCGCTGGGCCTTGCAGAAGCTGACCGCCGTGGTGATCTCACGTTCGGTGACCCAGCACCCCTGCAGCCGGGTGGGCTTGCCCTGGCTTGCGGGGAGGAACAGCATGTCGCCCTTGCCGACGAGCTTCTCTGCACCGTTCATGTCGATGATGGTGCGCGAGTCGGTCTGGGAGGCCACCTGCAGCGCCAGACGTGAGGGGATGTTCGCCTTGATCAGACCGGTGATGACGTCGACCGACGGTCGCTGGGTGGCGATGATCATGTGGATGCCCACCGCCCGGGCCATCTGCGCGATCCGACAGATCGCGTCCTCGACGTCCCGGGGGGCGACGAGCATCAGGTCCGCGAGCTCGTCGATGACCAGCAGGATGTAGGGCAGCGGTTGCGCGTCGAGCTCCGTGGGCAGCCCGTCGTCGTCGGGCGGGCCTGGCCGGGTCGCGACCTCGCCGGCGGCGACGGCCTCGTTGTAGCCATCGATGTTGCGGAAGCCGAGCTGGGCGAGCAGTTCGTAGCGCTGCTCCATCTCCTTGACGCACCACTGGACCGCGTCCGCCGCGCGCCGTGGGTCGGTCACCACCGGCGACAGCAGGTGTGGAGCACCCTCGTAGGCGTTGAGCTCCACGCGCTTGGGGTCGATCAGGATCATGCGGACCTGGTCCGGCCGAGCCCGCATGACCACCGAGGAGATCATCCCGTTGAGGGTGACGGACTTGCCCGAACCCGTCGCCCCGGAGACCAGCAGGTGGGGCATGGTGGCGAGGTTGATCAGCTCCGGGTGGCCGGCGATGTCCACGCCGAGCGCCACCGTCAGGGGGTGCGGGTCCGCCGCGGCCTCCGTCGAGCGCAGGATGTCGCCGAGGGTGATGAGGTCGCGCTGGCGGTTGGGGACCTCCACACCGATCGCCGACTTGCCCGGGATCGGCGCCACGATGCGCACGTCAGGAGCCGCCAGGGCGTAGGCGATGTCGTCGCCCATGTTGGCGACCTTCTTGACCTGTACACCGGGGCCGAGTTCGATCTCGAAGCGGGTCACGGTGGGTCCACGCGAGTGGCGCGCGACGGTGGCATCGATCCCGAACTGGTGGAAGGTCTCCTGCAGCGCGGCCGCCTGGGCGTCGATGACCCGACGCGACTCCTTGCCGACCGCGCGGCCGCCCGCCAGCAGGTCGAGCGCCGGCAGTTGGTAGTCGTCGTAGGACTTGACCGGGCGGATCTTCCGGGCCTTGCCGGGCCGCTCTGCGGGGACCTTGGCCCGCTCGACGGGGGGATCAGGGACGCCGCCAGGCCGGACATCGGCGTCGGTCACGGCCGCGCCGGCGTCCCCTTCGCCGAGCAGGTCCTCGCTGAGTTCCGGCTGGGAGGCGCTGGTGCCTGCCAGGGTTGCGCGCACGCGGGTCGGCGTGGGCGCAGCGGACCCGTCCGTCACGGCGCCGTCGTCATCGGGGTCCCCACCACCCCGGCCACGCCGACCGCGGCGTCCACGTCCGGCCGGCGCACTCGCCGCAGGTGCGCCAGTGCTGTCAGCGCCACGATCGCCATCCCCGGCGCCGGTGTCCTCGACCGCTTCGTCGGTGTCCTGTTCCCGCCCCGGTAGCACGGCACCGCGCAGCAACTCCACGACCCGGCCGAAGGACGTGCGGGTGATGATCAGGACGCCGAGCAGCACGACCGCCGCCAGCACCGCCCCCGCACCCCAGGAGGACAGCGCCCAGGTCAGCGGTGCAGCCGCACCCCACCCCAGGAGGCCACCGGCCTGCCACAGAGCCCGGATGCCGTCAGCCGGGTCCGGCATCCCTGCCATGAGGTGGAGTCCGCCGAGCAACCCGAGCAGCAGGATGGAGGAGCCCACGGCGATCCGGCCGACCTCGGGTCCCGGACGACCGATGACCACCAACAGCCCGAACCAGGTCAGCAGCACAGGTGTGGCGTAGCCGATCAGACCGAGGAGTCCGAGCGCCAGCGCCTCGAGGAAGTCTCCCACGGGACCGGCGGCGTCCGCGTAGGTACCAAGCCCCGCCAGCACCCCGAAGAGGACCAGCGCCAACCCTCCGATGTCGCGACGCCGCTCGCCGAGGTGCTCCCGGAAGGCGCCACGAACCCCGCCGGAGGTCGTATCGCCACCTCCGGCGCCCGTGGAGGCACGCGAGCCGTCACCCGTGCGCCGTGAGGTGGTACCGCTGCCTGCCGTGGCGCCGCTGCGCGTGGCGTTGCCCTTGCCAGCGCCCTTGCCGGTCTTCCCAGCGCCCTTGCCGGCGCCCTTGCCGGTCTTCCCAGCTGCGGAATCAGCCCGCGATGACCCCGACCGGGACCCACCGGCGCTCTTCGCCGTGCCCTTGTGTGTGGCGCGCGCGCCACTGGTCGAGGAGGCGCCTTTCCGTGTGCCTGTGGGCGAGGCCACGTTCCCCCCTCGATCGGTCCGGTAGTGGTGTTGGAAGGGTAACGGCAGAACACGCGTGGAACACCACCCCTGACGCGGAGCGCACCACCGCCTGGCGCTGTCGCGCCCTGCTCCTGCCGGACCCTGATCCTGTGGACGGGTCGCGCCGCAGCCGCGAGCAAGTTACGGTTACGGCACCGTAAGGTACGGGCCCGTAGCGCTGTCTGTCCCTGCCGGCACGGCACCGCACCTGCGACCCCGCCGACATCGGCCGGGACGCACCAACGAGGAGCACCACGTGGAACCGACAGTGATCCAGGGAGGGATGGGGGTCGGCGCGTCGAGTTGGCAGCTGGCCCGCGCCGTGGCCGAGTCCGGCCAGCTCGGCGTGGTCTCCGGCACCGCCGTCGCCGTGACCGTGGCCCGCCGACTCGCCGAGGGCGACCCCGGCGGCCACCTGCGTCGTGCGCTGGCAGCCTTCCCCGTGCGTGAGATCGCGGAGCGCGTGCGCGACCGCTACTACCGCGAGGAGCCGCGGAGCCGCGGCGCCCGCTTCCCCGGTGTTGCCCGACCGGTCCTCGAGCCCTCGCGCAAGGACCTCGAGCTGTTGGTGGTCGCCAACTTCGTGGAGATCACCCTCGCCAAGCAGGGCACCGACGGCCTGGTCGGCGTGAACTACCTGGAGAAGATCCAGCTGCCCACGCTGCCCTCGCTGTACGGCGCGGTCCTGGCCGGCGCCGACGCGGTCCTGATGGGTGCCGGCATCCCGGCCCACATCCCCGCCCTCCTCGACCGGCTCTCCCGCCATGAGGACGTGGAGATGCGCATCGACGTCGAGGGTGGTGACAAGGCCATCTCCCGCTTCTCCCCCGCGGCGTTCCTCGACGGTCACCCCGCCCCGGAGGTCACCCGGCCGCGGTTCTTCGCGATCGTCTCCTCCCACACCTTGGCGACCTACCTCGACCGCAACACCTCCGGAGCTCCCGACGGCTACGTGATCGAGATGCCCGTGGCCGGCGGCCACAACGCACCCCCGCGGGGCAAGCCCAACCTCGACGAGACCGGACAACCGGTCTACGGCACCCGGGACGCGGTGAAGCTGGACGCGATCGCAGCCCTGGGCAAGCCCTTCTGGCTGGCCGGTGGCTACGGCTCGCCGGACCGGGTCGAGGAGGCCCTGGCCAGCGGCGCCGCCGGGGTCCAGGTGGGCACGGCTTTCGCCTTCTGCGAGGAGTCGGGCCTGACCGAGGAGCTCAAGCGCAGCGTCCTGGACCGGGTCGTGGACGGTTCCATCTCCGTACGGACCGACCCCATCGCGAGCCCGACGGGCTTCCCCTTCAAGCTCGTGGAGCTCGACGGCACCATCGCCGAGCCGGAGGTCGCGGAGGCCCGCCCACGCAAGTGTGACGTCGGTTACCTGCGTGAGGCCTACCGCAAGGACGACGGCGACCTCGGCTACCGCTGCTCCGCGGAGCCGATCACCGACTTCGTCAACAAGGGTGGCACGGAGCAGGACGCCGAGGGCCGGCGCTGCCTGTGCAACGGCCTGCTCACCGCGATCGACCTCGGCCAGGTCCGCCGGGAAGGCTACGCCGAGCCTGCCGTGCTGACCGCCGGCGACGACCTCGTCGACCTCAAGCGGCTGCTCAACGGCTCCACCAGCTACACCGCCCGTGACGTGATCGACCACCTCCTGGGCGTCGACGCTCGGGCCTGATCCGCGTCGTGGACCAGGCCCGGACCGCACAGGCTGTGCAGCGAAACGACGCCGAACACGTCGAAACACTGCACAACCCCTTGGGACACCACAACCGGAGGCCCGGACCGCACAG
>LKMJ01001977.1_pt1 | contig 18539 bp, 13 predicted proteins | sample 643391 | NCBI WGS metagenome assembly LKMJ01 (sample SAMN04112250, study PRJNA286221) | soda lake metagenome | biome: soda lake; feature: Kulunda Steppe; material: water; isolation source: sample PL-Br10 brine of Picturesque Lake | place: Russia: Kulunda steppe | collected 2010-07 | reverse complement strand
ATGAAGTTGAAGCATTAGTTGAACGGTTGGATGAGAAAAAGACCAAACGGAACAAAAAGCAATCTGAATTGGGTGATGACCTTCAACCAGAATTAGAATCGTTAAACAAGGAATTCGATGAATATGTGGATCGGATTGAGAGCCTCCAAAATGAGTTAGAGGGTGCTGACGTGGAACCATCAGAGTTGCCGGATAAGCGGGAAGAATTAGAAGGTAGGCGTGATGAACTTGTTGATGAACGGAGTTCTATTCGTGGTGACAAGAAGGCTGCACAAAATGAGTTAGAGCGAGCGAGAGAATTGCAAGAGAAAGGGAAATGTCCGGAGTGTGGGCAAGATGTTAGTGATGCACCGCATGTGAACCGGATTGGTGAATTAGAAGACGAGATTGAAGCGTATGAAGAGACGTACCAAGAGATTGGAGCAAGGATTGAGGATGTTGACGAGCAACTGGACGCGCTCTCGGAATTGGAAAACACTGCAGATGAGTTGAGTGAGATCAGTCGTGATAAGCGGAATGTGAAACAATTAATCGAAAAACAGGAGGAGTCGATTGAGGATGTCACGCAGACAATTGAACGGCTTGGTGAAGAAATCGAGTCACATCAGGCCAGTATTGAAGAGAAGAAAGAAACGTTTGAAGAGAAGAAAAATGAAAAGGGGGAAGTCGAGGAAGTGCTGGATGAATTAACTGACGCAAAGGTAGAGGTGGATAAGAAAGTAACAGTGGTGGAAACTGTGCTGCAAATTCATGATGAGAAAGGTGAATACGAGTCACAGGTTAGCAAGTGTGAAACAAATATTGAACATAAGAATGAACTAATTTCAGAAAAGCGTGATCAATTGTCGTCCCTAGAGGGTGAGATGGGTGCGATCGAGTCACAGGTTGACGAAGATGCGTTGGAAGTTGCTGAAAGTCGGTTAGATAACGTAGAGGGAGAGATTTCATCTGTTAAGGATGAGATCTCATCGGTTGAGGATACAATCGGTCGGAAACAACAGGCAAAGGGGAAAGTCCAAAATACAATCGATCGGTTAGACGAGTTACGAGAAGAGAAGGATGGATTGGATGAACAAGTTGCTGCGTTGTCGGAGTTGTATGAACAGTTAGAGGAAACAGAAGAGATGTATACACAGCTCCGTGGTGATCTGCGCCACCAGAACATTCGACGGTTGGAGCAGTTGTTGAATGATATGTTTGATCTGGTGTACCAGAACAATGCGTATGCCCGTATTGAATTAGATGGTGATTATAACGCAACTGTGGTCGAGAAAACGTCTGCAGAATTGGATCCGAAGAAGCTATCTGGTGGTGAAAGTGCGTTGTTTAATTTGAGTCTTCGTTGTGCGATTTACCAGCTGCTTGTCGAAGGGATTGATGGTGTGACGCTCATGCCACCATTGATTCTTGATGAACCGACTGTGCATCTTGATGAAGGGCATATCGGGCAGATCGATGGGATTGTTCGGCGGATGCGTGATATTGGTGTTGAACAGACGATAGTGGTGTCACACGACGATGAAATTATTGATTCGTCTAATCACCGGATCCGTGTTGAGCAGGAAGATGCGTCGAACAGGTCACGTGCAATTGAGGAGTCGGCGTTGGTTTTCTAACGCTGATATTGCCGGTAGTTGAATTCGCTGTTGCGTTTCAGTACAAATTGAATATGTGTGAAAGGGTTTGCAGGGTGTTGTGAAAATTGTAGTGGAAGATGAGGGGGAGAGGCTGGTGCTGATATAATAAATGGTGTGTTTCTATGGGGTTATTATACACAGAAACATATTTTCACAGACATGTCTTTAATATTATTTTATCCCCCCACTACCAATACAGAAACAAGAGCGTTTTTCTGGCCTGTATTTGGCGGTGTTTTATTAATAATTATAGAAAAGTGAAAATCAATCAGAGCAGTGCAAATGTTTATTACCGTCATACGGTTATTGGTGAATGTCAATTGCAAATCGGTGTGTCCACTGCAGTTGTAACGTTGCAAAACCCGTCAACCAAACACAATCAATGAGGGATCAGAATAAGCATGTACTCAGACGATTCAAATAACGCGAATTCCGTACAGACTATGATTAACGACGCATGGGATGAATTGAACGCTACTCAAAATCCTTCATCCTCGACTGACTCACCAACACCAAAACGTAAAAACGCACTTTCACAGGATTCAAAATCAGACAAGTTCATTGTGAACTCCGATGGCGAAGTCGTCCCCTTCGAAAAAAGTGAATTGAAACCCATTGAAACATGGGGGGCAAAAAACACAACTGAAAAAACACTGAATGATATTTTTTCACCGCCGTCATCTGATTCAGATTCCGACGAAACTTTTTCCCGATCCGAAACCCAATCGCGTCCTCTCAAACCAATTTCAACTTATGCCAAACAGGCACGTGAAGAAAAAGAAAATACAACCGATAATCCAACACAAACTGCCTGTAACACAACGGATGAAGAGTTAGGTGATGAGGAACACTTGCCAACCGGGAACGAAGTTATCGGAGAAGTGTGTCCTGAATGTGATTCGTCAATCACTATCGAAGGATCGGACCAATATTGTGAAGAATGCGGTTTTCTTCTCACAGACGAGAAAATCGATCCGGGACCAGAATGGCGAGCATTCGATCAAAAACAACGAAACTCCCGAAGTCGTGTTGGCGGTCCAGTGAAAAACAACATCCACGACAAAGGTCTTTCCACTGTCATTGGAAACGATAACACTGATGCAAACGGAAATCCACTCAGTCAGAAAATGAAGAAGAAGATGGGAAGGCTTCGAAAATGGGACAGTCGCTTCAAAGTCAAGAATACGAAAGAACGGAATCTCAGACAGGCATTCGGGGAAATTCAACGGATCGCAAGTGAAATGGATCTCCCTGAGTTCGTTGAAGAAACAGCCTGTACGATTTACCGGCGAGCACTCGATGAAGAATTACTGCCTGGCCGATCGATTGAAGCAATGGCATCTGCCTCTGTTTACATTGCTGTCCGGCAAGCAGGGATCCCCAAAACACTCGATACTCTGGTGACTTACTGCCGGGTTGATGAGTCACGCGTCACAGGCGCGTACAGTTACGTTGGACGTGAGCTCGGGATTGAGATTGAACCACCTGAAGTCCTTGAGTACTTGAGTCGCATCGCAAGTGATCTTGAAGTATCAACACAAACGGAACGGAAGGCAGAAGAGTTGCTCGAAAACTCTGTCAATAAGAAATTGCATAGCGGGAAAGATCCATCTGGAATGGCAGCTGCTGCAGTGTACGCAGCGACCATGATTACACGGTGTGATCGTGTCACACAAGAAAGTGCATGCGAAGCCGGCGATGTCTGTGAACTAACCATCAGGACACGGCACCGTGAACTCCTGGATGCATACGGTATTGCTCACGAAGACGTTTCTCCTCCTTCAAAAACAGAAGTGAATGAGTCAAAAACAGAAACCGAATCTTCACCGGTCGGTAGTGAAACGGTCAATACCGAGGCTACTGCAAATTAGTTCCTTCACATCTCCTGCTAACCCTTTTATAGATTGACTAGCTTTACTTCTACATGACGTTGTGCAAGTTCACGCCTTTACCACAAGAGGAAAGAGCAGTATCCGCTGTGATTGGTGTAGTTATTATGATCGCTGTCACTGTTGTTCTTGCCGGAGTGATTTGGAGTTTTGTCCTAGGTGCTGGCGAGGATCTTAATCAAACAACACCAGAAGCAGACATCTCGTTCAGTTATAACGCTACGACAAATGAGGTTGTGATTACTCATGGTGGGGGGGAGTTACTAAGCGATAGTAATACGGGCGTACTTACCGTGCAGAAAGAAGCAGAGACAGAGGGGGATTGGGGTGGTAAATTTGACGAAGTTAGTTCCGAAGACACAATCACTGAAGCAACAATCACAGAGCAAATTGAAACGGGTGATTTGATTTGGGAGTCCGAGAGTGAAGACACTGGCCTCCAATCCGGGGACGAAATCACAGTGACTTGGGAATCGCCCGATGGTTCAAATAGTAATGTTATCGGGTCGTTCACAGCTCCTTAGCTGAGTCACCAACGAGTGTGGGATTTCCGGATCTGGGTTACAGGATTATTTCTTAACGTCCTCCTGTGATAATAGCGGGATGCCTGACTCACAGTAATAATCAAGTTGTTCAGTACATTCTACGTGTTTGTCAAGCACTCAGTGAAATTACGGTTATAAGATGTGCAGTGAGTTAGTTAGCGTCTTCGTTGAGGAACATCTCACTTAGAATGCCCTCAACGTCATCCAAGTACTGAGTAGGATCAGTACCGTATTGTTCACGGGCCATAGCAACGTCTTTTGAAGCCGTTCCCGCGTCGATTTCTTCATCGGTTGTGTTCAGGTACCGGTGAACGCGGTCTCGGGTTTCGGCTGCAGCGTCTAGGACCCACGCGTATCGGTCTTCTTTACTCATCCGGACAACTTCTTCAGGTGCCAACTCGATGCGGTGTTCGCCTTCGTCGGTTTCCCAGTGACTGGCTTTACCGACAATACCAACGCGTGCTGGAAGTTCAAGTTCCTGCAGTTTGTTGGCTTGGTCTGGTTGGTACTTCGAAGAAGCGGTAACGTAGAAGTAATCGTTGCCGTCATGGAGACGGGCAGTGACGAACTTCCCACCGCTGTTTTCGCGGACTCGAAGGTTGTCTTCTGTGAGAACACCAACGACGAAGAACCGATTTGCTCGTTCACCTGATGGGAGGAGCGTGTACTTCGGGGCACGATCGCTGTCTTCGGTCTTGAACTGGTATTCGCTATCGCGGAATTCCGATGCGAAGACGCGAACTGCCGCGTGTCGTGTTGGTCGGTCGTTACTACTGTCGTTTGAATTGGTGGTCGTTGACATAACTTCTTCGGATTGGGTGTTTGTTTGACTCATGCTGCCACCTCGCTGTCCTCGTCACCATCTGATGAGTGAAGCGAGTCGAGGAGATCCTGTGCTTGTTCGGTCCAGTCGTCATGTTGGACGCGCTGGAAGTTGTTCACGATGACGAATTCACCGACGTCATTTCCGGCGATACTGTAGTATCGCCCAAGTAGCATCGGTTTCATCTCTCGGAGGACTGCTTCCATCTGCATCGCGTCTTCAGCAATTTCGATGGCTTCATCAAGCGAAATTCCTGTCAGGGCTTCAGTTGCTTCAGCACCGAAGAAAACTGAGTGGGCTTTTTCTCCGTCATCGATGATGGTTTTGAGTCGAAGGTCGAATTCACCGTCAACTTCACCGTGAGTTGGGCATTTCCCGTCTGAAAGGACGTGTGTGCACTCTTCTTTCGGGCAACGTTTAATGAGCCCACTTTTCTCCTGGATATCGACGATCGATCCAGTAATTTCAGAATCGTTTTCTGGTGGTGTGTAGGTCTCATCCAGTTTGGTTACGGTGGTAGTGGAGGTGAGTTTCACACCAATCCGGCCTTGGTAGGCATCACCAACAACAGCTTGAAGTGAGTATGTCTCACCGACTTCAAGTTCCTGTGATTCGTTTTCTTCAATTGCCTCATCTGGAACAGTGAAAACTGTCGTGCCAGTGTCGTCAGCGATGATCCCTTTCTGTGTCATCCAGGACTTCTGGTCATTTGAAAGGTCAAAGAGTTCTTGGACTGTGCCGCGGATATTCATCCATTCTTCGTCCTGGTCTACGGTAAGATCACCGATGTCGTAGTCTTCATCCTGTGGTGAAGATGGTGATCCGGATCCGCTGCCCTCGTTGATTTCTTCGTCACCGTCGTAGTCGTCCATGTACGTGTTCCGCGTGCTGCGGACAGCTTCTTCTAGTGGGACATCAAACTCAGTGACGAGTTGGTTAAGGGAACTTTCGATTTCGTCAACCGATGCGTCTAGGTCGTCTGGAAGGCTCTCGGCGAGCTCCTCTGCTTCGTTGCGGACTGTCATGATGTTCTTACCTCCCAAGATTGTTGGAGGCATTTACTTATTTTGTATGTGGTATTATAAAAGGTTGCAAAGTCACCTTCCGTTTCAGGGGTAATTACAGAACAAAACGGTTTGTCCGCGAATACATTCAATGATTTATTGGGAATAACTGCCCTTGAGTGTTAGGCGTCTGGTGGGTATCTTACTCCACCGTCCTTTTTCGTGGACATGTAATTGGTATCTATTATTGGTGTTGCTTGTTGGGACACTATCTTTAGTCTTGTATGCGCGTGGGTTTAAGTCAATCCGGACTTATACACGATTATGGGATTTCGAGACTGGGTTCCATCTATCAGTAGTTCTACAGACCCAGGGAAAAGCACTGCGGGTGACAGTAATCAAGAAACGGGTGTTGTTAGAGGTGAATACGGATGGGAAGATTATTTAGAAGAGTATTCTCCTGGAGAATTCAGGTCAGCAACTGACAGTGCAGAAACTGCATATGATGATTTACCGAATAAATACAAGCACGATGAGATAACCCCGGCCTCACTTCCAAATTCACTCCATAATGCAAGCAGGATCTCTAACCAGCTTTCTGATGTTATTGACAGAAACACAGTGAATATTGAGTATGAGAATGAGGAAGAGTTTTTCACGAACACGAGCGGGATACCGACGGTAGTTTCCCGATACGACCTTGAGCGTGCTGTGCCGGACAAGAAAAAACAGGAGTTGGTTGAAATAAATCGGTACTGGGTGAATAAACCGTTTGCATTCATTATTATTTTCCGTTCAACGAAGGAAAATGAAATCAAGTACTTTGCTGTTGAACCTCACGTGAACCTTGAAGAAAAACGGATATTGAACTTCCTCAAGAATAAATTACAAGATACAATCAAATTTTCTGAAGAAGTCTCTCGTGGTGAGCGATCAAATCCAGAACGTTCCGCGCGGATTGAAGAAGAAGCATACAAACTCCTCTTCCGGTATGACCTGATCAGCAAAACACCATTTGAGGAAAACAGTGATGAAAAATCAGGAGAACATGACGAAGTCGGGAAATTGTCTTATAGTAGCGAGGCTACAGAGTCAACAAACGATGCAAGTGAGTCTGGGGATGATGAAGATGAGAATTCATCGGATTCAGGCGGTCTCTTTAGCTTCAGCTCTAACAACAATGAGCAGTCGATCGTTGATAAACTTGTGCAAGAAGAAATTGAAAAGGCCAAAGAAGAAGCAACACCAGATCACGTTTACACACCTTCAGAAAAGTTACCAAATCTTGATGGTGAATTCGCACGCCCAGAAAGGAACGTCATCAATGAGGGCGCAACAGAACTTACAGACTACCAAGTGGTCAAGTTATCATATTACTTAAAACGCGATTCAGTCTCATATGGAAAAATTGATCCGATAAAGCACGATATTCACGTTGAAGACATCTCCTGTGACGGGTACAACATGCGTGTGTGGGTATATCACGGTGATCATGAACAGATCATCAGTAATATTCAGCACGGTGAGCAAGAATTGGATGACTTTGTAGTAAACCTTGCACAGCGAGCAGGGCAGGGGATCTCAAAACGACAACCGCAGGTAGATATTACCTTGCCTGATGGATCTCGTGGACAGCTTACACTCGGTGCAGAGGTGTCAGACCATGGTACAAATTACACAATCCGTCAATTCAATGATGTTCCGTTTACTCCAATTGACCTTATCAATTGGAAAACGTTCTCACCTGAACAGATGGCATTTCTGTGGCTCTGTATCGAGAACCACAAGAGCCTGATTTTTGCTGGTGGGACAGCATCTGGGAAGACGACATCATTGAATGCAGTGTCTCTCTTCATCCCATCGAACACAAAAATCGTCTCAATTGAAGACACGCGAGAAGTGGAACTCCCACAACGGAACTGGGTAGCTAGTGTTACACGGTCATCGTTTACAGAAGATGGTGTTGGAGAAGTTGATGAATTCAGTCTGCTAGAGGCTGCACTGAGACAACGACCGGACTACATCGTCATGGGAGAGATCAGAGGTGAAGAAGGTCGGACATTGTTCCAGGTGATGAGTACAGGCCACACAACGTATACTACCTTCCACGCAGACTCTGTAGGAGAGGTAATTAAACGATTCACGACAGATCCAATTAATGTTTCAAAAACACTGTTTACCGCATTGGACCTTGTTTCCATTCAGACCGCAACGCGTGTGGACGGGAACAAAGTCAGGAGAAATAAGGCCCTTACAGAGATCAATAATTACAGTGCTGAAACAGACGAGATTAACGTCAATGACGTCTATCAGTGGATTGCAGAAGATGATAATTTTGAACAAACAGAGAATTCACAGATCCTCAATACAATTCAGTTCGACAGGGGATGGGATGAAGATCGTCTGGACCGTGAGTTGCGGAAACGTGAAGTGGTGATTGCATACCTGATCTGGAATCGTATCAACACATACAGAGAAGTAGCAGCAACAGTCCAGGCATTCATCAATGGACCAGATGTTGTCTTAGGCTTAATTGCAAACGAGGTACTTGAAGAAAGTCTAGAAAACCTCCGTGATATGGAAAGTGTAGCGATCGATATTGACCCAGAAAAAGAAGCAATGGTTCCACGGCCCGATCCACCAGAAGACATACTGAAATGGGCAAAGGATGTCCTTGACCGTGAAAAAAACGGTGTGTTGGAGGACAAGCAAGAAATAGATCCGGATGGGAAAATTGCGGACTTGTTACGCGATGCAGAGCCATCGAACGCTAACCAAGCACCCAGCGGAGAGCAGACTGGCACAGACGATGTTGATGATGGGTTTTCAGAGTTCGTTTCCGGATCTGATATGAACTCTTCTACTGACACTGAGGATGAACCCGTTGTTGATCAGTTAACGAAAAATACTGACAACGAAGACTCTCATTGAAATCCATGTCTCCAGACAGACCTGATCCTGAAAACCGATCATATGACCAGCATGAGCGGTTAGTTAAGGTAGCAGACCAATCTGAACTCAAAGTGAAATTAAGTGAGGTGTTTTTACCTCTTTACCACAGACTGTACGATCCTGATGATGACTTTGTGACGAAAACCCGAGCGAAACTTGGTAAGGCACGAGTAGATGCAACACCAGAGATGTACATTTCACGGGCATTGGGATATGGTGTTATCACAGGGATCTCGTTATGGATCTTTACGCTCACTACCTCAATCCTTGTTCTCACATTCACAGGCTTTGAAGTCGGAACAGTATTCGGAGTTCCAATTGATAATGAAACAATCGCAGCAATTGTTCGGGCAATACGAACACCAGCGATTCTTTTTATCACAGGAGTTGTCTGTGGTGTCATTGGGGGGTTAACAGGGTTTTACGGACCATTCGTTTATCTTGGGCTGACCGCTAGCAGCCGGGAGCGTGAGATAAACACACTCCTTCCTGATTCTGTGTCGTATATGTACGCGTTGTCTGTTGGAGGAATGAATCAAATTGAGATCATCCGCGCCGTTGCAGAGAGTGAAGATGTTTATGGGGAAGTGTCAAGAGAGTTCCAGACAATCATACAAGAGACAGAGTACTTCGACATTGACTACAAAACAGCAATTCAACATCGTGCTCGTGAAACACCCAGCTCGAACTTATCACAGTTCCTTGCAGATATGCTTTCAATCCTAAATAGTGGTGGAGATCTCACTGAATTCCTTGATGACAAAACAGACAAACAAATGCGTGTTGCAAAAGAAAACCAGAAAGACCTCCTCGAAATGTTAGAGTTATTTGGGGAAATGTATCTGAACCTCTCACTGTTACCACTTCTCCTCATCATCTTGATTACTATCATGCAGTTAATGGGCGGAGCATCTGATTTCATGCTGTATTCTGTTATTTATATCCTCATCCCAATGCTTGGGTTTGGATTCGTAATCCTCATCTCAACAGTTCTTCCGGATGATCCAGGAGATGGGAATCTCTCACTTGAAGGGGATGAAAAAGCAGCATCAAACTCCCTTCTCGATTTCTCAACAACAAAAGAATTCAAGGGACTCACACCGTTATTCAACGAAGTTCACTCTAAAGAGCTCAAACACCGAACGAAGAAAATACTGAAAGCACCGCACAAATTGTTCATTGAACGGCCGTTACTGACGCTACTTATTACTGTTCCCGTCTCGATCGCAGTCCTCGTAGCTGGAGTTCTTTCTGGCATTGCCCCACGATCCATTGACGAAATGTTTAGTGGGCTATGGGGAACAGCCTACTATTTCTTCATCCCAATGTATATCATTTTCATCCCACTCACAGTATTCAACTACCTTCATACGAGACGTCAGAAAGCTATTGTCGGGAATTACAGTGAAGCGCTGCGGAAGTTGTCATCAGCAAACGACACTGGACAAACTTTGCTTGAATCGTACATGACTGTCGCTGAGACTTCGACTGGGTTGCTAGCAAAAGAATTCCGAGAAATTAATGCAAAAGTGGACTACAACTACAGTCTTCGGCAAGCTCTAACAGAATTCAACAACAAGTATTCCGTTCCAGAACTCGCTCGCATTAATAATCTGATTATCGATGCTCAAGAGACCAGCTCGAACATTAGCGATGTTCTTGTAACTGCTGCACGGACAAGCGAAAACCAGGATAAGCTTCGGCGGGAACGAGCCTCTCGAACTCGAATGCAACTCGCTATGATTATCATGACGTACTTTGTGTTAATGGCCGTGATTGCAATGATGCAGGATCAGTTCGTCGAAACGATCGGGGAGATGGCCGGTGACGTTGAAAGCGGTGGTGACGGTGAGTCTAGTGGTGCAATGGATTTTGAAGGGTTAGAAACGACAACAACTGGTGTTCTTTTCTTCCATGCAGTTACGATTCAAGCTGTTACAGCTGGTGTGTTGTGCTCATATCTGCAAAGCAATACCTTCCGCAGGGCCGGGATATTCATCCTCCCAATGGCAACCATCGCATTGATTGTTTGGGCACTTCTATTGTGAAACAATGATGGGTGAAAGTACAACGGACAAGAGATCAAAAAACGAGTCGGGGAGTGGTAACCTAGTTTCTTTTTTCAAGGATTGCCGTGGGCAGACATTATTTGATTTTGTTGTTGGTATTTCGCTCTTTTTATTCCTTGTAGCTGGTATCGTCGTATTCATTCCTAACCTGCTTGATCCATTCGAGCCAAGTTCCGGTGCGAGTACAGTTTTAGCGGATAGAGGAGCAGATCATCTTACACAGACTGTTATGCGAGCAAGTGGTGAGGGACCGTATGTACTAGATTCTGACTGCACCGTAGCTCTCTTTTCCGGTGTTGCATCTACTGAATGTCCAGTTGAGAGTGATGGATTGCGTGAAATAACTGGGATGTCCCAACGATCGAACGTCAATGCTGAACTAACCGATATGAACGGGGATACAGTAACAATAGATGGGGAAGAAATGGTTGTTGGAAATGACATAGATGACGGGGGTTCTGGGAGTGTGTACACAGCAACTCGTGTTGTAACGGTGTCTGGAGAACGATATGAATTAGTATTCCGGGTGTGGTCCTGATGAAAGGAATTGATTCAAGAGCACAGGCTCACGTTTTGGAGGCAGTCACAGCCGGGATTATCGTTGTCGGGGTGTTGATTTTCGCGGTACAGGCAACGGCAATCACACCATTAACTGTTTCAACATCTCATCAGCACGTCGAGACACAACAAAAAAAGATGGCTGACGGTGTGTTGGAAAATGCGAAATACGCTGACTCGCCAGGTGAAACGAACGCATTGAAACATGCTGTACTAGAGTGGGATTTAGAAAATCAGGAATTCTTTGAGTCGTCACCTGAAGGACATCTTGGTAGCTACCCTGATAACAGGTTTGGCGACTTGCTACAAGAAACGTTTGAAGATCGGCGGGTAGCAACAAATGTATACGTGACGTATTCACGTCCGGATGGTCAGTCGGGTACTGAACAAATGATTGGTATGGGAAATCCATCAGATAACGCGCTCTCAGCAACAACAAACATTGTCCTCTATGATGATGATAAAGTAACTGTTCAAGGTGATGACCGGGAGATCGGTAATACGGACAGATTCTACGCTCCAAATATAGACGAAGACTCAACCGTCTATAATGTGGTTGAAGTCCGGATCGAACTGTGGAGGATATAATTATGACAGCCCCACTACCATTCCACGGAACGAGAGCTGAACGCGGTCAGTTAATACTCATCGGTGGATTGATTTTAGCATCATTACTCATCATTTTGGTTTTGATTCTCAATGGTGTTTTGTTCACAGAGACAATTGCAACTCGTGAACAGCCACAAGCAATCGATCGTGTCGGAGACAAAGCAGCACTTTCTGAGAAGACAGTTAATGAATTGATTGAACGTGGGAACGAAGAGAAGTACGAATCAGAAGGTGAAGCTATAATGAATGTTGAAGATGATATTGCAATCGTCAGTAGATTGTTGAATGAGCGAAAATTTGAAGGGCACGGTGACGTAACAGACATCACTCCTCACGAAAGTCACGGTGCATGGGTTATCATTCAAGAAGAGAGTTCAGAGTTCAGGGCAGCAGAGTCACAAACCGGTATTTCTGAAGTCTTAACATGGGAAATGGGAACGTTTAATGGGGTGCGAGCTGCGAATATGACTGTATCAGAGGCACGCGAAATTGACTATCAGGAGCCAGGTGACGGAACTGAAGTATTTCGGATGGATATTGAAGGGGGAAGTGGGATCTGGAGTGCTTGGATATACGAAGATGGGTCAGATGTTGCATTAGCAACAGAGACTGACGCGGACGGTAACCCAGTGACTGATTGTGAAACATCAGCCGCCACTGCTGAGATAGATTTAGTTGAAATGACAATCAATGGCGAGCAGTGTGACAGTGGTTTTGCTGAAGGTGTTGGGGATGGGCCATATACAATCAGATTCAACAACGGAAACGAAAGTGAAGGAACGTATCGGTTTATTGGTGGTGATGGGGCTAATGCTGAACTCGGAACCGAACCTGTGGCACAATCTTCATATGTGCTTGATGTAAGAAGTGAGGATGACGACCCAGAACCAACCGATCCAACTGCTTATGATGGTATTTACAGCACCAGTGCTGTTCTTGAAGTAAACGGTCCCGATGTCGAAAGTGAAACACATTTTACTTTCACTCCTCGGCAACCACCGGAAACAAAACCAGTGAATGACTCATGACTTGGAAACCATTCCGGAATTTAATCACCGGTATCACCCCTCGACTTGAGGGGGATACGCGTGCAGCATCATTTAATCTCAGTTACACCATTACCGTTGCAATAACAACGATTTTGCTTCTCGGGGTAATTTCAGGAGTAGGGACAGTGCTTGACGCTCAACAAGATCGGGCAGTGTCTCACCAATCTGAAGTGATTGGGGAACAAATTAGTTCTGGAGTGATGGCAGTTGACCGAATGGGTGGCGTTGGCGATCGAACAAATGCAACACTAACAACGGATTTACCGAGTGAAGTTGTGGGGACACCGTATCACATTGAACTCCGGGAGGTAAATGAGGAACCGCATGTTATTGTTGAAACGTCTAACGGGAGTGCTAGTTCCGCTATCCCAGTTGAGATTGCTGCTGATATTGAACAGTCACGGCTTACAGGTGGGGGAAAAATTGAAATAGTTCACGAAACACGTGACGGGTCTAACAATGTAATCACGATCCATGAGAAAGATGATGGAATTTAGTCCACAGGATGGTCAGTGTCGTGCAGTTAGTGAAACACTCGGGTACGTGCTGTTGATTGCTGTCGTATTCACCTCAATTGGATTTATTGGAGCCATTGGATTACCGGTTGTTGAAGAACAACAAGAAAGTGAGTACATGTCGAACACTGTTCGAGCGTTTGAAGTATTCGGAACTAACTTAGATGCTATCGAACGTGATCAAGCACCATCACGCGAAACAGAAATCCAATATCAAGGTGGTCAAATGTTCCAAACTGAGGATTTCATCATGGAAATAACAGTGAGTCATGATGGGGAGCAGGATGTTCACTTTCTTTCTGGAACTCCAGTAACATACGAAAAAGGTGATTCAAGCGTTCACTACGAAGCTGGCAGTGTCATTCGACAAGACTCTGGAAATAGTATTATGCGTTCTTCTCCAGCATTCCAGTTTGATGAGGAGAGAGTACAACTCTCTGTTATTACAACGACTGTGGCCGATGAACAACAGGTACTTTCTGGGTCCGGGAAAATGTCTATCATTGCGGACAAATCAGGGAGTCAGACACATGAAATAATTCGGCGTGACGATTCTGCAGACGACGTTGAAATAACAATTACAGTTGAATCTCCACGATACGATGCCTGGGACTTATACTTCGAATCCGAAGGCCTCACCCGTGACTCAATCAACCACGATTCAAACGAAGTCACATATACGTTCCAAAGTGAAGAACTCATGCTCAGAGAAACGCTAGTACTCATCGAAGCAAGTTCTTAGAATCTTCCAGTCCCGACATATTTCTCAAACTGAACCAGAAGAGCCCGGATTCTTCTCAACCACTGTCAAAGAACACTGAAGTGGCTCACGTGTTCAACCACGAACTTCGATTTCAGTATACGAAATATGGAAATACGTGACTCGGGCCGAGACAAGTTCAGTATTTGAATCGTCGATGAATGCGCGTCGGTCATCAAGCGCAGCATCATAGCTAACCTGTGACTGTGAACCGATTTCTGTGTCACCACCAATGACTGCACCATACAATGCACTGTGTGTGTTCACGTTAATCTCTCCAGGACTCGTATCCGTTCCAGGAGCATACACTGTACCAGTTACTTCCGACCTATGAAGATCAATTATTGTCCCTGAACCACTGTACAGCCACATAGCAGGTGATCTATCTCCTTCGATACTGATTTCACTCCGATCGAAAGAAATCTCTGATCCACGTTGAAAAATTTGAACACGATTGCTATTCCCTTCAGTATTGACGACATCTATTTCTGCTCTCTCCATTGATACACTCCCATCAACGAAAACTGTAATATTCCCATTGGAAAGATCGAACGTAGCAGAATCACCATCACCCATATCTAGTTCTGAAAGGTAGTAATCGCCTGCTGAAATGGTTGGAGAGGTCCCTGTCGTAAGAACGTTTTCAGATGTTATTTCACCACTTGAAATCCTCCCGGGATCATCGTTATTGTTCTCTTCTTCAAGGTCAGAACCGACGGATTCAATGACGTTGTCAACAGGTTGTTCATTTTGGACATTTGCCCCGTCGAATTCTTCACCGACAACCTCTGAGCCGGCCCCGTCTGTTTCTACGTTACCATTAACAGTCGCATCACCGTGAACAATTGAATTGCCGGAAAGGACAAGATCCCCCTCGGTAATGACATTCCCGCGGATTTCGGCACCACTTGAAACATCTACCCCGGACTGAGCTGCAATATCACCGCCTTCGGTCTGTGAATCACTATATGGACCTTCTTGTGAGTCGTAACTATCAACGAACACGTCACCACCTTGGCCATTCACTTCGATTCTGTTATCAGAACCAACAGAAGTAAGCGCTCGTTCAACGTCTTCTTCCTCTTCAACTTCCGGAACAAAAACTAATTTGACTTCATTCTCGTCATGGGTGTATCCCGGTGTTACATCTAGGCGTGATTCGAAGTAATCCCCCCAAGCTTGGTAGTAGTCGCTTTGAATGGTAAGAACAATATTCTTATCACTATCAATGGGGTTTGAAAGATCTTCATCATGCCGGTGGGGGAATTTTCCATCAGTGGTTAGGTGGTTGAGTGTGAGTTGACCGTCTGTTGAGACGAATTCCTCATTTTCTGCAATACCAACGATCGGGAGCGTTCCTGTCTGGTCATCAAACGAAAATTCTGGTGGTGAAATCATTTCAGTTTGATTCGGGTTCTGATTATTCATTGCCCAGACACCACCGGCCTGATATGCGATCGTGTGATCATCCGAGATTTCATTCACAAGCGAATTGAGATTGCGATCCATGATTGTAGCAACCGTTTTTGTTTCACCTGGGTTATCAGGGTCCTCTGTTTCGAGTTGAACCGTGATATGCCCATCATTTTCAATCGTTACTTGTTCATCACTGTCAAGGGCTAAATCAACGGTTTGTTCTGCTCCTCCTTCAAAAGCAGTGAGGCTCATTTGCGAGTCTAGTTGGGTCATTGCTTGTTGACTAGACTCAACATTTGCTTGTTCTTGTGATTCTGTGATTGTGACTATTCCAACGCCAATGAGAACGGTCGCAGATAAGAGAACTGTGCTTAAAATAAACACATACCCGATGGTAGACGATGCTCCTCGGGACTGATTATTTGTGATTGTTTTCTCCATTACTATATTCATTTGATGTGGACGGGGTTTAACCTTGGGCTTTCGATGACGAGGGTTTTTAATGGTTCGTGTGTTTATGTCGTGTATGTCAGGATTGAATACAGCTTCTGGAAGTCAAGAGAACAGTGTGGGTGATGATCTTGATATGGATACCCTCACAACTGGTCTGAAGAACTTAGATCAGGTTTTTGAGCGGAAAGGTATCCGGATGGGATCGCTCGTAACGGTTGAGTCTGAACCAGATTCACCAGGTGATGTCCTCGTTGCAAACATGGTTGCAAACAGACCAACGTACTATTACACGCTTGGGAAATCGGAGTCTCATATATTCAACAACATTGAAGCGATTCCCAATGTCAACGTTGACCAAATAACTATTGAACAAGTGGGAGACGAGAATCCAGTTGAAACCCTCCGAACAGTATTTAAACAAACGGATTTCCCACGAGGATCAACGATTATTTTTGATCCAGTGAATGTCCTTGAGCAGAACGACCAAGTTACGTACCGGTCGTTCCTTCAGGAATTAGAAAAGAACGTCAGAAAGGCTGATGCAATTGGTGTTCTTCATGCTGTAAAACAAGACACCGCTCCTGAAACCCGTTGGTTGACAAAATACATTAGTGACACGGTTCTTGAAGTGATGCACAGAGTCTCTGATGAATCAATTAAGGACTACGTTGCTGTGCAAAAGGTGTACGCTGGCCAAGAAATCATCAACGACGATGACCGCGTGTTCGAGCTTTCAACTAGTCTCGATCTCGATATTGCAAGTAGTAGAAATATCAGTCCTTGACACCGGCGTTTTCACTTATTTTCTCTCTAATTCGGTATTCTAGTGGTTTCATCCGATTGCGTTCATTACGCCATGAGGAGCGCATTGAATCTTGCAAGTGTTGGTGCAAGGGTTTAAAAATAACTGGGTAATATGACGTAGCAACAGTATCAATCATGAGTGAGCAACTCCCTCAACAACGTCTTACTGTTCCTGCTGAAGTAGATGAAGATGACTTTTACACTATGGAGGACGGATCAGAGACATTGGTTACACACGCTGATTTAGAAGAGGCCGTTGAAAACACGGAAAAACCACATCTGAATGAAATCCAACGGTACTGGGTGAACAAACCGTACGCGTTCGTTGTTATCTTCAAGAACGTCCGGGACAACGAATTACGGTATACCGTGGTTGAACCACGTCTTACTGATCTGGAAGGAGAAATTGTGCGTTTCTTCAGAGATAAACTCCGGACATCTCTTGACTATGATTCAGTGACTGTTGATGCAACGCCAAATGAACGATCGCAGATTGTCAGGGATGAAACGCTGCGGTTGATGAAACGTTACAGTCTCCTCAATAACGATTATGTAGCGGAGGAGAGCGGGCTTATTGGCCGGGCGAAACAGTCAGTTATTACCTTCCTTGAACAGCAGGCAGATAATGCAGACTTTGATGAATCTGTTCAAGATGAAGCTCCAACGCCAAGAGATCCAGAAACTGGTGAAACAAGAACACTCAATAGTACACAAGTGAGACGTGTTCTTTACTATCTTGTACGGGACTATATCCGATTCGATCGGATTGATCCGATTAAACAGGATGTGAACATTGAAGATATTTCTTGTGATGGGTATAATACACCGGTGTTCGTGTACCATTCGGAATACGGGCAGCAGATTGTCACAAACGTGTCTTTTGAACAGAAAGACTTGGACAATTTTGTCAAGACACTTGCACAGAGCGCAGGGAAAGGTATCAGTCGCCGGCAGCCAAGTGTGGACGCGACTCTTGCAGACGGATCACGTGCGCAGTTGACTCTAGGATCAGAAACAAGCGATCGCGGAACAAACTTCACGATTCGGCAATTCAACGATATTCCATTCACCCCGGTTGACCTCATTAATTGGGAGACATTCAACATCGATCAAATGGCGTACCTGTGGCTTGCGATTGAAAATAACAAGTCAATCGTCTTTGCTGGTGGAACGGCATCGGGGAAAACGACAACGCTTAACGCTGTTTCACTGTTTATGCCGAGTACGTCGAAAATCGTCTCTATCGAGGACACGCGTGAGTTGGAAATCCCACAAGCAAATTGGGTTCCCAGAACTACTCGGGACTCATTCCATGACGATGAAGCTGGAACGATCGATGAATTCGATCTTCTTGAAGATGCACTCCGACAACGGCCGGATTACGTCATCATGGGCGAAGTTCGTGGTGAAGAAGGGCAGACGTTGTTCCAGATGCTTAACACTGGGCACACTACGT
>LKMJ01001976.1_pt1 | contig 18542 bp, 19 predicted proteins | sample 643391 | NCBI WGS metagenome assembly LKMJ01 (sample SAMN04112250, study PRJNA286221) | soda lake metagenome | biome: soda lake; feature: Kulunda Steppe; material: water; isolation source: sample PL-Br10 brine of Picturesque Lake | place: Russia: Kulunda steppe | collected 2010-07 | reverse complement strand
TCGACGAACCGTGTGGCGATTAGCGCGAGCCGACCCTTTCCGTCTTCGATTTCTCGCTGTGCCTGTGAGAGCAACAGTGCACCAGCGAACACGTCGAAAATGTAGTGAGCCAGCCGCTTCGCCGAGAGCTGCGTATACTCCCCGTCCTCGCTTGCGAGCGTGGCCATCGCTCGCATGAGGTCGTGGTACTCGGACTCCACCGTCTCGGCAGGCTCGGTGAGTGCTGGGTGCTCGACACTGTCGAGGTGGGACTGTACGACCTCGGCGAAGGGCTCGTGGGCCGCCTCACGGTCGAGTGCGCGGAGCACGTCCAGCGAGAGTATGTTCTCAGTTCCCTCCCAGATTGGGAGTACCTGCGCGTCCCGGAGCAAGCGGTTTGTAACAAAATCGTTGACGTAGCCGTCACCGCCGTGAATCTCCATCGCGTAGGAGGCGGTCTCGATTGCCATTCTGGCTGTCCGGAGCTTCGCAACTGGTGTGAGCAAGCGCATCATCCGATACGCAGTGTCTGCGTCTGCCTCGTCGCCCTCCGTCCGTCGCACCCGCTCGCGCTCGGAGAAGTACCGGACTGCCTCGAACGTGAACGCCGTCGCCGCTTCGTGGTCGACGGCCATGTCCACGAGGTCGGCTTTCATCAGCGGGAACTCCTCTATTGGCTCGCCGAAGGCTTCGCGGTTTGCCGCGCGAATCTTGCTCTCGAGCAACGCCCGCCCGATGATACCGCAGGCTCCTGTGGCGTTCGAGAGGCGCTCTACGTTCAGCATCTCCGCCATCTGCTTGAACCCGTTTTCCTCCTCGCCAACGAGATAGGCTTTCGTGCCTTCGAACTCGACCTCCCCAGTCGGGACGTTCGTCGTTCCAAGTTTGTCCTTCAACCGTCGGTAGTACTGGTCGTTCAGTCCTGTTGCTGGGGGCGGGCCGTCGAAGCTCTCGCGTTTTCCTTTTGTCAGAACGCCCTCGTCGGGGTCGCCGTGGGGGACGAGAAACATCGATAGTCCCTCGGTTCCGTCGGGTGCATCTTCGGTGCGCGCGAGAGCCAGCGTCCCCTCGGCGTCGATGTTCGAACAGAACCACTTTTCGCCTGTGAGATGCCAGTACCCGCTCTCTTCGTCGTACTCGGCGATCGTTTCGTTGGCTCCGACGTCGCTCCCGCCTTGCTTTTCGGTGAGGAACATCGCTCCCTCGATGAGACGCCCGTGCCCGCGGCTGGTCAGCCCCTCGTAGTATTCCGAGAGCTTGCCATCGTCGAACAGTTCGAGCACGTGTGCGGCACCCGCCGTCATTGCCACCGGGCAGACGAATCCCGAGGTTTCGGCGTACGAGAGGAGATACAACATGCCGAAGTAGTGGCTGTGCGAGAGCGGTTCGTCCCTGTCAGGTGGTGCTCTGAAAACGTCCGAAACGACTCCGGCTTCGTAGGCAAGCTGTTCCGTTTCTTTCAGCGCAGCCGGGTAATCGACGTAGTTCTGGACGTTTCCGTTCCGGTCGTAGGTGTGGAGCTGCGGGCCGTGCTTATCCGCGTAGTCGGCGTTGTCAGTGATGACGTTCCCGACGACCCTGCCGAACTCTGTGAGCCGCGGGGCTGCCCACTCGAATTCGTCTTCGGGATAGACGCGCTCGAGCTCCCGTTGAATAGTGCCGTCGAGCTCCCAGTAGTTGCAGTACCGGCCGCGCTCGTACTGCCCATAGTCGATGCGGTCGTCCATACGCACATCTCAGTCGCGCGTCTCAAAAAGCTGTAGCTCGGCCCGGAGTCGACGGAGATAAGCGTCAGTTTCCTCGAGTATCGGTATGCGCCAGTTCATCATCGTGGGACAGGATGCCCCTACGACCGACGAGTTCTCGCTGGACGCCCTGACCGGAGCCGGGCGGATGGACCTGCTCGCCCGCTGTGTGACGGCATCGTTTCTCCTGTCACACGGTATCCGCGAGGACGTGCGGACGTACCTCGTTCTCGACGACGAGTTTACGCTCCGGTTCGAGGGAAGCGAGCTCCGCCAACTCAATCCCGACGAGCGTTCGACGGCCGCGCTGATACGGACAGCCCTCGGAGAGCGCGAGGAGGCCATCGGCCATATGGAGGTCGAGACGTCTCCCGGCGTGTACCTCTCTCGACTCGGCTTCGAGACGGTACTGGAGCGGGTGGCCGAGGAGGGCATAGTTTGCCAGCTTCACGAGGAGGGGACACCGGCTATCGAAAGCGAGCCACCGTCGAACCCAGTGTTCGTGCTCTCGAACCATCAGGACCTCCAGCCAGCTTACGCGGAGACGCTAGCGACGTTCCGGGAAAGGCAGCTCTCGCTCGGCCCGATACCACTCCACGCGGACCACGCCATCGCTGTGGTGCACAACTGGCTCGACACCAGCGACTTCGAGGGATAACGGCGGTCAATCGAAAGTGGTCACCTGACGAGATAGGAGTCGCCGCCTGGGAGGAACCGACCGAGGTCGGATATCTGGTGATAGTCTGCGTCTTCGAGTGATTCGATGCGCTCGACGAGGCGCTCCGGGTCTTCGTCAGTCCAGTCCGCGGGGTCTTTGATGGGAATAATCAGCCATCCAGAGCCACGCAACTCACTCGCGTGAAGACGCTCCATATCGGGTGGGTCGTCTGGAACTCTCGCTGTGTAGGTCCGAAGTACGTGAGCGGTCGCCTTTTCACCGACAGGCAAGAGGACGTGTGCGGTAATCGCTCGCAGTTCGGCATCGAAAAACGGCTCCATTCGTCCGTACGAGTCGGCATCAGGTTCTGCCGTCTCCGGCTCGCACATGTGGAGATACGAGAGGAACGTCCGATGGCTCGTGACCGTTCCCGACTCCAACTCTGCGCTCTGGAGCAGCCCGGCGCGAACGAGCGTGTCGAAGAACTGTTCCGACCACGGTCGGTCTGTGAAGGGAATTCCGGTGTCGAGTCCGCCGTGAACGCCGGGATGGTCACCGACGATATGGAAATCTGCATTCACGTCACCGAATCCCGGGACTGCCTGCTTGCACGGTGGCGAGAGTCCGAACGGATTGCTGTCTGTGCGTGCGACGTACTCCACAACAATCCGGGTTTGGACGCAGGCCGGCAATAAGATTGCGAAGCGCGGTTAGGTCACAGGCCCCAGATGAGAAAGATACCGACGGTCGTCACGACCGCCATGAGGAACTGGAGGGGGCCGCCGACCTTGAGGAAGTCAGTGAACTCGTAGCCACCTGGTCCGTACACCATCAGGTTCGTCTGGTAGCCCACCGGAGTCATGAACGAGGTCGCGGAGGCGAACATCACGGCCAGCAGGAACGAGAACCCACTGGCACCGAGGGAGGCCGCTGCGTCGAGTGCGACGGGAATCATCAGGACGACCGTCGCCACTGGCGTAATGACGTTCGCGAGCAGTCCCGTCGCGATATAGAAGAGGAAGAGGACGCCGATGAGTGGGAGATACGCCTCTGTTGCGACGATTAGCTCCGCGATGATTTCCGACCCGCCGGTTCGGTCGAGCGCGATTCCAAGGGGGATAACACCGGCGAGCAAGAAGATGATGTTCCACGAGACGGCGTCGTACGCGTCCGATGTGGTCAGACAGCCCGAAACGACCATCAGGAAGACACCACCGAGTGCGGCGATGACGATTGGTAAGAGGTCGAGGGCTGCTGCCGCGACGACACCGAACATGATAGCAATCGCTGCCGGGGCGTCCGGTGACAGCGGAGCGACTTCCTCGATATCCTGCTCCAGCATCTGGTCGAACGCACCGTCGGCGATAACGAGGTCACCAGTTTCTCTGAAGTATTCAACCGAGTCAGGAACAGTCTGGATGAGAAGCATATCGCCCGACTCCATCGTTATCTCACCGAGCCCTGTTCTGAGTAACTCCCCATCACGCCGAATCGCGAGGACCGTCATGCGGTGAAACTCCTCGAAGCGGGCTTCAGCGAATGTCTCGCCGACAAACGGGGAGTCCTCGGGAATGACGGCTTTGGTCAACGTATCATCCCCGGGCGATTCGTCGAAGGTCTCTTCCGTCACTACCTCACGGTGAAGCTGATTCAATCTCTGATTCTCGCGGAACCGGTTAACAGCTTGTAGTGTTCCGTGGACCGTCAGTACGTCACCGGCTTGAATACGCTGGTCTGTATCCGATGCGATGTAGACCTCATCGTTTGATCGACGAACCTGCAGAACACGCACGCTCGCCTCCGTCTGTTCCTCGAGTTCGTCCACTGAGAGATCGACTGGGGCGGAATCGGGTTCAACCCGGAGTTTTGCGAGGTGGTCATTAAGGTCAAACTCCTCGACCAGGTCTGCTTCGATTGGGATCCGTGCGGGTGTCAACCACCGGCCGATGGTCATCAGGTAGGCGATACCGATGGCGAGAATTACGATGCCCAGTGCGGTAAACTCGAACATTCCGATAGCACCACGCGGGAGGAACTCTGCCGCAAACTCGCTCGCTAGCAAGTTCGTAGACGTTCCGATGAGCGTGAGCGTCCCGCCAAGAATTGCGGCGTACGAGAGCGGCAAGAGAAGCTTCGACGGAGATATTCCGGTCTTTCTTGCCAGGTCAGATATCATCGGGATGAACACTGCAACGACCGGCGTGTTGTTGATGAACCCGGCAACTGGTCCTGTGGTTCCCACAGTGGCAGCGAGTGCGCGCTTTTCGCTCCCGTCGGTAAGCTTTGCGAGATAAACACCGAGGCGCTGGACGATTCCAGTCCCCTGCACTCCGGCACTCAGCATGTACATTGCCACGACTCATTCGGCGCGCTGGCGAGTGGTATCATCGCGGCAATTGTCATGCTGGTGTTCGCTATTTTGAGCCTGTTCGTCACCGTGTTCATCGTCGACGTGGCAGCGGCCATCGCCGGCTTGAATCCCAGTGATGATTACATCGTTCTCGGTGCAGCAGTACTGGCGGCAGCCGCAATCGTCGCTGGTGGCGCTGGCTTCGCCACCGTCCAGGAACCGTAACAGTTTCCGACAATCTCTGTCGGCGAAACACCGACTGCGGACTATTCTCGCATCTGTTTGGCTCGGGGAGACCGACGACCTGCTGGTCGCCACTCACGAATAAATCGAACTGAGAACTGGACTGTTCGAAGACGAGTCCGCCGCCAACTACCTTACTTTGAGGCGATGACGTCGTCGATTCGGATAATCATCGTCGAGGCTTCGGTCGCGCTCTCGACTGCTTCTCGCTTGACTGCTGCCGGGTCGAGGATACCGTACTCGGCTGGCTCCGCAACGATGCCGGTTTCATCTGTGCTGATGATACCAGCGAACGTCCCGGAGTCGTGCTGGCTGCGCAGCTCGACGAGCGCGTCAATCGGGTCCATACCGGTGTTCTCTGCGAGCGTGCGGGGGAGAATGTCGACCGCATCGGCGAACGCCTCGGCGGCAAGCTGGCGACGACCTTCGATGCCCGCTGCTCCCTCTCTGATGTAGTTTGCGACTGCGATCTCAGTCGAGCCGGCCCCATAAACGACACCGCCAGCGTCGAGGGCGGCGGTCACGACGTCGAGGGAGTCCGAGAGAGCGCGTTCGAGTTCGTCGACGACGTGTCCGGTGCCACCGCGAGCGAAGATAGTTACGGCTTCGGCAGCGGCACCGCCTTCGATGAACGCGAGCTCGTCGTCGCCGAACTTTTCGACTCTGACGCTCTCAGCGTGGCCAAGGTCGTCCTCTTCGAGCGTCGCGACGGAGCCAACGCGGGATGCGCCCGTTGCGTCGGAGACCGCCTTCACGTCGTCGGAGCTCAGGCTCTCGAACGCGAGGATTCCTTCTTCGGCGAGGAAGGTGACGACGCGGTCGTCGATGTCGCCCGTAACGAAGACGACCTCTGCGCCGGAGGCAGCGAGGTCGTCCGCGTAGGCGCGAAGCTGTTCGTTCTCCGCGTCGATTGCAGCGTTGAGCTGGTCGACGTTCGACACCTGGTACTCGGCGTCGATGTTGCTCTCTTTGATTTCGAGGTCGTCGTCGACGATGGCGATTGCCGCGTCCTCGACGGCGTGGGGCATCTCGTCGCTGGCGCGCTCTTCGTCCACGATGACGCCCTCGATGAGTTCGGTTGCACTCGAGGAGGAACCGACCTGCGTGTGAATGGTAATGTTGTTCCGGTTGATACCGTCGGCAGTCTTGACGTACTCGATGGTGTCGACGACAGTCTGGGCGAGGTCCTCGGCAGTGACACCGCCCGTTCCTTTGCCAGTCATGCTGGACTCGGCGACCTTGATGAGCTGGTCTTCGTCGAGGTCGGTGTCGACGATTTCGTTCTCGATGGCTTCTAGAGCCAGCTGAGACGCCTCGTGGTACCCTTCGACGATAGTCGTCGGGTGGACGTCGTCGTCGAGCAGTGACTCGGCCTGCTTGAGGAGCTCCCCGGCGAGGATTGCGGCAGTGGTCGTCCCGTCGCCGACCTCTTCCTCCTGGGTTTCTGCAACTTCGACGAGCATCTGTGCCGCGGGCTGTTCGATGTCCATCTCGTTGAGAATTGTGGCTCCATCATTCGTGATGACGACATCGCCATCGCTGGAGACGAGCATCTTGTCCATCCCACGGGGGCCAAGCGTCGTCCGTACAGCTTCACTTACCGCCTTACCTGCGGAGATGTTCGCAGACTGTGCATCGCCACCGCGTGTCCGTTCCGTGTCGTCGCTGAGAATAAACATCGGCTGTCCACCCATGCGTCGCTGACCAGATTGTGACATTGTGTATTACCTCGGTTAAAAGGTCGTTTGCAGTTCTATATAAATGTTTTCACTCGGAGAATCAACGTTACTCAGTATCACAGGTAGAGACAGAGGCGAAGAGAATTAAGTACTCCCGGGGTGAATGTCAGGCAGATGCTCGAGTTGGAGCATGGATTTCGGGTTGTGGATACGCACATTGAGCTCGAACCGAATGAAAGCCGTCGGCCGCGAGGCATCGGAGATCCGGAACAGATTGAGCGCGAGATGCACCAGGCAGGGATTGTGGGTTCAGTCGTCCTGCCAGGATATCGAGAAGAGAGCTACCTCCGGGCGAACAACGCTGTCGCTCGGATAGCCGTGGACAGGCCGTTCGTCGCGTTTGCCCGTATCAACGGTGCACGCGACCCTGGGACAGGAACTGGCTCACGCCTTCGCAACGTCGCTCGCTCGCGAGAGGAACACCACACCTCTCCTGAAGACATCGAGCAGTACGCATACGAGGATCGCTTCGAGGGGTTCGTCATTAACCCAGTAGAGGACGGACTCCCGGACAGAACGGTGCTCGACGCGCTAGAAGACGTCGATCGCCCGGTCATCACATACGGCGGCCGTGGATTCACGACGTCGGCAATCGAGAAGACGTTGCTCGGCTACGACTTCCCGCTCGTTATCGCCCACTGCGGCGGCTACGCTCTGGATGAGGAACTGACCAACGAGACGATAGATTTACTCGACAGCTACGACTCGTGTTACGTCGATACGAGCTTTGTCAGGTTCCGTGACCCGCTCGAACGAGCGGTCATGGAACACCCCGACAGGGTGCTGTTCGGTAGCGGCGCACCCGCCTCTCATCCGAACGTCGCGGTCATGGAAATCCTCACCCTGAACGTCCCGGAGGATGCGATGCGCAAGGTGTTCTCAAAGAATGCGGCACGCGTCATCGATTCGCTCGCGCCCTGACTCCTATCGCCAGTCGTAGACCTCGACCGCCCGGTCGGCGTGAGCGGACCGACCGCTCGGATTCCGTCTTGCTGTTCGGTCCCGCCGCCGTGCCCCGAGGCCAGCCTTGACGCCGCCAGCGAGGTTCATCAGAACGTGTTTTCCAGAGGCGAGCCACTCGGACGGCCGCGTATCGCCCTGGCCGACCGAACGAAGCTCCGTATAGCAGTCCGCGAAGGCGTGTCCCAGTAACCGACGGACGACAGTCGGTCGAAGGTTGTAGTTCTTCACGAGCCTGTACGAGAGCGAGCGGTACTTCCAGCCCCAGTCCGTCGTTCGCTCTCCGCCGTCGGCTCCGACACCGCTGGTGAGACACATCTGCTCAGCCCAGTCGACATCGAAGGACCGTCCGGCGATTCGATGTGCGAGGTCACGCGACCCACCGATATGGAGGTACTCGTCGAATCCGTCCAGCTCGTCCAGCACTGCGCGGTCGAAGGCGACGTTACCGGAGTCGAAGTATGTAACTGTTCTCCCGGCAATGGTTCGTGATTCGAGAGACTGCCGACCAGTCTTACCGCCGACCTGCGAGGAGGTCGGTCCCGTCACGACGTCTGCGGACGTGAGCCCGGATTCGACTGCGCTCTCCCACGCTGGCGTGACGGTACCGGTGTGGTCGATGAACGCGACGGCGTCGCCGCTTGCTCGGTCGATACCCGCGTTTCGTGCAACCGTTATCCGCCGGTCTGCGAGCTCGACCAGTACGTCCACGTCCTCACGGTCACAGACCATTCCTGTCGTCCCGTCCGAGGACGGTCCGTTGACGACGATTACTTCGGCGTCGGGAGCATGCTCGGTGAGTGCGTCCAGACAGCCCGCGAGCTGGTCGCGGGCGTTGAGCGTCGGGACTACTACCGAGATGTCCATACATCCCTGTAGCGGACTGGGGGTATATAATATCGGCGGGCTGGAACGACAGTCTAGATGAAGTCGTCGAGCGTTGGCCGCTGAGACTGACCAGGGAACGAATCGACGGAGACCGGTTTCTGGTCGCCCGTCTCCATGTCTTTGAGCGTCACCTCGTCGTTTTCGAGGTCCTGCTCGCCGACGATGACGACCGTCTCCGCGTTGATACTGTCGGCGTAATTGAGCTGCGAGCCGAAACTCCGTCCAGAGACGTCGGTTTCTACGATGTGCCCGCGCTCGCGCAACTGCCGTGCAATCCGTGCGGCGACCTGTCGCGTCTCGCCCACCTGTAGCACGTAGTAATCTGTCGTGAACTCCTCAGCAGGCCAGACGTCCGCCCGTTTGAGCAACAGCGGGAGCGTCGAGTTCACCACACCGGGCGCGACGCCGACCGCAGGTATCTCCGGGCCACCGTAGGACTCGATGAGGTCATCGTACCGCCCGCCGCCGAATATCGCTCGCGATATCTCTTCTTCGGCGTCGAAGCACTCGAAGACGACTCCCGTGTAGTAATCGAGCCCTCTGGCGGTTTCGAGCGAAACCTGGCAGTACTTACGAATCCCCAAATCTTCGGTGGCCGCTAGCACTTCTTGGAGGTTTTCGACTGCGGGTTCGACACTCTCGGTGAAGGCGACAAGCTCGTCGAGGTCGTCGTTTCCAGCGTCGAGCAGGTCGATAAACGTCTCTGCCTGTTCGTCGGTGAGTCCCGCGTCGACGAGCAGCCGCAGGTACTCGTCTCGCTCAACTTTCGCAGATTTGTCGACCGCACGTATCGCCTGTTGGAGCTCTACCTCCCCCTCGAATGAACGAAGCAACTCACCCAGGATATCTCGGTGTGAGACGCGGAACTCGAAGTCCTCACTGGTGAGGCCGAGTCTCGTCAGCGTGTCCGCGCCGAATGCGAGAATCTCCGCGTCAGCACCCGGGTCAGAGGACCCGAAGATATCCACGTTCGTCTGGTAAAATTCACGGAACCGACCCTGCTGGGGCTCCTCGTAGCGCCAGAACGGTCGCGTCGAGAACCACTTGATTGGTTTTGCGAGTTCTTGCCCTCTCGCGGCGACCATCCGCGCGACAGTCGGCGTCAGCTCCGGTGTGAGCGCGACGTGACGCCCTCCCTTGTCCTCGAAGGCGTAGAGCTCCTCGACGATTTCTTCCCCGCTCTTGTCGATGTACATCTCCGCCGGTTCCATGGCGGGCGTGCCTATCTCTCGAAACCCGTATCCCCGGGCTGTCTCTTCGATAGTGTCGATGACCTCCCGGTAGGCCGTCATCTCCTCGGGGTAGATATCAGAGAACCCCTTGATTCCGTCGTACATACCACCCTGTTCGAAGAGCGCGCGCTTGAAAGCACCGTCTCGACTATTCTCCGATCAGACAAAATGAAAAAAGCTCCTGATACCTGTCTTGTTGAATCTCCTCGCCGAGAGTCGAGATCTATCGTCCAATCACGGCTCGTACCGCGAACCATAGATTCTCCTTGCGCTCGCGGACCCGTCGATAGAAATACTGGAGCCAGCGGTTTCCGTACGGCACGTACTGGTACATGAGCACACCGTCTGCAGCCAGCTTTCGCTGGGCCTCAGATCGAACACCCATGAGCATCTGGACCTCGTAGGGTGTCCCGTGCTCCTCGTTCAGTTCGCGTGCGTACGAGATCATCGCCGGGTCGTGACTCCCGATTGCGATGCCGCCTTCCCGGTTGACAAACGCATCCTCCATGAGCGTCCGATAGGATTCGTTGACGCGGGATTTCTTCCTGTACGCGATGGATTTCGGTTCGTCGTACGCCCCCTTGACGAGTCGAACTTTTCCTGGGACAGCGGTGAGACGTTCGAGGTCGTCACGTGTCCGTTTCAGGTTCGCCTGCAGACAGACACCAACTCCTTCCTCGGAGCGATTCGCGAACCGCTCGTAGGCATCCAATGTCGCATCCGTCGTCGTATGGTCCTCCATGTCGATCCAGACGAACACATCCGTGGCCGATGCCTGCGTGATGATCCGTTCGAGGTTTCCCTCGAACTCGCCGGCACTCACTTCGAAACCAATCTGTGACGGTTTCACCGAGATACAGGCGTCGGTAGCTGACTGATTGATCACGTCGATTAGCTCAATGTAGGCTTCGGTGTCTGCTGCAGCGTCCGCAGGGTCGGCCAGGTGTTCGCCGAGGAGATTCAAAATAGCATGAATATCGTCACCACCTAGCTGTTCGACATGAGCAACTGCATCCGCTGGTGACTCACCGGCGACAAACTTGCTTGCGATTGGTGGAATCATAACGACCTACACTCCCCGTCTCCAACTGGCGTGAGTAGCTTTGACTCTGCTGTGCGGAGATGCTCTAGGAGCGTCGTCTTTGTAATTCCTGCTTTGTCAGCCAGTTCGCGGGTCGTAATCTCGCGAGGCCAGGCGTAGTAGTTGTGGGTACAAGCAAGTTCGAAAATCTCGCGCTGACGTTCCGTAAGAAGTGCGGTTCGTCCATAAATGTCGTTTCCTACATCAGCGTCCGACGAAATCTTGCTGACCGTAATTTTGACATCCTCCAGTTCTCTGACTCGGTCGAGTCGCTCCTGGAGACGGACTCTGTCTTCCTCGTCGACGAAGACAGACCAACACTCCATCCCCTCGCTGATCTGAACTGGTGCTTCCCGGAGAAAGCCCTCCGAAATCAACGCCTCGTTGATCATGTGTTCGGTGTCGTACTCAACGAACAGCTCTCGAGTCATGCTCCCAAGCGAGGTTCCGAGCGTGTCAACGTCGTGCTGGCGTTTCATCTCAACGACTGAATGCGTCAACCGGGATTGTGACGCTGTCTCCACCAACTGGTCTATCGCCCCAGTCGAATCACCATACACGGTAAAATGTCCCTGGACCCGGTCGGTCCGTCCGGTACCTGAATTGCCACCTGTGTTGGTTACTGTATGAGCCAGTAAGCTTGCAGGGACCTCGGCTGTCACTTCGAGTGGCCAGTAGCTCGGGCGCCAAATCTCGAGCGTGAGTAACGCGCCGCGAGAAAGCTGTGTGCCGGATTGTGCCATTCGTTAACTACCCACTATGAGGGGATACATGTGTCGGTTACATAAGGTCAAATCTCCACAACTGGGTAACGATGGCTGCGATACTTAAAAGAGTCCAACTATCCGGTTGGGCTCACCGGCTGTTTGGGTGTCGAGCGTCTATACGAGAACGTCTGTCTGCATCAGAGAGTCTAGAGTCGTTCGAGCGACTCGATTTCTTCCTCACTCCAGTCATAGAAGTGACGGTCGGTCTCTTTGACCGTCTCGACGCAGTTGTTGTACTGCGTTCGTGCACGCTCGGCGACCGGGTCCTCGGGATTGTTCCGAATCCACTCGCCCAGTTCTGCGAGCGCCTTCGGCGAGTAGGTGTCGATTCGTTCCTGACTTTCGAGCAGTTCGACTTTCCGGTCTTCCTGCCCGAGTGTCCGTACGAGCGCCCAGCCGGCGACGCCCCAGAACGCCAGCAGGGTGAATCCGAGCATGCCAAGAACGCTGGGAGTGAGCGTCATCAGTCGTCACCCCCGACGGTCTCGGCCACGTCACCAGGCTCAGCCCCGTCGTCAACAATCGACATCACGATGAATCCAATGGTCGGGAACGTCACCAGCACGATGATACCCCCGATCATCTCTCTGGTACCGAACTCCTGGTAGGCGAACAGCGCCATGATGAATATCATCACCGCTGGGATGAGGTACTTGATGACGGGGTTCCACCACCTCCCCACGAAGATTCCAGCGTTCTGGTTGACCGCCAGAATGCGCAGGCGTTCGGGGCCGAACTTCCAGCCGATGATGCCGATGATAGCAAGCGTCGCCAGTGGGAGACCCCAGTTACCGAACACGAAATCGAGGTACTCGAGCAACCCAACTGAGTACGCGCTTGGAATTCCCAGCAGCCAGATACTGCCACAGATACCGAGCACTGTCTGTGTGCGGGTAAGCCGGGTTTCCTCCTGGATGGTCGTCACGCTCACTTCCGTGATGAGCAGGCCTGACGTGAACGTCGCCAGGAAAAAGCCCACGAAGAACAGTATCGCCACCAGTCCGCCAAGCGGAATTTCGGTGAAGACCTGCGCCAGGGACACGAAAGCCAGTCCTGCACCCGAGTCAGGAGCGACGCCGACGGCAAAGACAATCGGGAAAATCGCCAGGGCTGCGAGGATACCGACACTCGACTCGCCGATAGCAGTGAAGACGCCACCGCCCAGGGGCACATCGTCGTATTCCCGCAGGTAACTCCCGACGGTGAGTGCAATACCCCAGCCCAGGCCTGTCGAGAACAGTGCCTGTCCCAGCGCAGTGATCCACATGTCGCTGGCGAGCAAGTGCCCCCACTCGACCGTGAACGCGAAGGCGATTCCTTCACCTGCACCGGATAGCGTGAGGCCGCGAATGGTCATGATAACAAGCGAGAGTACGAGTGCTGGGACGGCGTAGACGACAATCCGCTCCACACCACGCCGAATACCGAGCAACAGTATGGTTGCTATTCCTGCCATCACGGCAGTATGGAGTCCGATCATGAGCAGCCCGTTGTCGAACATTGCGTTCATGAACGGCTCTGCCTCGAATCCACTCCCCGTGAACGAGAACAGAAGCGAGTGAACCGCGTAGTACAACGTCCATCCCACCACTGGAGAGTAGTACGACATCAACGCGATGTTAACCAGCAACACCACGACAGCGAGTCCAACGATTCCGCCGCGACCGCCCACTTCACGGAACGCGCCGATGACCCCCTTACCGGAGTATCTACCGAGTGCGACTTCCGCCATTAGTCCTGGGACAGCCAGCAGGAACAACAGTATCAAAAACGCCACGACGAACGCGCCGCCCCACTCACCCATGACGAACGGGAACCGCCAGATGTTTCCTGCGCCCACCATGGCGCCGATCATTGCCATCAAGAACCCGAACCGAGTCCCCCACTCGGCTCTCGCAGTCTTTGCCTCTGTCTCGCTCATCAGTGCTGCTATACGAAACGAGTACGCCTATATTGTCGACCGACCATGGAAGGGGTTCACACAGCACCCTCTCATGTCAGCCTTTCCCAACTCCTCCGCAGTGACGTACCCGTTCTTCACTGACCAGGTTTTCTCCCGTCGAGCCGAACGTTCACCGCCGGCCGGTAACCCGTGACTGCGTATGTTCAGGGAAGGACTGTTCGACCATCTCGCTGCCGTGTGCTTCAGCAATCAGTGCCCTGAGTTCGGCCTCATAATCCCCTTTCTGGATCTCCGGTGACGGTCCTGTTTCAGTTGTGAGCAGTTTCGCGACTAGCTCGTCTATAGCCGACCGTCCGAATCCCGCGAGCGGTGCAAGGTGGGCGACGTCGTATCGGTCCTCGATACTCTGTGCAAGTGACCGTGGCACCGTCGGGACACGGTCGTCTCGTCGCGTTCCGTCGGCGATTGCATCGTACTCCAGCTCGGCGGCGCGTTCGAGCGCGTGCTCGTGGACCGTCTGGATGCCGTTTCGCGGGAAGCCATCCTCGACTATCTGCTCGGCAGCCTCGCGTGCGACGTCCGGGTCGAGGTCAACGCGTCGGGCGGGGAATCCCACCTCGAGTGCGGCGTCCTCTGCGTGTCGATAGTCGTCAGTCACGCCGAAGGTACAGCAGAGAAGTGTAACGGTTCCGAAGCGTTCCAGAAAGAGCGCCGCGAGTGTCGAGTCTTTTCCACCGCTGTAGAGGACGCCGATGTCCATCCTACCGGCGCTTGATGTCGAAGCTCTTGGAGTCTGGGGTGAGCTCTTTGAGGATGGCTTTCATCTTGTCTTCGTCTATCTGGCCCTGAATGCGACCGCTTCGTGCCAGCGCGATGACCTGCTGCTCGACCTGTTCACCGACCTGTGGCTTCGACATCTTCACGGTGTTGAGTCGTTTGCGTGCACCGTCTGTCAGGTGTTGTCGCAGAATCGCTTTCTTCTGAGCCTCCTGCTGTTGGCGCTGCTGCTCGAGCGCCTCCTCGTCCGGCTCTCCGGCCTGTTCCTTGAGCTGCTCCTTTTTCTGTTCTCGAATTCTTTCGAGTTCGTCCTCGCTGGGTTCGCCGCTCATAACTGTGTGTTCGTGAGTGATTCAGAAAACGATTACGAAGCAGTGAACTGGAAACAAGCTGGGAGCCACCCCCAGTGCTGGCCCTGAAACGGAGCCAAAGAGCCAAACCGTGCGAGGCCGATAGTTCTGGTATGAGCGAACGCCAGATCCAGCAGTCCGACGAGGTCGACGGCTCCCAGGACGTGGACCTCTCTGTCGACGTCAATACGGGCGTCGACGAGTCCGAAGCGGGTTTTGAGGGGTCTGCCGACACGACTGAAAAAGATGGGTCCTCGGCCGGATTCTTCCGGTCGATGTACGGTCGAACACTGGGACGGGTTCTCTCAAGCAGGGGGTTGGTGACCGCATTAGCACTGGCGCTCGTATTCTCGTTCGTTTTCAGTCTGATTCCGTTCGTTGGTCTGTTGGGGAACTTGCTCGGTATCGGCGTCGCCGGCTTCGTCTACGGGCTCGGGAGCTCCAACAGCCGGTATCTGGAACTGCTCCTCGCCGGCGCAATTATCGGCGGCGGGTCGGCTGTTTTCGGAAACCTTCTCGTCATCACCTTCGGCTCGATGACTGGCCTCCTCGGTATCGGGCTGCTCGGTGGCGCGGTGACTGCTATCGGCGGTCACTACTTTGGCCGAGACTTTAGAGACGGTCTCACGCGCGATATTGAGTGATTCAGGTGTCGAGCTGCCACTCGTGCCCATCCCGGTAGACAACACCGTCGATGGTCAACTCCTCCAGGACTTCTTCGACGACGCCGACTGGGGCCTCGAGTTCCTTGCTGAGTTGTTCGACTTCTTTCGGACCTGCAGCGAGGGAGATGAGCACCTCGGATATCAGCCGTGGGTCTCCGTTTCCGACGGACTCGCCCAGGGCTTCACGAATCTCCGTTGTCCGTCCCTGAGTCCAGCGCTGTGCCAGTGAGAGCTCGCGTTCGAGCTGTTTCAGGTCGTGCAGCTGTGTTGCCAGCTCGACGATGCTCTCGCTCGAACCCGCGAGCAGCCGCGGTCCTGTCTCGTCGTCTACCTCCTGTTGCAACTGTTCTCCACCCGAGTCGGACTGTCCGCCGTCCTGGTCTATTGTCGTGCTGCTTGCCTCCCCGTTCGCTCGCGGACTCGGGTCTGCTTCGCTTGCCTGCTCGGTGAGTTGCTCGGGCCCTTCCTCCCTGTCGCTCGCGTCGGTCTCGTCCTCGGTCCGTGTGACGACATCCGGCAGGTCTTCGAGGTCGATGCTCAGGCGACGACAGGACGTGAGGTCAAGTCGTGTGCTCGCGGGATAGGCACTTTTCGTCCCGAACTCGTAGGGCGAAACAGTCACCTCCAGTCGAACGTGTCTGTTGATTGAGAAGTACTTTCGTCGCCTGTCATCGGTCCGGCTGTTGACCAATCCAGCCTCTTCGAGCTTTCGCAGGTGGTCGATGACGGCTTTCGGACTCACACCGAGGAACTCACTAATCTCGGTCACGTAACACGGTTTACGCGCGAGCAACTGCAAAATCCGACGGCGGTTTTCGTTCCCCAGCAAATCGAGAAACTCGGCGGAGTCCATTTACGTGACGTAAGTCGCACCCGGATAAAAAGGTATGCCTGACTTCTCCGAGCTGAAACCTGGATTCGCCCGAGTGCTCTGCTTATAATTCGTAATAAACGTTCGCCAAACGTCTTATGTACATCAGTACGTAATATGTGACCGTACCGCATGTTCGAACAGTTCTCAAGCGGCTATTATCTGGGCCGCCTGTATGTCGAACCGAGCAGCGACGACACGGCGACGATGTGTCGTGACCAACACAAACGCGTCAACGAACAGCTCTACGGACAGGGAGACGGGATTACCCGGCTCGACAACCCGCTCGTAATGAAAGTTGGTTCGACACATTTCGCGGTCCGTGGCGAAGACGGTGTTCCTGCGAATACACTAACAGTCCCCGAATCGATGCTCGACGAGCGGGCCGTCAGGAACCCGCCACGGTGGAGTGAGGTGTTGCTGGCGAAAGCCGACCATGCTGCTAAGCTGCTCGACCTGGCGAACTACCAGCCAGAGCGAACGGTCGACGGCGTAGAGTATCAGTGACCGTTAGCTGACTCGACCGGACGCTCGCGTGCCGCGGGCTTTATACTCTCCCGCGTTGCCGTGTGTGGTAATGCTCGACGACCTGTTGGGTCGGACGAAACTCAAAGAGCGCATCGAGGCACTCGAAGCCGAACAGGAGCGCCTTGAAAATCAGCTCTCTGCCGAAGAGCGCCGACGGAAGCAAGCTACCACGGAGAAACAGGACGCACAGCGAACGGTCAACAAGCTCGAAGACCGAATCACCCAGCTCGAAGACCAGGTCGACCGCCTCCAGTCGGGCGAGACCACGATTTCCGTCCGACGGGAGACGACGCTTGTGGGAGACCGCCTCGACGAGATTCTCTCCAGACTGTCATCAGTTCGGACTGGGTCCGAGGGCGCTCTCTCAGCGTACGTCGCGGACGGTCACGACCTGCCCCGCGAAGTGCGCGAGGCGCTCGGTGAACGAGCTGCGCTCGTCTCCCGGGCAGCGCCGTGTCTGACCCTCGCAGACGACGCTGGTCTCGTCGGTGTCTGTCTCCGGCCGCCCGTCTCCCCGGAATCGTTCACGGAGTGGGCTGACTCGTTCACTGTCGACCGTAACTGGTTCCAGCCCCGCGGTCGGTACACGCTTGCGCTCGTCCGCTCGGACCTGTTCGCGATGGGGACGTACGAGGGTGACCAGCGGACGGCCTTCCATGGATTCGACAGTCAGCTCAAGAGCCAACACTCGAAGGGCGGCTTCTCTCAGGCGCGGTTCGAACGGCTCCGTGACGAACAGATTGATGACCACCTGGACCGATGCAAAACAGCGCTGGAAGAACGCGAGACTGACCGACTGTTCGTCGTCGGTGAGCGTTCGGTGCTTGGGGAGTTTGCCGCGCTCGCAGACGAGACGGCGACCGTCGATGCGACGGGGAAACCGGAAGCTGCGCTCCGGTCAGCGTGGGAGGATTTCTGGACTGTTCAGATGCGCGTAATTTAGAGCGGTGAGGTGAGAATGGCGGGAATCGGTTCTATTTGTTCGGTGTGTCGACGGGTGCTTGCATATCCTCGATAGTCAAAACAAGTGTGTTGTCGGTTTCGTCTTTGCCGTCGACGTGCCCAACAATCAGGAGGCGAGAGAGCGGCGTCGGGCCGACGGTGATTTTATCACCTTCCGAAAATCTGGAGAGGGAGCCACGGAGTGTGATGCTGGCTCGACACGCCTCTGGATGGTGGACGCTCGTGAGGTCAATCTGTTCGACGTTGGCCGTTTCGACCGGTGTGCCGTTGTGAGAGAGCGGAACGTCTGCCTCCTGGTCGATATCCTGTATCTCGAGTGCGTCGTATGCCATTGCGGTTGGTTTGTATCCTCCCTTCGGGCCGGGGACTCCCTCGACCAGTTGCAGGGCTTTGAGGCTCTGCATCTGGTTCCGAACGGTTCCTGGGTTCCGGTCCACTTCCTCGGCGATTTCTTCCCCTTTGACGGCCTGCTCTGACTCCCTGTAGAGATTGACAAGTTCCTGTAGAACTGTTTGCTGACTTGGAGTCAACTCGATAGATGACATAGTTCAAAGTAGGTCGGTTTCGTTATTAAAGTCGACGATATGCTTAAAAACCCGTTTAGTAAACGAATCACTTTTTTGATTACCCCCTGACGAAACCGTATGGACACGCCAATCGAGATACTCGGTGTGCCGATGGACCTCGGTGCCGACAGGCGCGGCGTCGACATGGGACCGTCGGCAATCCGCTACGGAGGACTGGGTGACGAACTCGAGGCCGCAGACCAGTCTGCGGTCGACAGCGGCGACATTGCGGTCCCTCACCCGGAAGAGGGTGACCCCGACGCGGGCGAGCAACTTG
>LKMJ01001975.1_pt1 | contig 18545 bp, 30 predicted proteins | sample 643391 | NCBI WGS metagenome assembly LKMJ01 (sample SAMN04112250, study PRJNA286221) | soda lake metagenome | biome: soda lake; feature: Kulunda Steppe; material: water; isolation source: sample PL-Br10 brine of Picturesque Lake | place: Russia: Kulunda steppe | collected 2010-07 | reverse complement strand
CCCCCCCCGACCAACCCCCTTCCCCTTACCCACATATTTGCAAACGCTGTCACCCACCATCTTGCCTTCTCTCCCATCCTTCATCAGCTTCCTCTGCCCAAAAATGTCTTTCATCGATTTCTGCAGCAGAGCCATGCACGTGACATGGTGATGGGTCAAGGGATTGAGCCCATCAAACATGACCCCCTGGCAAATGCCATCATGGGCGCTCTGCTCATTTGCCATTGTGTGCAATGATAATGCGTGATTATAGCATGCAGGAAGCTTAAGTGTGCTGCAGAGCTTTATAAGATTGAAAGCAGGTAAATCACAGGCAGAGTGGACAGTTCCACTTCAGAGCGGGCCACCAATGCGTTTCCCACCAAACCCCATTATCTGCAGCCTCAAGCGCAAGCCATTTCTGGCTACACAACCATTTTCACCAGGCAGTAAGGACTGCAACACCTTTTGTTCACAGTGTGGCTGCTCACACACACAGCCTTGTTGACAGTGTGGCTGCCTTGTTCACAGTGTGGCTGCCTTTTTCACAGCGTGGCTGCCTTTTTCACAGTGTGGCTGCCTCGTTCGCAGTGTGGCTGCCTTTTTCACAATGCGGCTGCCTTGTTCACAGTGTGGCTGCCTTGTGCACGGTGTGGCTGCCTTGTTCACAGCGTGGCTGCTACACACACAGGCCAAAGCAGCCAGACTCTGCAAGCACCAGACCCTGCAAGCACCAGCCTCAACAAACTGGCAGGTATGCACATGGAGGCCCTGCAGCCATGATTTCACGCGTTCCTAAATCACAAGTTGCATGCAAGATTCATGGATGGAATCACAGGCACAGCAGATGGACAACCATGCCATGCCTGCCATTGGATAATCACAGGCAATCGCAGGCGCAGCAGATGGACAACCGTGCCATGCTTGCCATTGACAATCACAGGCACATCAGATTGACAGCCGTGTCATTGTATTATCACAAGCACAGTAGGTTTACAACGATGCCATGCCTGACGTTGGATAATCACAGGCAATTTCAGGCACAGCAGATAGACAACCATGCCATTGGATAATCACAGGCACAGCAGATAGACAACTGTGCCATGCCTGCCATAAGATAATCACAGGCAATCGCAGGCACAGCAGATGGACAACTGTGCCATGCCTGCTCCAAGGACACTTGTATGCAAGGAAGCTCTCCCACCCTCCTCACAGCCAATCTAATGCACACATGGATGAACGGTGCGCAGGCGGTCAAAATGCACGCATGGCCCAATTCCCTCAGGCTCTGCTTTTTGCACTTGCAGCTGTACAAAGGAGGATGTATCTTTTCATCGGCCGCCTTGCAGCACATTGGCTGAGGGGAGGGTGAAACAACACTGGTCTTGCACCATCGCCATGGTGATTATGCTCCTAAGTGGCTGGTTGGACACAACAAATCAATGAAACCTTGGCAAATTATACAAACCAAATAAAAGAAAGCTTGCCTGATAGGGTTAGGGTTAGGGTTAGGGTTAACCCTAATCCACACCAAACAGATGAAACCCTGACTGAGTACACGAACCATATAGAAGGAACCCTGGCTGATTATACACACCAAATAGAAAAACTGATGAAGCCACCCTGCACAAAATCCTTGACCTCTTTGGAGATATGAGTAGACGGAGTCCGTTGGAGATATGAGCAGAAAAGAGTTCAAGGTATCAAATGTACTTCTAAAACTTGCAATGCCTACATCATCCACTCTTGCCGCGGCTTTGACGGATGCCCTAATTTCATATGGGCATCAAGCTACTGAGCGTGCAGTCAACCAAAATTTACATGGAGCGTAAGCTCCAGAGTTTGCACACCAATTTGCTCCATGACAGAGTCTCTGGTGTTGGCTGCATGGCCAGGCCGTGTACACGAGGAAGCAACATAGCACATATCATGGTACACATGGCAGCCTGGCAGCGCTGTGCATACCTTTTAGGTGAGCAAGCACCCACACATGAAGCATATGCATGCCTTTATGTGCTTGCACTCACATGCGCACATGGATGCAAACACATGCAAGGCACACCTTGCATGTGAGCACAGCCAGCTGTTTGAGCTCGAGCTTTTAGGACACAAGCTCTTCAATTGTATAAGGCAACACACAATGCGCACCTTGGGGGCGAGTAAAGCCGACTTTTTGTGTTTATACGTCACAAACTTCTTGTGCGTCCTCACTAATTGCAATGGCTCGTCCTCCTCCAGCATGCCCATGATCTGTGCAGGCGCATGATGGCATGCAGTACTTGATGGCTTCTTGGAATATGGCAACATCCCACTTTCGGTGAGGCAATTCTAGAGATGGGAGCAGGTAATCTGGGCCAGTATCATGATGAGAGCAGCATCTCCTCACACTCTTCCTGCTCAAGGTCAGGAGCAAAGATTATGTTAGATGAGCCCTGGATATCCAATCACAAGCTTACATTCATGCAGTTATCCTCTGCAGTATATTCAGTGCACCAGCATGAGCCCTGGATATCCAATCACAAGCTTACATTCATGCAGTTATCCTCTGCAGTATATTTAGTGCACCAGCACCGTCCGCATGTACACCAACTTAACATAGGCTTAGTGAAAGGGTAAAGTGGGTGTTGAGGCCTCCAACTCACTTGCGTAGGTTGACCTGCCAACATTCACTCAGTGCTGTCTTTAACACCGGCAAAAGAAAGCAGGTAGATGGCTTGGCTTGTGAAAAGGGTAGCAGGCACTTTCCATCTTGCCTTCCCAAACAACAGAGCAAAAGCAAAGTGAGCTATATGGCAGGTGTGCAACAGCAGGCCAGCGTGAGGGTAGGGCAGGCCTTGACACACAGCTAAGTGCGGCATATGTGGGAACAGCACTGCAACACCATAGTAGGGAGCCCTCAAGTGGCCGCACAGCAGCCATGGCTGAAGCCTCCCCCAAAGAGGCCCTGCGCACAGCGGCGCTGGCAAGGAGTTGCGCAGTAGGGGGGCAATGCGCCGCAGCGCTGGGCAAGCGAGCTCTTAAGGGCGGTGGGGTGACACACCGCAGCGCTGGACATGCAAGCTCCCTAGGAACACGTACACACGTGTGCACGGCGGCGCTTCAAAAGCCACAATGTGGGCGCCCACAGCAGCAGAGGCCAGCCCAGCGCACAGCAGCAGACAGGCCAGCCAAGCGCACAGCAGCAGACAGGCCAGCCCAGCGCACAGCAGCAGACGGGCCAGTCCAGCGCACAGCAGCAGACGGGCCAGCCCAGCGCACAGCAGCAGACAGGCCAGCCCAGCGCACAGCAGCAGACAGGCCAGCCCAGCGCACAGCAGCAGACGGGCCAGCCCAGCGCACACCAGCAGACAGGCCAACCCAGCGCACAACAGCAGACGGGCCAACCCACTGCACAATGGTATCCTGTACTGCCCTAAAATGAGCGGTAGTTCCTCCCGGATCTAGCACTTGCCACTCCATGGGGAGGCACACAACAATGCGCGCCCACGCGTGCATGCACGCACTTGTGTGTCTGAGGTCAGCGACTCCAGGGAGTAGTTCTTCTTGCCGCTGCGAGATGCGTCCGCGAGCCGCGCCATGTGCAGCGTGTCGCCGCGGAAGCCCTGGCATTCGATGCTCATGTTGGCCATCACATGGCGATCAAAGCCGTAGTTGTGCCACACCTGCGCAGCAGCGTGCACAGCACAGAGCCCTGCAGGATCGACTTAACCTTGGCTGTCACAGCCGCCATTGGCTATTCTTGCAGACAAGGGTGAGGACCACGCAGCGGCTGCTGATAGGGACAGCCCCGGTTTCCATGCATGCGACATGTGTGCGTGCGACTCGAGCATCTTTGCATCAAGCACACCACCTCACCTTGGCAATTGAGTCATTCTCAAAAAAGCGCTTGAACTCTGCCAGGACGGGATGCTCGGGCTTCAGGACCACCTGCTCACCATGTGCAGCACAACCACAGCCAAGGATGTGGTATTGAATGCACACATTGAGCTGTGCATGGCTGCATGGGACATGTCATGAGACGCGCACTCACGAACGACACACACAGACATTCTCCCCCCTTGGGGTCCTCCCCCAGGATGGGATCAAGACGTCCGGTATGGGACCAAGACGTCCGGTATGGGATCAAGACGTCCGGTATGGGACCAAGACGTCCGGTATGGGATCAAGACGTCTAGAATGGAATCAAGACGGGATGGAGCCGCTGGACGATTTTAGATGTGCAAGAGCTTGTGGCTGCCATGGGGCATGAATCCAGCCAATAGGGAACCTGCAAAAGACTTCAAAAGCAAATTGTGGTGCTGCAAGGGCTGGGGGACAGGGCTGGGGCGCAGGGCTGTGGGATGCCACAAATCAGAGGGTGGACCTTTGATGCTTTTGGGATGGCAGCCGGGGGGGCAGTACAAAATGAAGTGCCAAGCCGCCAGACCTGGAGGGCGTAAACAAAGCGCCCCCTGCTTGCTGGTTTGTTGGGGGTGCAGCAGCGAGGCTTCCAACCCTGCAGGGTGCTTTGGCTGCCTAAGGCTGCCAACCCTTCTGCTGTTTCCGAGCGTCGGGTGCATATGTATTTGAAGGGTGTGCTGCAGCCTACCAACCCATCTCACCTTGCCCCCCTCCCATTTTGGCCTGCCGCTCTCATCCTTCTCCACCTCAGGCCACACATCCACCCACAGGCGCCGCTGCGGCACCGTGCCCCTTGCCCCAGCGCCACCACCTCCGCTGCCGCCGCCGCTGCTGCTGCTGCTGCTGCTGCTGCTGCTGTCTGGACCACTTGCAGGTGCTGGGTCACTTGCAGATGCTGGGTCACTTGCAGGTGCTGAGTCACTTGCAGGTGCTGCCTCACTCTCAGCGAGAGAGGACGTGAGCGGCGCTGCTGCAGCAGCATCCCCGGGGGCAAGGACCTCTCTGAAGTCGATGTCATCCCCACAGTATATTGAGAAGCAGTTCACACAGCCGTGGCCGACCTGCAGAGCGGCCCAGGTCCCGCAGGAGCGAGGGCAGCGCATGAGCATCGGTTGGAGTAATACGGACACACATGGACACACACACACACACACACACACACTGACACACTGACACCCAGAGGCGCGTGCACACAGGCACACACAACACTGACGAACACATACAAACACTACCGCTCACACTGACACGCATCTGACACACTGACACACACTTATGCAGACATACACATACATACACGCAATGCCACAGCCGCGAGCACCATTGCTGCCAACTAAGGCAGAGCACGAAGGATGGCCCCCTCTAACTGTGCCGCACACGTGTGCTTACCCCAATGAGCGCAGCATCCCAGGCAAAGATCCTGAGCGGTCTGAGTAACGGCAAGCAGCCAGCCTACTCAGACCCACGACAAAAGCCCAAGCCGACATCATCCATATTACTTACAGCTAGGCATGCACTTCAGAAAGCCTCCCACAATCTCAGAAATCACCTTGGGCCCACACCACATGCACCATGCACGTACACCACATGCACCATGCACGTACACCACATGCACCATGCACGTACACCACATGCACCATGCACGTACAAGAGCGCGTGTACCCGGCCACGCACCGGAGACTCGGACTTGATGTCCAGGAAGGCCACCTCTGTATCACAGGCAAAGTAGCGCGTGGTGTCCGGGACCTCAGGCTGGAAGATTTTGGCCCCCTGCTTGTACACGTACGGCTCCTTGGCCTTGCGGATCAAGTAGTCAACCACCTGCACAGTGGGCAACCAGGGCAGGAAAAAAGGGTGATTTGTTGTCAGTCTACAGCACCTCAGGCCCTTGTTCTTTCACCTGGATTTGCACAGCACCTTTGCCTTGCGAGCGTCCGGCTGCTCACCACCCGACAGGAAAGACCAGCATGTAATGGACGACCTGGAGCGGCATGCCACAGTGCAAATGGCTGCAGAACACCACGGGTCCACCTGGTCAGGCTCTAAGGGCTACAAGACACAACAGGCAACTGCTTTTGACTTCAAGGGTCCACCAACACCACAGCTTTCATACGCTCTTTCCCATTGGAGGGCGGGTGATCCGTGGGGGTTTGCCTGTGAGAAGGCAGCGCGTGATTGGGGATTGGCAGTTTACAGATCCTAGACACGCCTGAAGGCAGCCAGACGCAGTGCAAGCCTTGAAGTAGTGGTGTGGTTTATTCAGGAGAAAAGTCTACATCACTACTCCAAAGAAGTTTCGTTTTTATCATGACAGGTCCTGTATGGGTGGTCATGAGGCTACAACTGAGGAAGCAGGTCAGATGGGATCAGGGTCTAAACAAACTTGAGGAGCAGCTGTTGCAACTTCTGTGTTTTAGCGCTTCGGCCATCTGCAATGTTACAGTTCTGTTGAGTCAGTGAGAGCCCCCCACAGTCAGTGAGAGACCCAGGAGCTTAATGTGCGGAAGGGCTGTACATGCTGAGGTGTAAAGCCAGCTGCATGAACTAATCTTCGCAAGCAGCGCAGTCTTCCAGAGCGAGAGCCCAGGGCCCTCTCCTCCTGTAGAACAGTCTCCTCCCTCTGGCATGCTACCTCCTCCCTGGCATGCAATTTCGTCCCTGGCCTCCTCCCAGGCTTGCAACCTTCTCCCTGGCATGCAGTCTTTCCCCTGGCTTGCAATTTCCTCCCTGGCATGCAGAAACAACACAGGAGCTCAGGCAGCTGCCGGGTCTGCTGAGTGAGGTATGATGTCATGCTGCTCCTGGGGCCTTGCTCCCCTGGCATGCCCCCCTGGCTCCCCTGGCATGCCCTGGAGAAAGTCTGGCTCCCCTGGCATGCCCTGGAGAAAGTCCCCCAAAAGTCCTGGAAAAAGTCTCCCCCAAAAGCCCCCACGGAGCAGCGGCCTCCCACAGAGCAGCAGCCCCTCACAGGGCCCCCCACAGAGCAGCAGCCCCCCACAGGGCCCCCCACAGAGCAGCAGCCCCGTGCTGCGCTCAATTCCAAGCCCTTGGAGCGTCGCCATACATCCAAACAGAGAACCGGGCTCGCCAATTCCAGATGGGGTGCATGCCCTTCACTCTACTGTACCACCCGCGTGCAAGCATGTGTGGAGGGCGCACTGGGCGCCTTGCACTCCTTTGCGCGCCTCAGAAATGCAGTGCATACCTGCAACGACTGCCGACCTTGCACCTCATAATTTGGTGGCCAGAGGCCACAGCTAGACTACATAGCCCCCAGGGGCCACTTTGACAGCCCTGGCCACACAGATCTGACAACCCACACCCGCCCATTAAGGCACCCGTAGAGGGGGACATTTCCAAAATGTGCTCAACTCCTGCTGACCACCACCACCAACGCCACCAACGCCAACAACAACAACCACCACCTTGGCTGGTGCCAATGCCTGCCCCCCACCAAGCAACCAACCCCCACTTGCCATCTCTCCCCGACCTCTTGGCCATGGACTGCTGCGCCCTCCTTTCTCCTCTGCACACATACGCGCTTTCCAAGGCACACCACCCATCCATCTCACACACGTGCCTGCACTCTACCTTAACACACACACGCCCTTCTTGAGGCACACCGCACACCTTACATACACCATCTCACACACATGTGCCTGCACACCACCTAAAAGACACACGCTTCCCCAGGCACACCACCCACCTTGGCAGCTGTGGCACCATCCTCCACCACACAGATATCGTGGGGCACCTCTTTAATGCGATCCTCCTCCTTGCCGGCCGCTTCAGTAGCAGCAGCGAAAGCTGACAGCGGTGTCGTGATTGTGCTGCTCTGCTGGTGTGGCAGCTGCGACAGCTGTGGTGGTGGCGATTGTGGTGGCAAGGGCTGTCTCTGATCCCACTTGTGACGCAGGTCAGCTTCAGGTTGTTGTGGTGCCTGACACCCTTGTGGGGATGCGAGTTTGGCATCTTGTGACTGTTGGGCGTCTGGAAGCAAGTCATTGTCATTGCTGCTGCTGCTACTGGTGCTGCTGCTGTTGCGGCGGAGGCTGCTGGGCACGCCATTGCTGGCGGCGCCAGCATTCATGTGCACACTGTCTTTCCCAAGAGAGGCGTTGGCATCCAAGGCCCCATTCAGAGAAAGATCTGGGGCTTGCTGCAACTGCTGCTGCTGCTGCCCGTGCACGCTTGCAGGGCTGCTAAGCGCAAGGGCCCCTTCCAGCTCCTTCAGCTTCAGCTCCAGCTCAAACACGCGTTGTTCAGCATTCTCCGCATCGCGCCTCTTCTCTTCTGCAACGTGCTTTGCTTCTTTGAGCTGTTCCTTGAGTTTGAGCTGAAGCGCGGGCGGAGTCTGCGAAAGGGACTGGTTCATCCTGTTCCTGCCTTTCCCAGCCTGAGGCGGGGTCCTGCAAGCATGCAGCGCAACACAAGAGCTCAGGCAGCTGCCAGGTCGGCCGAGCAAGGTATAATGTCATGCTGCTCCTGCTCTTTTCAAACAGCGCCAGGGCCTGCCAGTACCTAGCCTGCAATTTCCGAATAAACGCCTGCCTGCACCTAGAGCAGCGCACGAGCGCTCAAGCAGGCATCTGGCCAACCATTCCTCCCAATCTTGCCTTGCAGGGATCCAAAAGCTCATGCACCCTGCCAAGCATGCAATATCAATGATTCCCTCCATGACAGAAGGTGCCCTACATGATGCAGGTCGGGGGCTGCGCCCAAGCGGCTTATCCACAGATCTATGCCCAATGCATAGCCGAGATGACCATCCTGATGCTTCTACCATCCTGAAACTTGTTCGGGCATTCGCTTCACGGCCGCCCAGCGAGCCGCTTTTTGTTCGGGACATTGCATCAAAGCATTGGCTTTGTTTGCAAGACAGATCTGGTTCGAGCAGCAAATGAGTGTACTCCCGCCAGGCTTCTAAGAACCAGAGGCACTTGCTTGTGCTACCACCCACGATTTCTGCTCATGGACGTTGTTGTTGCTAGGCTGCATCCGGCTCGCTGAGTTGATGGCCCTTAGACACTTGGTGTAACTCTGCAGCAGCTTTTGCTGTTGCTTCTGCTGCTGCTGCGGTTGATCTTTGATCCCTGTGATGCACCGGGTCCCCCGCATAATAGGTGCAGCTGCAAGGTCTTGAAGGCCAGGGTCCCTCCCCTGCCTGCAGGTGGGACAAACACATTGTGAATGAAGCTCGCAGAATGAATGCATCCTGTAAGTGGGCCATGCAACGTGCAGATCAGAACCAGTTTGTTTAAAAGTTTGTATGTGTGTGTATGTGCGCGCGTCTTAGACTCCCATGCTGCGCGATGAATGCAATTATGAGGCCTCACTGACCTGGCAGCCAGGAGCATGTTGCTGCTTGGGGAGGCGGAGCCTGAAAGCCTGCGACAAGCTGCCATGGCCGCCCTCCAAGCAAGCATGCCTGGCGTCATGGAAGGTGTGGCATGGCTGCAGGGACTGGCTGTGAGATGGAAAGTTGGTTTTAACGAGGCGAGGGGGTGTTTTTGTGGGCCAATAATAGGCAGCATTTATCCAGAGCACAACCTCTTGTGTTTCAGTGCCCTTGCCATCAGGTATCAGGCAAGGTGGCACAGGATGCAAAGGAGGTGCACCGTGCTTAAAAAAAACAGTAAGCTTAAAAAATGGCTGAGAATATTAATATCATCATGTCATATAAATAGATAAGGGCATTATATACAGGTACGGGCGTTACGTAACAGATCTCAGGCCATTGATGATCCTCAAGCTCCACTCACATACCCAAAGGTTTCACCTTGAAAGTTGATGTCAATTTTAAATTGACTGTGGCAAGAAGGAGAAGGACGAATTACATGGACGCAATTCAATGGCAATATAAAGGCGTTAGATGTTTAAATATGAATGCTGAGTCACTTAGGGATAAATTTCTACAGGACGATCGGCATTGTTTGAGCATGCAGACGGAGCCATCATGGCTCCGTCATGATGCTCGCAGCGGTCTGCCATGTTAGTGGTCCAAGACACTACCCTTTTGAGAGGCCTTTTGCTTCTTTGTGGGAAAGGCGTGTGTAGTTCCTACTGGCACGTGCAACAGCCATTTTTTCAATCAGCCTGACCAGGCTGGCAGTCATCACCGCGGTCAACCCTAACTTATAGGTTGTGAACCACACTGTTGTTTGTGGCTGAGAAGCACGCTGGTGACACACAGCATTCGGGTCGGGCCGTTGGGCTGCACAAAGCAGTTTGTCTTGTGAGCCACGTACATGGGCAATCCACGTTTTTGAGCTAAACTATCAATAAGTCGTGGCCATTCACTCATGGGGCCATGCATTTTATTAGCTTGTGCATGAGCTGGATGTGCCTAATCAGACTTGCGCTTAGATGCATTGTTGGGTATGGCCATTTGCCGTAATCTCCAGGTGCTGAACATGTGCTTCGCGTCAAAGCATTTTGGGGCTGAATTGTTGTGGAAAGGGGTAGTTTGGGGCTGTGCAGCATGCAGTGTCGAGGTCTGGAGCCGAACATCCTACAGACAACCTTCTGTGGCTGTACATACCGAACATATCGTACAAGTCGCCTGTTTAGGTTTCATGCGTGTCTATCACTTCTTTCCATTGGCTTTTCCTTTACCCGCCAGTAAAGTTCTGCACCCATCCATATGTGTTCCCTTTCCGAAGGATTTATGCGTTCTCCTTCCGCAGGCTTCAGCAATGTGTCTGCTTTTCTGGGCCAGGAAAACGACTTATTTCTTCCTTCATGCACTGACAGTTTTTTTTATGAGCAGGCTAGCAGTCGCACTTCTTGACTGATGGCCTTTTCTTGTAATTCTTGTAACCCTTTACCCGCTGGCTGGTAGCCTGCTTCATAATCTTGCCTTTCCTGCTCCTGCATCTGTCGTCGTCCATGACATTCGGCTGGCAGTGACCAGCCATTAAGCAACAAAGCCAGACATAACGGCTTTTGGTTAACCTCAAATTTATAATCTGGTACTTGGGACCAGTGTGCTTCCTCCTCCTGAATTTGATGCAGGGGATGTTTCGCCTGCGTAGTTTTTTCTTTCCTTGTAACCGCACAGCATTGCTTGATTGCCAGCCTTATCAACTGTGCAGAGATTCGAGTGGCTGTGCTGCATAGGATGTGCGCAAACATGCCCTGCTCACATTTGTGCTGCATGGATAATGAACATGCCCTACATCTGTGGCATGCTGTTGATACATTGTCCCCAATTCAGATCAGAGTGGTAATAGCTTAGCTATCTGCTACCCTACCAAAGCTGTGCTTTGATAATTGCTCCGAAAAGAAGGGCAGGGTCTGAATCATATCCTGAGAAAAAAGAGGAATTGTCTGGAACCGTCCATCATGACAAGATATTCGAACTTAATTTCTAGTGCAGATGTTATCAGTATTTCCCGCTGGATGATGTTGAAGCCTGAAGCCTTCAGTGAAGGGCTTTAATCAGCAGTGCCCAAAAAAAGATTTTGCTAGGCAATACTTGAAAAAAGACGAATGACATTTACCAAAAACTTGCTGAGATCCTCCAGACACTAATTTGTATGGCACGCCCCAACTGCACTACTTGTACAAAAATCAATCCGACTTAATCAGGGTCAATTGGACCATAGACATTGCACTCAGGTATTCTGAGGCACACGAGGTGAATGTGTAGGAGCAACAGACCCTGTAAGTGCATTTCTTGAAGCAGTTGCCAAGTGCTAGTGTGTCCATGCAGCGAAATGCAAAATATATAAATGGGTGGGGATAGCCCTGGGAGCTTTGGGCGTGACATGCCCATCGCAGCTGTAGCCCGGACTCACCCAACACCCGGGACCCGTCACACACCCTCCCACAGTCTCAGACCTAAGGAATTCATCCAAAAAAAGCAGCCTGTGGAATGGTCCCCTGTGAGGAGGTAGGGAAGACTGTGCCCTCATATTAAGCTGAGTCCTCGCGTACAGTGCCTGGAACAATTTAAGCTCCCGGTGCCCAAGCTGGAGCAGTCCTCCATAATCCGACGAAAAGGGTAGAGAACAGCTCAGTGTGGACCAGCACTGTCCCATGACTGTATTCAGACCAACAGGCACATCCGTCGTGGTCTGTGCAGCCTTAATATCATCTGGGGTGGACCCCACATCACGTGGGTCCTCTGCATGCGGACACCCCCCCCAGTCCAGGTGCAAAGGTCTATGGATGCGCGCAGGCACCGTCCTGAGTCAGTGAGGGCATCACCAACAAGGAAGGAGTTCGTTTGTCGACTTACTAGCCATGCTTAACGGCCAGAATATTGAATTCAGTTCCCTGCGTTCAATGTGTGACTAAATGCATTTGAGCCCTAAGCCGTCCTCAGTTATGCCCTTGAGACACGCCAGTCAGTCCAGGTGCATTAGCCCTTAGGACACGCCAGTCAGTCCAGGTGCACCAGCCCTTAGGACACGCCAGTCAGTCCAGGTGCACCAGCCCTTAGGACACGCCAGTCAGTCCAGGTACACCAGGCGCACGCTCTTGAACATGGCGCCCTGGAAGCCGCGGAGGCCTGCCTTGACGCGGTATAGCTTCAGCGTCGGCTCGTGGCTGAGCTCCGTGGACTCCATGTCCGCAAAGCCTGAGGCCAGGGAATGTGCCCCTGTGGCCTCCATTTCTGCGAAGCCTGAGGCTAGGGAGCGTGTCCCAGCCACATAGCTGCGTGGGGCACTGGGTAGGGCTGGCCCTCCCCTGGGCCCACTGGCAGCAGCAGTGCCTTGAGTTCCTGAGGCCTGCCTGTGGGCGGGGACGTGGACACAGCTTGGCAGTTAAGACAGCATACCATACATGAGGCATGCATTTGTATCACAGGTGTGGATGCCAAACTCCCTTAGAACAGACTGCGAATCATATCCAGCACGTGCAGGCCTGAGCTCCGCTGCTTGCTAGGCCAGCTCATACACGCCTGTATTGCATTGGCATGCTTGCCAGCACTGCATGGACATGCAGCAGCTTGGTAATCTGAACACAGGTACAAGCACCTGTGCCCTATCAGATCCAGGCTCTGGCAGGTGTAAAATGCGCAGGAAGCACTGCAGGACTCGGCCATGCTTGCACGCTGCTGATGCATCTCATTTAAGCGCACTCTGATTGCATGCATCAGCACAAGTGGCCCCGCACATGTATAGATTGGCATACCATGCATCAAAGGATCCAGCAGGGCTCAAGGCCATCGATCCAAAGGCTGCGGCTTTGCAGCTTGTGCCTGATAGGCCTTTGGGCCTCTCAAGGCACACCAGCGTGGGGAGGGCATTATGGAGAGCTCGCTCCACCTGCAGCTTGCAGGCATTGTCAAGAATGCAGGGTCCATGCCAGGGGCGCTCAGCCGGAGATGTGCACGTATGCCTGAGTGTGTGTATTTGTGTGTGCATATCTGCGTTTGTGTGTGTGCAGAATGGGTCCATGCCAGGGCCCATGCCAGGCTCCATGCCAGGGGCGCTCTGCTGGAGATGTATGTATGCTTGAGTGTGTGTGTTTTTGTGCGCATATGTGTGTGTGCGTGTGTGTGTACGGTTGTGTGTGTGCAGTATGGGTCCATGCCAGGGTCGTTCTGCCGGAGATGTGCATGTATGCCTGAGAGTAAGCGTGTGTTTTCTTGTGTGTGCATGTCTGCGTTTGTGTGTGTGTGTGTGTGTGTGTGTGTACAGTTGTGTGTGTGCAGTATGGGTCCATGCCAGGGTGCTCTGCCAGAGATGTGAGTGTATGCCTGAGTGTCTGTGTGTGTCTGTGTGTGTGTGCGCATTATGGGTTTATGCCAGGGCCCATGCCAGAGTTGCTCTGCCGGAGATGTGTGTGTGTGTGCGCGCGCAGTATCGGTGAACTTACTGTGTGCAAAGCAGTGTAAGATTTTGCTCTGCCTGTTGTTGGAGACTGTGGCTTGTACTTCCATGTGCATTTCATATGGCAGGCACCATACCCACGGTTGGGCGCGCCAAGCCTAGCCTCTTTTATCCACTCATGTGATAAGGCGTGCATGAGGCCTCGCCTCCTCACCCAGTCTTGTGGCAAGGCGTGCACATAGGCCAAGCAAGATAAACAGGTGCAATAAGCATGACCACAGGTGTAACAAGCATGACCACAGGTGCAACAAGCATGACCACAGGTGTAACAGGCATGACCACAGGTGCAACAAGCAAGCTTTTCTGGCCAGATTGGTGCTCACTGGTTCATGCAAGGTATGGGACAAGAGCATGCTGCTGCCAGCACGTGACACTCCAGCATGCTTCTGCCAGCACGTGACACTCCAGCATGCTTCTTGAGCCCCAGACACTGGCAGGCGGCCAGATGCTGGCATGTCTGGTTGTAGGACATGTACCACAACTGGCTTCTTTATGGTGTGGACTCGACTAGCCGGTAGGGCCTGGATCATGTTGGACTGCAATCAGAGTTGTCCTGCTTGAAAGGAAAAGTACTGGGAGCAGTCTGAGCAAGGAGCTCATCCCTACCTACGGGATGCGGCTCCACTGGGTGCTGCACATTTCTGCCGCAACAGCGGGGAGTTGCACTTGTGCCCCAACAACCCACAGCATCCACTTGCCTCCTTCCTCTCCTCCTCTTGCACCTCTGCTGAGTTGTAGGGATTTTCTGCTAAGCAAGACAGCCACACGCCGACATTGTCTATGCAGCACTCAGGCTCCATCTCCTGTGCAGCGCAGTTGTGCACACACATGTTGGAACAGTCCCTGCTTGCGATACTGGGGCATGCACTCTCCCGGCTGCAAAGCCAGCTGCGCGTCCCTAGCAGCACAGTGTGTTTGTTTCCTATACACAATTGGGCAGTAAGGCGCTCGGGTGCAGTAGCTAGGATATGGCACACAAAGTATGAATATTTGCAACACAGGGGGTGCACGTGCTGGATAGTGCAAACACGTATTGCAAACGCATTCCAGAGGTATCTCCACGCAATTCTATGGTTCAGGCTTAGCACCTATACCTTCAGGCAAATGAGCATGCGAAAGGTCCAGTAGGCTGCTGACAAGAGATCCCATACTCTAAAAGGTCAAGATCATTGAGGCGTGCACAAGTCAGAGGGGTCTTAGACTGCTTAGCGCCTTGTCCCAAACATGACTGGGGCCAGAGTGCACAAGCAATATAGGCCAGAGCGCCTGAGCAGCTTGGGCCACATGCGCCCAGGCAGCTGATTGTAAGCAGGAAGGGGGACCCCTTGCCTGGATATGGCTCGAGATGATGTCCATCACTTCTTTTACTGAGCGTGTCCACCGCGGCGAAAGCATGCAGTAGTAGGTGGGTGGGAGGATATGGTCCTCGGCCAGTGTATCAGTGAACCTGCAGGCAGGACAGGTGCACTACTTGGGGATGAGTGGTGGTTTACAGTTGCCTGTTCATGAGCATCGTCTCTGCGGAGCACAATGATCACAAAAAGGGAAGAGAGGGTATGTGCATGCATGGGAAACAAAGGTGTTCAAGACCTTGAAATCAGCATTGCACCACAGAAGGGCCGTTCTGCTTGCCTTCCAGACCAACTGCCTCCCTTTCACACACACACACACACACACACACACACACGCACACACACACACAACACACACAGAAGCTTGCTCAATCTGCTAAGCCGGTCTGCGCCTCCTGCATGCTGTGCACGTGCATCCCCCTATTGGGAAAGTAGCCAGGAAAACAGCTCCTGCCAAAGCCTTACTTAGTTTCCAGACAATGGCCCATCACATTCAGCCAGCGGCCAGGCCTGCGCCGGACGTGACCACTAGATCACATACCATCTCCACGGTGCACGAGCATGGCAGCCCACCACACACGCCCCGCAGCCGGACCTGACCTGCACTTGCTGCCTGCTGTGGCGGCTGCAATGTCACCATCCATCCAGTCCTGAGGGGGGACATGAGAGAGCTCGGGCCGGCACTTCATGTAGTCAAGGATGCTGTGCAGCTTAACGCCTTTGCGCAGGACATCGCGCGCGTTGGACTGCACCAGTGCAGGGAGCAGGGTGCTGTGGCATTTGCCTCCTCAACGCGCACCATCACATGTGCACGCGCGCACACAAGAAGGACTGGGCTTTCGACATTGTTGCCTGGGTGGGGCCTCTACAGGAGGCATTTGCGCGCACCATCACATGTGCACGCGCGCACACAAGAAGCACTGGGCTTTCACCATTGTTGCCTGGGTGGGGCCTCTACAGGAGGCATTTGCGCGAGCCATCCAGGAGGCAGCTCAGAAGGCCACCAGCTTCTCGTACACTCTGTCCAAGGCTCAGCTCCCATGCAGGCCATGCAGGCCTCCCTTGAAGGCCGTGAGCCCTTTCATGAAGGCTGTGAGCCCTTTCATGAAGGCTGACTCCCCTCACACACTGCCCGAGCTTCAGCTCCCATGAAGGTGATGAGGGTCGGCCACCAAGGGCTGCCATGCAGGCCAACCCCGCCATACACTCTACCAAAACCTCAGCTACTCACTGCAGATCCTGACGGCTAAACCGTGCTTTGTGGGAATCTGCGGGGGCCATTTGTTGGAATATTATTGTGCTTGCTGGCATGAGGCACACTTTTCGGGGCGGATCCATATGCCTCAAAAGGGTGAATGCACAGAGTAACAGAGAGATGCACCTTGCTTTTTACATACATGTCTCAAAACGACAAAGCACAGAGCAACGGGATGCGCCTAGCTTATTCCTTACACGTCTCAAAAGAATGAAGCACAAAGCAACAGTATGTGCCTTGCTTTTCACGGAAAAACAATGTCCTGTTTCTCTGGCTTTACATGATCGTTGAACATAGAGGTGGCACTGCCATTAACAGCACCCATTCCCAGAGCTGTCTGCCCAGCTGATATTCGTCTAGTCAACATCTCGCCTGATGGCTTGAGCGCAACCAGTTCCAAAAGGCACCATGATTTGTGTGCGCCACTCATCCGCCACGCCCTTCAATTGCCAGTATTCTTTCTCCCTACATCCATGATCTTCAACCTTAAATGCCTCACCCGCCAGCTCCTCCTGGTTGTCCTCTCATAATGCAGTGCACGCCCCATTCAACTTAGATTGCCCCCTCCCCCTCCCCCCCACCCCAATTGCCTAACCCACCAGCTTCCTCTGCTCCTCCCAACACTGCTCTTGCTCTGTGTGGCGCTTCCTCTCCTCATCATGCCGCCGCTGCTCTGCTTCCTCCTCCCGCTGCCGCCTTGCCACGTCCTCATCATGCCGCCGCTGCTCTGCTTCCTCCTCCCGCTGCCGCCTTGCCACGTCCTCCTCCTGCTGTTGCTTCTCTACCTCTACCTCCAAGCGCTGCTGCTCTGCCTCAGCTAGCCTCTGCAAAGAAAGAAAGCGCGTGAAATTAGAGCTGCACATGGCCGTGAAGAATTGAAGTTGGCGTGGTCTGGTGCATGTGACAGCCAAGACAAAATGTCCTGCATGAAGCGTGCGCTTCTGCACCAGACAAACAAAGCAACCCTCCTCCCTTCCTCTCCTGAGCCGCCTACCTATTTTTCTAAGAATTCCCAACCCCTGCTCGCTCTTGCCCCTCTCAAGTGCAGATCACATGCACCCCACATAGCACCTGCTACTCCTCCAACTGCTGCCCATACTACCCCGTTGCGCGTTGCACACACAGTATCTGCCACTCCAACTGCTGTCCGTACAGGCCTGTTATGCCTCGCACACACAGCACCTGCCACCCTTCAGCCTCCAGTGCCATCTGCACCTCAGCCTCCTGCTGCTGCTTGAGCGCCTCGGCACGGTGCCGCTCCTCCAACGCAGCTGCCTGTTGCCTCTCCTCCCCCTCCCGCTGGCGCGCCTGCAGCTCCAGTGCCTCGCGCTGGCGTGCCTGCAGCCAGGCATGTGTGCAGGCCCAGCGCTGTGTGCCTATGGTGCTGCTAGCATGAAGCGTTTGACTTCCTAGGACAAAGGGACAGGGAGCCATGACTCAGAGAATGCGTCGTTATGGCAGTGGCACGATTGGGCTCAGCTCAAAGGTATGAGAGAGCAACCTTGCCTCAGGGTGTGCATGCCTCTGCATGAGCACAAGAAGATGAGTCTTGCCCTGTGCAGGAAATCTCATGGTCATGATTGAGCATGGGCGGTTCAGCCTGAGATTGGGTGTATCTTGAGAGGGCATGGACACTGAGCATGTACTTTTGGGCTGAGCGCAACCGCTCACCATTTCGAAACCTGGATCCCCCAGCATTTGAAAGCAGAACCTTAGAATGTGTGTTCCCTATGCCTGCATTTTCCTGTGCTATGCTCTTGCTGTGATTGCAGGGCATGCATGAATGGTTGATTTTGGCTGACAACCTGCCACTGGCAAGGCTAGCCAACCTTAACACACATTAAAATGCCACCTACTTGTGCATACAAAGCCTCTGGACCTAGGATAATTTTGCAGGCAAATGTTTCGAACTGATACACCTGGGCACAGCAAATTTCAGCATCACAAATAGCAATGAGCTAGCCACCTCTTCTGCGGGCTCTCCATCTTCAACCTCCGCCCTAGGAACGGGCTGGGCTGCCTGTGGTTCTGCAGGAAAACAAGTAAAATGTCCTCTAAGTTAGCCCAGCAGCGCTACCTTTACATAACCCTTTACTTTGGTAAACCTAGACTTGGATTTCTTTTCTGGATTGCTTCACGATTATGCATGTGTGTGTGCGTGTGTGCGTGCGAATGTGTGTGCGTGTGCGTGTGTGTGTGTGTGCGTGCGTGTGTGTGTGT
>LKMJ01001974.1_pt1 | contig 18547 bp, 31 predicted proteins | sample 643391 | NCBI WGS metagenome assembly LKMJ01 (sample SAMN04112250, study PRJNA286221) | soda lake metagenome | biome: soda lake; feature: Kulunda Steppe; material: water; isolation source: sample PL-Br10 brine of Picturesque Lake | place: Russia: Kulunda steppe | collected 2010-07 | reverse complement strand
TTCCATTTCTTTTGTCATTTGTTGAAGTTTATTTATTCTTTTATCTGTACTTGGATGTGTACTAAGTAAACTAGATAATTTACTTTTAACTGGTGAAATCATAAGTGCATTAACACCCTGTGCGTCTCTTAAGTCTTCTTTTGGAACAGAATCCATAGAGCTACTAATCGTTTTCAATGCGCTTGCAAGAGCTATAGGATTACCTGTAATTGATACGGCACCTCTATCTGCAGAATACTCCCTATATCTGGAAAGAGCCATCATTAGTAAATATGACGCTATATAAGTTATAATAGCAACAAATATCGCAACAATCATTGGTGCATTATTTTGATTTCTATTACCTCCAAATAAGAACCCCCAACGAATAATCATACCCGTTATAGCTGCAATAGCTCCAGCAGCCGTCATTACAATCATATCTTTATTTTTAATATGAGCAAGTTCATGAGCTAATACAGCTTCAAGTTCTTCTTCATTTAATACTTCCATTAAGCTTGTTGTTACACATACCGTAGCTGTAGATGTAGAACGCCCTGTTGCAAAAGCATTTGTTATTGATGTTTCTGCTACAGCAATAGTTGGTTTTTCCATATTTGCTTGTTGACATAAACGTGTAACCATTGAATGAAGCTCAGGATATTCCTCTTGTGTTACTGTTTTTGCCCCGAATGATTTAAGTGCTATTTTATGACCATAAATTAATTGGATAAAAGTCATTATTAATACAAAAATAACGGTAAATATTAAATTTTGAAAATACAATCCAATAATGGCACCAAAACCAATTGTTATAATTCCTAATAGTACCATAACTATAGTCATTCGTATTTGTAATCCAGTATTATTTCCTAATTTCATATAATATATTATACGTGTAAAACATATTAATCTTTAGGTTATTATATTAAAATAATACTATAAATCTGTTTTATTTCCTTTTAAAATAAAAGATTGTTCTCTAGCTGTTTGTTTAAAATTTTATCTTTATGTTTACCATTAAAAATAGAAATATCTATATTGTTTATTTCTTCTTTATTTAATACCTTATCTAAATCTTCCATTATATAATGACAAATTTTAATACAATTATTCTCATCTGATTTTTTAACTTAATTAAAAAATTAATATCTGAGTTATCTGTAACCATTTTATTTGTATCTACTCTACTACCAAATAAAGAAGCCACCATAATTTCATCATATTGATGTGATACATGAGCTAACGCAGAAACTATTTTTGGCGAAACAGATATCTTATCTAAATTTTCAAGAGATATATTATATTCATTTAATAATATCTCAATGACATCCTCCCCGGCGTTGAACGCCGGGGTTTCCTCACGCTAGGGGTTTACTGACCTACGGAGGCAACTTGCGGGTTTGTATGCTCCTCGTTGGGAACTGAGCATGATGACTCTGACTAGTTATGGTCGTCCCACTTGAGGCATACAGCCATCGACCGTGTTACCGTTGTTTGCCTATTTTTTACCTTCTACGACAACTTCAAAATAAGCCATACTCTTTGTTTCTTCACAATAATCGTATGGGATAATTTTCCAATTGATGTCTTGGAAAAGATTAGTATTAAATCTTTCCAACATATCTACTGGTACATCTGATACTGTCAGAGGTTCTTCTGCGTCAATTGGTAGTGAATCAACCATATAATTTAATAAAATACGTCTAAATATATCTTATTATTTACTTTTCCATAATGTAGTATCGTTACGTACAAATAAATAGAAACTTTCTTTATACTGTAGTATTTAATTATTTATAATGCACGGAAGAAGATTATCAACAACACAAACAATAATTTGTTTGTATTCTGAAGAAACAGAATTGTTATCACAAATAGAAACGTGGGTATTAGAAAATGGTTTAAACTTTAAATCATTAGAAGTGGGTTCTGATTTAAATATTGAAAATAAATCGATTCGTAAAGAATGTATTGGCGTAACATTAGGTGGTGATGGAACATTTTTGGAAGGTATTCGTGTTTTTGGAAAAAGGGAAATACCTATTCTTGGAATTAATCAAGGTTCATTATCATTTTTAGCTAGAATATCTCCAAATAATGCAATCGATGCTATTCAAGAAGCAATTAAAGGTCGTTCAAAGATAGCTAATAGGCAACAAGTTCATGTTGAATGTGACGGATTAAATTCAATGGGTGTAAATGATATAATGATTGAACCTATACCGCCTGAAAAACCCGTGGATAGAAAAATAGCATCTTTAAATGTATACATAGATAATGAATTTGTTGGTAAATATACAGGAAGTGGTATTGCAATTTCAACTCCTACAGGGAGTACGGGTGTTTCTTTATCTGCTGGTGGCCCAATACATCATCCATCTAATAATAGGTCACTTCAAATTGTACCATTACACACGCATAATGCAGGCGTGCGACCATTAATTATCGATGAATCATCTAATATAACTATTAAAACAGAAGATGATATTCAAGTATCTGTTGATGGGGGGCGACATTATACACAATTAGATGAGGATGATATAATCAATGTTACGGGTTCCGATACCCCTGCTCATATTATTCAATCTCAATATGAATCACCTTTCTTTAGTGCATTATCTCGTAAACTTGGATGGGGAATTCGTTCAGATAATGAAGATATAATTAATAATGAAATAGAAAATAATATAAGTTTCTTAGAAAAGGCAAGAAATATTGCGATAAATGCAGTTAAGAGTGCAGGAGAACCGCTTAGAGAAATCCATGGTGAAGTAGAAAATATACAATATAAGAAAGATAAGTCTGATATTGTTACAGAAGGAGATTATCGCTCTGAAAAAATTATAACACAAACGGTTAGAAATGAATTTCCAGCGCATAGTATAATTAGTGAAGAAGAATTTACATATGAGACAGAAGAATCAGATTATGTTTGGATTATTGACCCATTAGATGGAACTGGTAATTTTTCACATGGTAATCCAAATTATAGTATATCTATTGCACTTGTGAACGATGATGAAATTTTAATGGGTGTTGTATATGCTCCAGAAACGGATGAATGTTATTCTGCTATTAAAAATAAAGGCGCATGGTTAAATGATAAAAAAATAAATGTTACAAAACGTTCATCATTAAATAAATCAATGTTGATAAGTGGATACGACCCTGATGCCGAATTTATAACAAAATTATATAGTAAGACGCAAGGCGTTAGAGCTATTGGGAGTACTTCATTAAACTTATGTTATGTTGCATCTGGTTCCGCAGATGGTTCATGGGAATTTGATACGTACCCATGGGATATAGCAGCCGGTTTATTAATAGTTCGTGAATCTGGAGGAAAAGTTACTCATAAAAATGGTGATGAATTTAAATTAGAATTAAACAATACTGATGAAACTAAATCATTACTCGCAACAAATGGACAAATACACAATAATATATTAGAAACATACAATAATTAAATTTAATTTAATTTAATATATACTGTATCTGAAAGCCAATCTGGGTGTTGAAGTTTTATATCTACGTAAGAAAATTTATCTGTATCATTTAGTTTTGAACGTGCATATTCTTCTAATGATTCATCACCAAATGGATGTTCTCTATTATCATTATAACCTGTATTACATACAATTGTAATCATATAATCACCAACAGAATCGGATTCTTTAATTTGTGGATTTACAATATCATCAAATATCTCTTCTAATTCATTCACATTTTTTTGTTCCATATTATAAAATTAATACTCTTGTATTATAATTTCTTCGATTTGTTTATAAAATTTGATATTATATAAAAAGTATTATGATGATTGAATATAAATTAATTATATGAACGAATTTGATAAGTGGAGTGAATGGTATGATTTTATGAACAAAAATAAAATATCAGAACAACCAGATTTACATTTTTATCAAGATTTATTAAATAAACATGGAGAACCGGGATTGGAATTAGCCTGTGGGACGGGAAGATTACTCTTGGAACATTTAAAAGATGGATATAATGTTCATGGTATAGATATTTCATCTGAAATGCTTAATATAACAAAAGAAAAATTTGAAAAGGAAAATGTTCAAACAAAACTTTATGAACAAGATATACGAGAATTAGATATTTCAAGAAAATATCCTGTGGTTTATTATCCATTTAATTCATTATCACATTTCACAACAGTTTCAGACCAAATAAAAGTATTTAATAATATTTATGAAATTGTTGAAGATGATGGCGTATTTGCTTTTGATATATATGTTCCCGATATTCAAAAAATGAATAATTATGGAAAACTGATAAGAAAAGAAAGAGAACATAACGGTAAAACATATATATTTGAAATATGGGAAGATTGGGAATCAAAATCCGAACAAATATTTAAACATTATAATCGAATTATTAATCCAGAATCAAATGAGATAGAATGGCAAGTTAATTTTACATTATCAATTCTTCCTAAACAACAATTAGAATTATTACTAATTAATGCTGGATTTACAGACTATACGTTTTATCATGAATTTAGTGATGAACCTCTAAAAAAGGATTCTAATCATATGTCTGTAATAGTTAAAAAATAAGTACAATTTATCGGTGGCATATATCCGAACCTTGAGGTCGAAGTGATTCGCTACGGTGTAACTGTTGAAATAGAATATATTTTGTTTTTGTAAAAATCGGGGTTTATCATATACATCTATTGTAACTATATAATCTATTCTCGTTTATAATAAATTATGTATTTTTTAACACACAATTGTTATATTGTTTATTTTGTTTTTTAAGTATATAATGATAATTATTAAGATTCATTACATTCTTATAATTTTTGGATTGGAATATTCTATAGATACATTTTCTTTCTAACAATCTGAATACTATATTCATATTAACATTATTAAATATGGTATTATTCACTAAACTTGGATATTCAAGTATATTTATCATAGATGCTTTTAAATGTTTTGAATGACGATATATGTGTTCTATTTCCGTCTCATAATTGTTTAATACCTTAAATCCATCTAATACAAATATAGATTTATATTTTTTCGGTTCGTTTTTTAATTCTAAATCTTTGAAAATTTTATTAACTGTTAAAACCGTTAATAAAGATATTATTTCTTTACTTAAATGTGTTTCAAAATTTATGACAATATTTCTTTTATTACTTATATTATTAGATGTTTTTATTTTATTTTTTGAATTTGGAATGTTTTCATTCAATTCTTTTATATAATTCTGAAATTCACTTTCAAATTCATAATTCTTAATTTTACTCAACGATTTGTTCTTTAATTTTTTATTTGCATCCTGAATAATATTTTTTCTATAAGTTAAATCTGTCACACATTTATATAAATCTGTAAAATTACAATTTTTATTGGAATCAAATAAAAATACAATAATTTCTCCTAATATACGAGCATCCGTAGGGCCAACATATGTATCACACTCTTTTATTATTGTTTGACTATATATATGACTTGTTTCATCTATTTCTTTAATATAATTATTATCTTTTTTATTTCTGATTGTATTGAATAAATGAAACATATCTTCTTTTCCTATACATATCGTTTCTGCGTCAAATTGTGACGGTTTTAATTTATCTTTAAAATTAAAATATATTACACCGTGTTCATTATCGTTATTAAATTGGCGGCATATATTCAAGGCCATTGTTGTCCGTCCTGACCCTGTAATACCTGAGATATTTATATTTTTATATATTTGATTTTTTTCAATTAAAATATCATCTCCATTTTCATCCACCCCAAAATGTAATTTGTTATCTGAGATACAATTTTGACATTTTCCATGTCTAACAATATATTTATATTCTCCACAATCGATACAATTTGTTATTCGCATAATTAATGTTATAAACTATTATATAATTAAACTATCGCAATTACAAACTTTTTGTATAATTACAATCATTTTCTGCAGACCAACCAGAACAACAAACAAAGTTACCATAAGGACCATCTTTTATTTGTAATGGACTTGAACATTCCGGGCAATAAGAAATATTATTTGGGAATTCACTAGTATATTTATTTATACGTTTTAAAACTCTTTCATTCCATCCAGATGTACGTTTAATATGTCTATATCTTTCATTATTTAATAAAAATGCGTTATCATATTTATCAATAATATTGACGCGGATAGCATCTGTACCTTCATCCCTAACGCGTTCTGAACGGGTATCAATTGAAGAATAAACGCGTATTTTACACATTCTTTTATTTATTCTGCCTAAATTTGAATCGTAAATATACTCTTTTTTTATCTGGTTCTTGTTTTTCTTCAAAGTATTTTTTTGCATCATTAAACATTAAATCTCTAAAATGTCTTATCGTGAAATCATCAATACCCATATTTAATTAAAATATATTTAATACTAAATATCTATAGAATTACTTTTAATGCATAGTTGAATTTTTAATACAACTAACGTTTTTTACCGCCGGGTTTATCAACACCAGTATACCAATAATATACTTCAAGAGTGAAATCGGGTTCTAGTCTCTCATTAATTTCATCAATTATTTTTTCAACACCTGTCATTTTAACATCTTGCATATCTTTTTTGCCAGACAATATAACTTCAATCACATCTTCTTTTCGACCGCTATGATAAGATGCTTTCACAGGAAATTCTTCTAAAGCTTCCGTACTTTTAAATGTACCTTCGCAATATTTCCATTCAATTTCATCTTTGAAAGTTTCCGTTTCAAATGAATCTAAATCATCTCGGTTACTTTCCCACCAATCTTTAAGACTATTCTCTGGTTCATGAACTGCTGATATAATTATGTGTGGCGAACTCATATATCAATAACATATTTCTATACTATTAAACATTTTGTTTTGAAATTGTTTTATTTTAATATATAAATTAACGAACTATTTTTTAATATCTAATTTGAAATCATAAGTATAAAATATACGTAGATATAATATTCTAATATGAATCGTATTGAGAGTTCTATTATTCGAAGTCGTGAATTAAAAGAAAATGGGATTGAATTATCCGGCACGCAAATATCAAAAGATATCCTCGTTAAATCAGATAATCTCATTGAATTAAAAGATAGTAAAAGAAATATCGTAGAAGATATCGCCGTTGAATCATCAGAATTAAAAAATGCATTGCAGAGTGAAAAGACTATAGATGTTGTTACACCTGATTTTCATACCGATATCCAATATGCTAATTATGAGAATATATTGAATCATTATACAGATAATTCAAAACCGAATTATGTTAAGATTAATAGTGAAGATTCATCAATTGTAACTTTAGATATAACAAATGCTCTAATTATTGAGGCAGATAATGTGTTACTTGATGAGCCACTAGTTATAAAAGATAAAAATAAAGATGAATTAATTAAGATAAAAGAAAAAATTGAGTCTGCGGATAATATCCATTTGTATTCTGAAAATGAAAGATTAAAAATAGAGTTACAACAACATAAAACATATACATTTAAAGAAGCTTTCGAAGGGGAAATTGCTAATATCATTGTGTGTGGTCTTTTTATTTCTCTTTTTATACCTTTTTCTATTTGGACTACAATTTTTTCTACCGTATTTTGTATTGCTTTATTATCAGATGATATTATGAAACTATTTAAAGGAAAAACATTTAGAAAAAGATACTTTGTAAATTATGGATTAGACAATAATTGTAGAATTGATAACGTGGTAGATATTGAACCGGATAAAAGTTATAAGGTTGATTTATCATGTGAACGTACGAATATAGTTATGAAGTGTGATGAAATAGATGCTGAATGGAATATTGAAAATAAAGGTGTATTTCCAGATACATTTGTAGAATTATTTGAAAATATTGGCTTTGAAAATATAAATAATGAATCTGTTACGCTCAAAATTAATCCTACCTATAAAACATCAAATGTCGAAAATTGTCTTATTAGTGAATGTGGTATTTGGTGTATTAACCCAGAACAATCAATTCATCAAAATGATGTAGAATTAGAAAAAGTTATTCAGTACAATTAATTTGCATCACAATTTATTTAACCTTTATATCATAAATAATATTTATGAGTCAAAATTTTGAAAAAGATATACATGAACCTATAATTAAATTAGCTAATATAAATGATGGTTTTAGAGATTTATATGAGGATACATTATCTAACCCAGATTATGAGAATTCAGCCGCATATGAATTAAATAGTGATGCATTGAAAAAATTACATCAGCTTCGTAAAAAAGATGAAGTAAATATAAAAAATAGTTTAGATAAAATTCAAGATATACTTGGACTACTTGGTAACTTACATAAAATACTTACTCAGAATGGTCAATCTACAGCAGCTAATATTGTTGGTGAATCAATGGTATTAATTATAGAATCTGCGAATAGACATGTAGAAAATTTCCGCGTAAGAAGTTGTATAAGTAAATTTCCACCACAATATAAAGAACGTATTAATCATTAAATATTTGAATTACTTATATTTATATGAATTCGTATTGGATAATCTCCATGCATCCATTAGGTCCATTCCTTTTTTCTCAATAGTATCTGTATCCCATTGGCTCCACATACCCGCATCTTTTTGTAACTTCATATGCCACAATACTCTTTGCGTCGTAAACCAATCACTTCTCATTTCGTCTGCTTCCTCTTTCGTAAGGGGGTCATTTTCATTTTTAATCCTATTTGGTATCATAGACCATAACTGAGGAAAGTTGTAATCTGTCGCACCTTGTGCGGGTTTCTCAAAGTATTCTGATTCACGAACAACATCTATATTATCAAACCAATTATCAATATCATACTTAAGACTATTTGGTGTTATTATAGTTTCAGCATTTTTAATAGTTTCAAATATATTGGCAAGTACAGCTATAGCGATATGGTCTCCTTGGTCTAGTTCTTGAGTTTCGCCTTCAAAATACGTTTCATCTCCTGATACGGTAAATTCGACTGTGTTATTTGATGTATATTTATCAAAATCAACAAAAAGCAATTCTTCACCGCAATCTAGAGCTAATTGTCCATCTAATGAAATTCTTGGTTTCATACCTTACACTTATTATATATATCTTTCCGTATTTATTTGTTTCGATAATCTAAGGTGAATAATATTGAATTTAATTTTGAAAGTATTATATATTAAAGAGTGTATATTATATATTAAAGAGTGTAATATTAACGTAGAATGACGGACCATATTATTGTATTTAAACCAGATGAAGATGTCATTAATAAGTTACATGAATATGGTAATTTAGTAAGTATATGGGATGACGGGGAAGAAGAATTATTATTTGAGTTGCATAATAGTTTATATAGTGAACGAGCGTTAGAGATTTGATTAAAAGAAAAATCACAAGATGATTTTGATATGGTGATTTCAAGAATTAGTTCTAAATCTGAAGTATATGAATAATTTTATGATTAAATCATGGAATAACATTGTTGGCAAAGGTGATGTCGTTATTCATATGGTGATTTTGCTATAGAAAATCAAAATTGCTTTGAAAATTTTAAATAAATTAAACGTTAAATTATTATAAATTTAAAGGAATAAAATACAACATAAATAGTATTATTGAAAACATAATACAAAATATTGTTAATAAAATTGAACCATAAATTGTTGATAATAAAATAATAGAACCAATAGTTAAAATTAAACTAATCATTAATACAAAAATTGATTTTGGGCTGAATATATCTTTTTTAATTCTTAGATTTGAATTTGTCATAATTTAACTTTTGATTACAAATAGTTAAAATTGACGATATATAATTGTTTTATGTATGCTAATTTATATAATATTTATTAATTATCGGCGTTTAATATTAAAGTGTATGAGAAAACAAAATATTTGAATTTGTTTTATCATACTTAGCTGGTAAAATATTTTTAAAATGACAAAAATCATGTATGTAACATTGTCATTAAACGAAGTTCCCGTTTCATCTGTGGAAAATTCTATTTCTAGAAAATCAAATATATCTATAGGTGTGCATGAATATGCAAACTACGGTAGGTTGTAATGAATAAATGATATTATTTCATAAATTTAGTAAAAATGAAATCGATGGATTTATATCTGTATATCCTAAGAAGTATATATGAATTATTTAGACCGAGAAAAATATAAAAAGTCGAAAGAAAAATTATATTTGACATTAATACTTATATTATTGATTATTGTTTTAATATCAATTTCAAAATTCATATCATCGTCATTATTTTTATTCTCGGGATTTATAGGTGCTGTTGTTATTCCGATAGGATGTATTGATTTATATAGGGAATATACTATTTATAAACGTAGAAAAAGCGCGTATATTAGAAAAAATGATTAGGTATTAAGAATGTGAATCACCTCGACCTCAAGCCCCCGTGTATTATCCTCCATAATTGATAAAAGTAATAAAGTCTCTTGAACAACAGTATTTTATATTTCATATTAGATAAGATAATTCAAATATTGTAATTACGGTTCTTGTATTAAATAATATCGGTATAAAGTTTGAGAGTTCTTATGAGAGTGATATGTGGTCACAGATTTCGTTACGATAAGATGATAATCTTTCACGACTAAAGGCGTCGTAACGGCAGCTTTTGTAACTCAGTGGGAGATTTGAGGTTGGAGAAAATTTGTTTTATAAAATAGTCACGGACACACTGAATAAGAATTAAAAACATTGCGTGAATTGGAAAATTATAATTATATCGTCAATCCTGAAAATATAAAGAAAATAAAGACCAAGATAAAAAATATTTCGCTAATTTTCTTGATATTGAAAAAGATGTTCAATTTATAGCCGAAGCAAATATTTTCTTCGATGATAGTCAGAACATATCCATTACATTTTAAACCACATAAAATTGAATATTCGCCAATAGAAACAGATTTTTTAGAAATGGAGAACATTTTAAAATAAATGTATAAATATATTTAACCTATGAAAATATTGTATTTAATATGGATAAAAATAAAATCGGATATTCTGTTGAAGATTTAAGAGAATAATCACCATTATTAAGTGCATTTATTTTTCAAGCACCAAGTAATCATCGTGTTGTAAAAGCATTTAAAAATAGTGAAAATCCCCCTGATGATATTATTGAAAAATTGAGGAATATGGATGATAGTTTTTCAACATTTTTAGTAGAAAATGACATTCATCATGCGAAACGAAATCCGAAGACATCTGAGGATAAAATAATATTAAGTGATGTTATTCAGGCCGAAAATTTTGATGTTGATACAACATTATAATAAGTGTAAAAATTTATATTAAATAATTAGATTTAATATACTTCTTAAATTAATTATAATATTTTAAAACAGTATTCAAAGTAAATTATTTGTTTTAATTATATTTATAAGCTCAAATCACTATCTTTATATTACTATAATTTAAAATAATATGTATGACGGAAATCGATAAGAAAACTATTACATCCGTGGTTCGCGTATTGAATACTCTTAAAGAAAACGAAGGAGATTCAGACCATATTAGTATGATTAATTCTGCATTAGAACGTCTTTGGGAATTATATGGAGATGAAGTTGATGTTAACACTGATAATTTAACTAAAGAAGACGTTAAAACAACCGTGAATTTCCTTGAGGAACATGCTCCAAGTCGTCGTGAAATGATGAGCTATCGAGCAAATAACAATGGCGACCGTCACCCGAATAGAACTCTTGAATATATGTCAGAAACTGTTGATTTATCTGCTAGATATGCGAATCGTTGTCTACCGTCTTATCGTAATTGGAATGTAGAATATATTTGTGATGGTGAAGTGATTGAAGAACGTACATATGATTATGATGATGAAATTCCAACAGAACCTGTTATTGACGACGTTCGATATGAATGTGATTCAACAAAACGAGGCAACGGTGAAGTTGTCGTATATGTTTCAAAGCATCCTATTCGGGAAGATGTTGATATTGTTATTAATGCCGAAGGAGATGATTTCATTAATATAGAATCTCATAATGGTCCAAACGTTCCAAATGATACGTATCCAATTGATATACTGAGTGATGAATTTGATTGGGGTATGCTTGGACCGACAAAAATTATTATTAATGATAAACCAGATAATATTATTAAATTTATAGAATCTAAAAATTGGAAATATGAATATGCTTAATTATATAAACTAAAATATATCGTGTTTTTTCTTACATTATATTATGACACACTAGGATATTAATGACGGAAAATTAGAATTGTTTAATAGCACACCAAAAACAGGACCAGAAGTAAATATAGAATAAAAAAGGACATAGATTATTAATTTCATTGAAACAACTTGTTCTAGAAATAAATTTAAAAATAGGAAACGACGTATGGTATACTACAGATAAGATTATGATTGTAGATGATTTAATGTATTTCAATTTAGAGACAAAGAATTAGATATGCATTTTAGATTAATTTAATATTCAGATTAACGCATATTTTATTCAGTATAATCCGGTATTGTATCAGAATTTAAATTATCTGGTTTTTCTATCAATTTTGGTGTTGAACCTTTACAAGAATGCGAATGTATTAAATTAATTCTTATTGTTTCGTATTTATCTAATTGACCCATCGTATCTTTATCCCAATGTTCTGTTACTTCATACATCGAAATGTATTCAATGGGTTCATCTGTAGGTGAGTTTTCACAATAATAATCAGACAAGTATGATGCAGCCGAACTATCAGGGTCAGAAGACCTCCCTACCGAACTATAATAAAACCTGTATCGGTATGTCGTGAATTGCTCTTGGAGGTTATGTTCGTAATGTCTTTCAAATTTTACTTCATTTACGTTATTAAATATATCTATAGTTTCACCTGATTCTGTCTCAGCAGCAAATACATAAAAACTATCTGTACTTCGCCCAGAAGTGTAAAATCCCCAAGAAGGTTGATTAACACGAAATATAGATAAATAAGTATCTATGTTTCCATCTGTATTAATATTCTCATCTTCAAAATAACTAGAATTATCCGCCGTTTCAATCATCATACCTAAACCTGCTGTTAATACTAAAATAATTGCAAATATAGTTACAATTATATTCAATGTTTTATCACGCGGAATGATTCTAAATTTCGGCAGATATTTTTCTATTTTAACCAAATAATTTTTGTTATACTCAAATGAAATATAGTTCTTAAGTGTACTAATATCTATCCAGAACTGTTTCGGTAAGAATAAACAAAGTCCAGCAATAGCTACAAGACTAAATGCTCCTACACGAGTAGTTAGTGCAATGTTAAGATGTCCAAACATTAACGCCCCGGCTAGTATATATCGAATTCTTTTTGTGAATAATAACATACTCGGTGCAATTATCATCATTAAAAACCAATACGTACTACCAAATTGAATTAACCACATTGGTGATTCACGAACGTATGGGCCAAACAACCACGTTATTCGGTCATAATGGAGGATAGAATGAAATGCCCATCCAGATAACCATTCGTCGGCATTTGTGTATTTAATAGACCCATTCACTATATACATAGCTAACATTTGAAAAAGTATAAAAAATCCTGCTATGTGCGTCAATATAGAGTTTTTATGTTCTGTCGTTCTTAGAGAATCTATAGACCATTTATTTCCAAGTGGTAGAAATATTGCCCAAAATAATAATAATCTAAACAATGTATCTGCATAACTTGCTACGTATGGGTTACGCAAATCTACAGATATAACGAGTATTGTTGATAGTATAAATACGAATTTAGTTTTATATCCTAATATAAGTAAAATAGCAAGTAAAATTTGAATTATAAATATAATACTAACGCCAATAGGGTCTGTTATATAATATAATAAAGAAAAATAATTAAAATCAGATATGATAAGTTCTGATGGTACAGGACCTGAATCTGTATAAAAAAATTCTAAATTTCTAAATCTAAGAAATACATCTATTATTATTAAAACCCCCACCAGTATGCGAAATAATGCTAATGACCTATCATCAATACGTATGCGAGGATAAATAACAGATGCATATATACTACGAATAAAATTCATGTTTAATTTATATTATATATTACTATTCCTATTATAATAAAGTTTTTTATTTATTATAATTTTTAAATATATATTAATATTTTTTTTAATTTTCTTATGACGTGAATTTAGTCACATGAAATCAAAATTTTTATATAGTTAACAGTATAAAATGAAGATATGTTTGGACGATTAAGTGGAGCTATTGGACTTATTATTATGATTGGAGCGTACCTAATTTCAGGAACAACACTTGCAAGTATACTTATGTTAGGATTTATAATTGGATATAAAACCTCAGAATATGAAAATTAATTTAATTTTTGTATCAATTCTGCATTAATTTCTTCGATTGTGAGAGCGTCAAATCTATCATCTAAACTTTACCTCCAAAAATCCCGATACATCTAATTTTGTCTTATTTTCACAACAATTGCGTAAAGTTCCATCCATATATTTATATTCTAATTTAACTATTATTTATTGCATAAAATATTATAATAAATCTTGATATCCTGTTGACTCCGTATTTGTGGAATTCAATTCTATATCAATGTCACGTTCTAATCGCCTTAATCTTTGTTGTAATTCAGATACTTCGTGCGTTAAATTACTATTATGGTTATTTAAAATACGTTTTGATTTATCTAATTGATTGATATATACTTGCACTACAGTTTTATACGTTTCCAAATCAATATTACTGGCTTCAGATGGATGGTCAATATTTAATTTTTCATCAATGTTCTAATTCAAAAACATCTTCTTCTTTTAAATCTTGACCTTTAATTGTCCCTAAAGTAATATCATTACCTTTCAAAAATCCTACTTTACTATTATATTGTCTCAAAATTACGCTATCAATTTCACCGTAAACATTATCTTGTAACTTCATATATATTATTACATTTAAAAATACTATATAATTAACGGTTTAAGTTATATTAATTATTGTCTTGTAATTCTTTTATAGCTTACGAGAGAAAAATAAGAATGCAATACCTATAATTATAGATACAATACCTATAATTATGTCACTAACTTTTTGCACAAAAGTAGTTCCTGATGTAACATGATAGTATTCACCGTTTGTTTTTATATAATTAGCATTTTCTATTTCTTCTGGAACCTTATCATTAGATAAAGTATTATAATTTATAGATTTATAATTTACATTTTCTTTAGAAATAGATTTACCACCTGTAATTATATTATTAATTTTATTTCTATATTCATCTTCTATATTAATAAGATTAATCACGTTATCGTTATCATTAATATATTCAACTTGAACAGGTTCTTCAGATACTATTATACTATCTGTAGGTCCTACAGTAAATATTACCATAAGCATAGAAAATCCAAGTAATAAGAAAATTATACCCATTACTGTTGTTATCGTCAAAACTGTCATATATTCAATTTTATCAGGATTTTTTACCGAGGTTAAAATGTACAAATACATTGTTATTATTAAGAATAAAATACATAATAGAGATAATAATATTATTAATATTATCTACCAAGATAATACAATACCGGTATTTATTGAATAATATTCACCATCTAAACTTACATAATCTACATCTGGAAAATCACCAATGGTATATCTGTCTTGGTTTGCAGCCGTTCTAAATGTTTCTTGATAATTATTATCTAACTCTTCGTATTTAATTATTGTTGAATCATCAGGAACTGTATTAATATTTGTTACTTCAACATTATCATGTTGTATTTCAAATCCCGTAAAAAATAATATCGTGATTAGGATTACAATTGATATAAGTAAGATTATTGTTATAATTAAATATGTTGCTAGATTAGAATATAATTCATCATTTTTCATATTATAATATTTAAAATACAGATATTTATATACTATTGATATTTAATTTAAAATCATCGTATGTATTGTTTTGGGAAGAAATATATGATTATATTGAAATAAGTTTTGTATTTAATTTTAATTTATATTATTAAATATTTGATTTATATTTAATAGATAAATTAATAAGGTATAAAATATACATTTTATGCATGGAATTACCTCAACGTGGTGAAGAATATTTATATAATAGTGATTTTTACCCACAAATTACAGATATTAAAGTTAAAGTTATACAATCAAAAGAAAATTTTATTTTGCTTAACGTAATAGATGACGAATTTTTAGATGAAGAATTGTATAATGCAAAAAAACATCAGAAAGAATATAACGATTGGGAAAATACATCAGAATTATATCCTTTTGTTTCAAGAAAAAATAATAGAATCGTTAAAGATTCAGAAATATGTATATTTTCTTTAGATAAATTTCATAAAAAATGTAAAAAACTTTAATTATATAAATTAATAAGTTAAACCTGAATAAAATTTAATAATATAGCACACTCAAAAATAACAACCATACTAATTGTAACAAAAACTCTAAAAGACCGTGTAATAAACTTAGACCAAACAATAATACTATGAAAATAATAAAATTATATACGGTGATTTCATTATTTTTTGTAGGTATATAAAATAATATCATATGGATATTAATAAATTTTTAGATTTATATTTCAATGCAAAATTATTTAATGTTTATTATAATAGTATTTAGTATGGCTAAATTTGAATGCCCTGAATCTGGAATCCAATTCGTTATAACAACAAATGACGGTTCTGTACATGGAACAAGTATCCCATATATTGAATCATGTCCATTTTGTGGAACAAATATGGAACATACAGATTGTATTGACAAAAGAGCTAATCATTAATTAATATAATTCAAAATACACTTATTTATGATGGTATTATTTTTCCTGAAGAATAATTAATTGATTTTAATTTAAACATAAATTTACTTTTTACATTACTAGCTGCTATAAAAAGCACAATTTCTAAATCTATCACAATATTCCCACGTTGACTTATTAGTAAAGATACAAATTCATAATTAGAATAAACACATAACCATATCATACTTGAACCTAGAACAACTAATATAATTTCAAAGACAATTGAGTTTTTATATACAATATTATAATAATTTAAATAAAACATAAAAAACAACAATTTTTGTGTGATATAAAATCACCTCCTGATAATTTTGTCATATAGTAATCTACATGATAATACTTTATATTAGTTATTATTTTTAATTAATTTTTCAATTTTTTCTTTTGTTGTCACAATAAGCCCATCTTTTGTACGAAATCCAATTTCTACATCACCATTACTATGATACTCTGTAGATATTGTGAAACCATGCATTTTTGTATGGTTACCTGTATTAGTTTCACCATCTTCATAAGGCATCACAAGTTCTGTATCTAGTTTATTTAACCATTCCAAAACATTTCGTAAATGTTCATCTGGAATATCAATACAAGATGGTCCTTTTGATGGACCTAATTCATCTGTTACTGTAACCATATTATATATACATATCCGCTGCGATAATAAATGTTATGATATTAGATTTTTCTAATCTTTGCATTAACACCTATTCGAACTGTTCAAGAACCATATATAGATATGAATATTTCTGAAAATATGAACGGTCAAATTTAAACGAATTAAAAAATGAATGATTTGAAAATTGTAAATTATGTCTCACAAAACCCATGATAGATAATTTAAATATAATAGAACAAATCGTAGAAAACCATGAACAAGATAACACTATACTAATTGTTATGCATGGCGGTCCAATATCTTGTCTAGTGTATGACGTTCAGAATACAATCCTATGTTATCCTGAATAATACTCATATTAACGTCACCATATTTTTCTTTATTATAAGGAGATTCGTTAATATTAATAGTATAATTCATATCCTGATATGTATTCTGAATAGTCTCACTCATACTTACCAATTAAATTCATGTATATTTAAAATTTATTATTTGCTCCTAATAATATTTAATCAAAAGATATTTAGTAGTATTCTTTTTATGTACTTATATGTCAATAAATTCACCGCAGGATATAGAAGTAAGTGATATTTTTAAAATAAATCCTTTCGAATACTTTATTGTTACAAATATTGAAAATGAAGAAAAGATTAATGGCGTAACTAGAGATGGGATATATACTGTGGGACAACAATATGAGGATACATATGACGCGAGTGTAATTATATCTCGTATTAAATATGATAAATGGGAGTATAAAGGCAAATTTTCATATGAAGACGAAGACATTAATGGAAACCCTATATAAATAATATTTTAATCAAAATACTTTTAATATTAAGAATTAATACTTAAATATGGAACGTTTAAATACACCTGTTTGGTTAGATGAAATTATTGGAATGGAATATGATGGTATTACTATTACAGATGCATATATTGCGACAAATATAAAACGACCCATGGATTTGATTCTCCTGTAGTATATATTGAATTAGAAAAATCTAACGACGGATATTGGTATTACCGACCTGACCATGGTAACTGATACTGGTGTGAAGGGGATGTACAACCGGTCGTAAAACAAGCATTAGAAAAAG
>LKMJ01001973.1_pt1 | contig 18548 bp, 21 predicted proteins | sample 643391 | NCBI WGS metagenome assembly LKMJ01 (sample SAMN04112250, study PRJNA286221) | soda lake metagenome | biome: soda lake; feature: Kulunda Steppe; material: water; isolation source: sample PL-Br10 brine of Picturesque Lake | place: Russia: Kulunda steppe | collected 2010-07 | reverse complement strand
GTGGGCAGCAGCAGGCGTACCCAGCAGGGAAAGTCTGTGTGAGGGCAGCAGCGGGCGTGCCCGGCAGGGAAGATGTGCGTTTGGGCAGCAGCAGGCATGCCTGGCAGGGAAGATGTGTGTAAAGGCAGCAGCAGGTGTGCCGGGCAGGGGGAGTTTGTGTGTGGGCAGCAGCAGGCGTGCCCGGCAGGGAAAATGTGTGTGCAAGGGCCGCTACACGTGACCAAATGAGAGGACGGCAGCTCACCAGTGGGTTGATGGCTGCATGGGGGTACTGCAGGTGTGCAGCAAGCGTGCGCGCCTCTGCTGGGCAGGCATGCCAACTAGTCTTTGGGGTGTCGGATTAAGATTGCATGCAGGGCGTGCTTCAGAGCAGCTGCCCATAATTAATGGGTTTGGCTGCGCAACCCTCCTTCCACACAGTGGCAGAACAGAGTGAAGCTGTGCTGTTGAGTGGCAAGGAGAGCTCTCCTGGGTCAAGCCAGTATGGGAACAGGCTGTTGAGCCGGCTCCATGATTGTGCTTCCCAGGCCCCAAGGCAGTGTACATGAAATGCCTCAGACAGTGAAACAGAGCCAGCCCCACAGTTATCGGGACACACAATAGCTACTAACTTCGATCCCAAAAAAGCCACACCCAGTGGAAGATTAGGGAGGTGGCATTATGAGTGATCAAAGCCAAGGGCAAGGCACCTCAGTCCATGCCGCTGTGAACCCGCATTCTTCTCTTTGCCCACCAGGCTTTCTGCCGCACGCAACCTGAGACATACATATGCTTAAAGTATGGCACTCATGCATCAGCTTTTTTAGCACCTGAAAGACACATGCTCAAACCTGAGACACGCATGCTCAAATTGATGCACCCAAGCACCAACCTTCTCCAGCTCGCGTGTCAGGCGGAATGTGGTGCGGTTGGTGGTGGCCTTGAAGGCCATGGCTGCCAGCACCTTGCTCGCACCCAGGGTGTGCTGGTTCTCAGTGCTGCTTCCGGCTTCAAAAGCGATGGCAATGGTGGACACCGGGCCTGTGCACATGCACATCCATGATGATGATGTCAATGGTGTCAACAGTGATGACGACAACCACGCACTGGAACATTCACAATGCCGATATTGACCAATGAACCATCCTTGCGTACATGAACAGATGAAATTTTTGCTGCTGAGGAGAAAAGCAATGGGCATGCACACAGGCCTCGATCCTGGTGCTTTTGATAAGTGCGAGCTGAGGCCAATTCCTGGGATCTTCTGTATGCAAGGCCCAGTTGATGGGGAGGCTGAGAAGATTCATGCACAGCAGTGTGGGAAAAGCACGCCCCTCACCAAACTATGTGCACACTGAAGATCGAGCTTTAACTGTTTTTAACAAAGTTTCAGCAACGATTATGCATGGATGGGTGCATATAGCGTGGGGCTGAGTTGCAGGCTGCCTGTCTGGTGTAAGAAGCCTGAGAGACGCAAACCCATATGATACAGTCCAGCACACCCATTGTCATACAAGGCACTCCCATTGTCATACAAGGCACACCCATTGTCATACAAGGCAAGCCCATCGTCATACAAGGCAAGCCCATTGTCATACAAGGCACACCCATTGTCATGCAAGGCAAGCCCAAATGCTCGCTGTCCAGCTCTCAATTTCGTTTTAGAGCACAAGCTGAGTCCGAGCAGGAATAAGGTACTGTCAGGTTGCTTGGTGCAAGTCCTCATATTTAGAACTTCTTGTTGTGCATTGCGCGTAGCAGATGCAAAGCATGACTTGGGATCTGTGTCGGCTTTGTGCCCGTGTTTTTCTAGCATGTATAGGTCATGGGCATGCCATACAAAGCGGTCCTCCCTCACAGTATTGGCTAAATGTGTGCGTGTGAGTCACACAACATGCACTTCAGATGTGTACGCTGAAGTGGCCATGTGTGTGGCCCAAACGTATCTACACGAGTACAAGGCAAAGAGGCTTTTTAGGGAGCATGGAGGGGCCGCTGTACAGTAGGAATGAAGTCCCATCCCTAATTGAAGGATGCACGATGGGTAGCAGACACTTACTCGGCGTGTCCAAAGCCACGGCAGGAAATCCGGGCGCCAAGGTGCCTGTCTCTAGTTTAGGTGCTCCCTTGGGTGTGATGCCCCTGGGTGGGGGAGGCACCCACGGCAGAGGCTCCTGCATGTGTACAAGCACAGGTGTGCATGTGCATCCCCTCTTTCATGGTCCTCTTGCTTGACAGTGCACCGAACCCAAGCAGGCAGCTCCTGCAGCTGCCTCTACCAGGTTTGTCTGGAGCGTTTACACAGTCTATGGCAAGCACAATCGAAAATATTAAATTTGCGGATGAGGCCCGGGTGCATGCGCCAGTTCGATTGGAAGTGCTTTGAGCTGTTCACGTCTGGCCTCCATCCCCATTCCCCATTGGCTTTTGCACTGATGCACCTGTATACTTGCATGCAGTTCTGTTCCTGATGGGTTGCTGCCACAATGATTTGCGTGCATGTGCTCAGGCTGAGCTTCTGAGGCTTGCGCAGATGGTCTTGGGTGTCAATGGTGCCCTTCCCCGGTTGGGCAAGTCTCAACAACCAAAGTTAGACTCTGCAACAGAGTTGTCGCTTTGCTCAACTGCTGTGCGCAGTTGCTGCAGTGTGCGCATGGTCCCTGAAGAACAGGATGAACGTCTTTCACCCTTTTGATGTGCACATACGCACACACACACAGGTCATTTGTAGATGCTTGTATGGCAAGTCTAATGATCCCTTAGCAACGCACAGCCAGGCTCCGGAGGCCTCCGGCATCACTGGCAGCAGATTTCCCCGTGCTTACGCTGAGAGGTGTGTCGATCCGGGTTGACCCGAAACCCAGCATGCTAGCCAGTCCTCCACTACTGGACGCAGCCTTCGTGGCGAGGGCAGGCGCATCGGCTAGGGCGGCAGCAGTGCTCGTGGAAATGCCGCGCATGATTGCGCGACAGGATAGAGAAACAAACAGGTAAGCAAATAGTGCGCTTAATAAGAAGACGCTTTGCGCTAACGAGTTTCACTAACGAGTTTCAGCTCTCAACACACTTCAACGAGTCTGCTTGAGTAGACGTGATTACCAATTGCAATTTGCTAGATTCAAGCTCATATTGGCTGATCTATCTCATATTCCTGAGCACGCACGTCACAAACATCCCGCTTTGACTACACTTGGCTTAGGGAAGTACAAGTGCACACTGGTGCAGATGTACACTTTCATTACCAAGCAGAAAATGAGCTTCTCTTGTGTGTCCTTGTGGCTTTCGGCTCTTGACAAGAACGCCTGCCGCAGCTACTTAAAGAAAGGAGGGATGTCCCCTTTTCCTTCACACTCTGTTCCAGATGGTATAATTTTTCTGTTGTGGATTGCTGTACGGCGGGAGCAGGTTGACCCAGACTTCTGCAACTCCTGGTGACTTCATTCACTTCTCTTTGACTCAAAGTTTGAGTGTGCTCCAAATTGAGCAGGATCTGCTCGCCTGCATCGTCTTGTTTGCAGCTGCTGGTAATGATGAAACTGACTGGTGCTGGCATGCAGTTTGGGCAGGAAGCATTGATGCAACTTCACGGGCATGATGCTCATGCAGCTGACCCTGAAGGAGCCGCCTTGGGCGTATTGCGACACTTAGTCCTCATTGTTGGTATTCTGGGGAGCATTGAGTGGTGCTAAGTGGCTCCCTTTCAATAAATCTGCCAATTCTGTGCAGCAAGGAAATGAGTGGAGCAGGCCCTTGTTATGAGGTCCTTTCAAGCGTCAAGTTCATCTTTGATGTCTTGGCTGCCCATGAGCTGCAATTTCTCAACTGGTTGCTAAGGCTATGATTGGGGATTTTCCGCTCTTATCTTCATGCTATGGGGTGAAAGCCCCGTTTGGGACAAAGCTGGTTAGTGGTAGTACTAATCCAGATTGTCCACTGCATGGCGTTGGACCAGCTTTCGCTTTAACAAGGGCTATCAGGTGCATTGCGGATGAACCATCGGGCCTTCAAATGTTGCGAGTCTGAGACCCATTCAAGTCTGTGGTAAGGCCCTAATCGATTACAATCGCTAATGAGCTATGCTATTATAATCGCTAATTGGCTATGCCACTAGCGTACTAGCTAGGCTGACCTCGTTCGGCAGGCACAGCTATGTAAACTAACCTTGCGTACTAGAAGCCGACCTTTCCCTAATGCTATATTTCTTCCTTCATGCACTGATAGTTTTTTATGAGGAGGCTAGCAGTCGCACTTCTTGACTGAAGGCCTTTTTCTTGTAACCCCTCGCAACCTCCTTTCCCATATGCACACTTGAATGTAAGCTTATCTGCTCGGCATTAATAATTTGGTTCAGGTTACAATATGCAATTGCAGGCCTAATAGGCTTCGGCTAAGCCACCCTTGTTTGGCAGGCACAGCTGTGCCTGCAGGCAAAGAACCTTGTGTGCTATCTAGCTAAGTAGGACGCCCTCGTTTGGCGGGAACAAATTGCAGGGTCTGAAAAATCAGGTGGATGTTAAGGGAAGAATGTGCCCCTAGTGTGAATCGGCTGAAGGCCAAGAATTTGTTAAAAAGCAATGATGCTATTGCAACCTCATATGGGGTTACTTTTTTATAAGCCGCTGTCAGGCTGAGAGTCTGCTGCATGCAGAATAGCCTCTGGACATAACCACTACACTGCGATAGCTGTATTGCTAGCTGGTCAAGTACTCAGCCAACTTACTCCAACTGATTGAACACACAGTGCAGCACAATTCTGGCTGCAGCACTTATCTGGCGTGACACCGGCCTCAGAATCAGGTCGATTCCAAAATGCAGAGAAAAGCAGGGAGGAAAAAGTGAAAGATCGTTGAGTTCATAGGCATTACCCCAAAAAGGAAGGGGTATAGGAGGCCATGGGCACCAATTGAAAGAAAGTTGTCTTCAGTCAACGCTTTGTCTACCCATAAGAACCTGACCATTTTTTCACACCTCCATACATCTGCATGAATCTCTTGTCGACAGCCTATCATAATGGTATGGCTAGCTACTTCCCTCAAGTCTCGGCCTGATGCCCGATACCTAGTTTGGGAGCAAATATGAGCTGCGTGCTGACCTTGAAAACAACACCAAAGTCAAAGCACACACTCCTAAGCTTCCACTGACAGCCTGTGCAATGGCCACCTGCACGAGGGATGCAGGTGGTCTTACTTTCTCTTGAACTGCTTTTGTATCGATGACTTTTGTGCTGGTTCCAGAAGCACACAAAAAAAAGGCAACAAGAAAGATAAGCATCAGTGAAGAAGAGCATAGGCCAAGCATGGTCCACTTACAGAGGCGTACTGTGCGGGTGCTTGGTCTAGGTTTCCAGCTTGGTCCCACTTGGGCACATTGGGGCCACCATCAGGCCCTCCAAAAACAAGGTTGCCAGCTAGGAAGAAGATTATACCCTGGAGAATTATGCACGTTACAAAGTAGTGCTTTGAGGCGCATGACAATGCACATTTAACAGGGACGGTGATCATCTAGCAAGCATAGGATGCAAATGTGTGAGGGTGTCAACTGTCTCAGCTCACAGGCGTTTGCTTGCACATGCCGCCCATGACCAAGAACATGCGCAGGCTACAATGAAACTCAATAGCAGTACGCAAGTTTCCTTTCCCTTTTTTAAAGCCCTGTGAAGCACGCTGTGAGCTTCGGCGCATGTTCGACTTTGTAACTGCACCAAAACCACCAACATGGCAGGACTTGCCTTCCTGCCATCACCCCACTCAGTAGCATACCTGGGACAGGGTTGACGTGACTCGGCACATGGTGGGCACAAAGGACTGTGGGGTGACAGCCTCTGCCCATACTGAAAATGCTGTGGCAAGCATTGCAAACGCTAAGGCTTGATGCAGGTTTTGGCTCAATGGATTGTGCTTCTCATGGAGGAGCATCAGCAGTCCCTCATTGAAGAAAGCTAATCCCAGGAACACCTGCATCAAGGACACCATACTGAGCAGTATTGGACATGCAAACAGACCATCTGAATGTATTGCACAGACTGTACAGGCTTCTTGCAAAGCTTTACAGGGTTCAATGTTGCAGCATGAGAGCAGAAGTGCTGCAAGCTAGTGGCGGCAAGAATTGATGGTATCATGTAGGTACTTGAAGATGGACAATCCCTGTTACTCTGCCGCTTTGTCTCCGGTGCCGTATTTAAGCGCACAACAGCATGTACCAGTGAGCATTTGTATGGCCTGCATCCCATTGCCTGAAACTCATACAGGATCGTAAGAATGCAAAGAGTCCATTCGCCGCAGCTGGGGTGCACAACAATACCAATGCTCACTTTTTCACCACCATCTGGCAAAGGGATGTCTAGAAAGTAGAGCAAAAGGTCCACAGCCCCAGAAATGAAAAAGCCGGGATAAATCGCAAAATGCTGCCAGTTGTGGACAGACTGCATGGAAAGGTGTGATGCTCAGCAAATGTGAGCACATGCATAAAAACCCATGGCATGTGCATGCATTGTGAACAGTCAAAATAATTGTGATCAATTCATCAGGCCTTACTCTAGAGGAGCAATGGGGTGAGAATCCACCAGGCCACACATATGCAAGCGATGGTACCTTGCAAGCTTTAATTGCTGCATAATTTGTGCCCCAGCCAACCCCAACCCACTCACCGCATTGAAACGGCCCTCACGCAGCGTACCAGGTTTGCTGCAGCCACATGTGTGCAGGAGGTTTGAGGTCTTTTTCCCGCAGTTTACCAGGTTTGCTGCAGCAAAATGTGTGCAGGACGTTTGAGGACTTATTCCCACAGTGTACTTGGCTTGCTGCAGCCACATGTGTGCAGGAAGTTTGAGGACTTTAATTCGTCAGATCAAAACTCCGTGCATGAGCCTTGTTGGACCTGGAAGGAGCCCTTTGGGACCTGGATAAGGCCTTGCCAGGGGTCACTCCAGATGCTGATAGCATAAGCCAGTAAGCTGCACGATCAGCAGTTGGCAGGCACACTAGCAAACACAATGTTTCCCGTTCCTGGAAACGCCTCCCTACAGTTTGCAGGGGGTAGACTCACCACAACAGTCGTGTGTACCCGTCTCTCTTCTGCAAGGATCAGACAATAGGGATCCAGGATCAAAGAGTAGCAAAAGCCTGACAGCATGTTCTACCCAACACTACCATGTGATCTGCACGGCAGGCTTCACAGTGCCTTCTCAAGATGCATAAAGCTTACCCTGAAGGTTAGCTCAAGAAACCCCCCCACCAAAGCGGCACCCATTTTCAGTAGACCTGCAGTGTACAGGAAGGGATGACAGCGCTTTTCCTCTCGCTGCTGCTCACTGGCTCATACAGTTTGTCCAAGGAGGGAGCCAGTTACATTCAAGGCACATTGCGATCTACTCCATGTGCAGGCTTGACGTAGCCTGCATACATCCTGCACAGGTGCCGCTGATAAACAAGAGCAAGCTGGGCAAATACCGCTTGATCTTGCGGTGCCTGCCAGCGCGCACATACACACATGCATACACACAAACACACTCGCACGCAAGTACACATGTACAAGTGCTTGCACGTAGACACGCACACATGCATGTGCACCCATGCATTTTGAGCAAATTTAGCAACGCACCTTCTACTGGCCAAGCTGGAAACCCAGGGAGCCCATAGCTTGCCTGACTTTTATAGCAATCTGGATTGGAAAAGTATAGGCGAAAGCTACCTTGTAGCCAGTGCAAACCCCAGAGTATCATAGCGACGCCAGGTGCGTAGTGCCCCTTCAGATCACCCCCGCTTCCTGCATAGGTGCCATCACCTGCAGAGAAAGCCCAAGGCGTCCAGAAAATTCGGTAGAATGCATGGAGAATACGCGGGGAGCTGTCAAGAGAACTCACAAAGCTGGGTTCCGTCCCGCTCGACCATGCTACTGCCCAAGCGGTGAATCTTCTTCACTAAGTACAGGTGTCAAATCTGCAATAGGTTCTGCATTTGGCAATGCATGCGCAGGCATATTCCGAAACAGATTCCTGGTTTCATTACATACTAGCTATCGTTTTCATACGTTACGTTGATGTTTTATGTTTTTATGTGTACTTGCTTGCAACTACAACCACGCCGAATATAAGGATAAATAGAAATCAATAGAAATATGCACCCGGAGCGGAGAAGTACGCATTGGCCTGACAGACTCTCAGCGAGAGCATGCTGTACATGTTTGTCTGCCTGTGCCTACGCTTGCGTGCCTACCTGCCTGCATGTGTGCATGCATGCTCGCGCCTGGTTGTGTGTGTGCATGTGCGTGTGCGTGCGTGCTTGTGCCTGAACATGCGTGCGCATGTGCATGCGTGTGTGCGTGCGTGCTTGAGCCTGGACGTGCGCGTGCATGTGGATGTGCGTGCAAATAAGCATGTGTGTGTGCACATGTGAGCATGCGAGCGTGCGTGCATGCGTGAGTGTATGTGTGCATGTGTGTGCGTGCGTGAGTATATGTGCGTTTGCGTTTGTAGGTGTGCGCATGTAAGCGTGTGTGTGCATGTGTGCGCGTGTGTGCGTGTGTAGGTGTGCGCATGTACGCGTGTGTGCGTGTGTGTGCATGTACTTGTGTGTGTGTGTGTGTGTGTGTGTGCGTGTGTGAGTGCATGTACTTGCGTGTGTGTGTGCGTGTGTGTGTGTGTGCATGTACTTGTTTGTGTGTTTTTGTGCACGTGCATGTGCTTGCGTGTGTGTGTTTGTGCGCGTGCATGTATGCGCACGGAAATGCAAGCAAGGCCGGATACGTACTTTTGAATGACGCCATGCCACACATATGTGCATGCTTGGTGTGGGAATATGTCAAAAAACAAGTTTTACATACTTACTAGAGGCAGTCGCAAAAACAATTGCCTCTTCCAAAGAGGATTCCGAGAGTATGACAAGTAATCAATAGAAGACAACAATAGTAGAATTGCCAGGGCAGGCAGTACGTGCATGTACAGGCAGAAGCAATAAGCCGTGTACAAGAGAACATAGCATGGCCAGAAGAAACGCTCATGTGTTCAAATGCCTTGTGCCTGAATGCCATTGAATGCCGGCGGTGTGTCACTGGTCTCTTGTTTTTCAGTTTGGCTGCAAGGAGCCTTTCCGGCCTTACTCTACCAAGAGCGCAGCCATGTCAACCTTGCTCTGCCACTCTGAGACAGGCAACCCACCACACACAAATGATGTGACGTTGATTGGGCAAATGACAGCTTGTTGCTGTCTATGAACTTGACACACGCCTGTGCCAATGTACAAGGTAGGACAGCCACCAGCGCTGCCCATCTAGCACAGCACATTCTCGCACTGCCAAAATGCAGCTGTGCTATACCCAGAGCGGCAGTGACGGCTGCAGGAGCTGGGCAGCAAAAGACACCCTTCTTCGCCATCCATGACCCTGCGTGCTCAGAGCCCTGCTCGTTGGCGCCGGGCAGCAGCCCTGAGCACGCCCTGGCACTCAGGGGCAGTGCTTGCTTCCTGCTGCTGGGTGCGCAGCCTCTCCTCAGAAACCGCCCGCCCTCATCTGATGCTTCCACTGCCCGCGGCCATCACGACCCAGGAGGGAAGCTCCTTCCCCAGCTCCCGCCCCCTTGGCTGCACCACCAGCTGCTTTGTTGGCCTCAGCCCGCTGCTCAGCGGATGTGGTTTCAGGCGCCTCAGGCAGGAAGCCCAGCTCTGCTGCGGAGACCCAGCCACCAGGGACGCCAAAGGCGCAAGAGGCCTCGATACCCAGGTTGTAGTCGCTGCATGCATGCAGGAGGTTGGTTGCAAGGTGTGCACAGGGGGATGCAAACATCCACGTGCGCCCTGAGTGTACCTCAACGAGCCCCGTGACCTGGGGGGCCAAGACCACTGCACGCTTGCGGGCTGGGCGCGATTGATGCGCGTTATGCACAGGACGGCCGCGGTTGCTGCAGGGGTAGTCCGTGGGATTGAAGAGACCGGCGCGCTGGGATTTTGAATGGCTTGGGTGTGCCCTGTGCCGCACCCCATAGCATGTTCAAAGGTCAAAGCTGGAGCTCCCCCCCAGGGCGCTCCTGCGCCAGGTGCTCCGATGAGGCGTTGAAGGCATGTTAGCCAGACCTCAAACAAGATGCACCCTGGCACTCTGCACTCAGAGTTCAGCCTCTGGCACCCGCATACAGCAAGCGGGCCTTGTGGCTCGCAGCCTCACTGATGGTCAGCGCATGAGGCGATTGCGCTCATTACAGCCCTCTCCATCTTTGGGCAGCCAGGATTTGCGCGGGAGTGCATGTATGTGAGTGCATGAGGCGATTGCGCTCATTACAGCCCTCTCCCTCTTTGGGCAGCCAGGATTTGCGCGGGAGTGCATGTACGCTTCAACAAGACCTGTGAGGGAACGTGCACTGGAGTGCATGCACATATGGCTGTCACATGATGCTGCACGGCAATGTGCACTGGGGTGCATGCACATGTGGCTGTCACATGATGCTGCGCGGCAATGTGCTCTTGGGTGCATGCACACGTGGTTGTCACATGAAGCTGCACAACACAGCCAGCCAGGGCCTGCTACTCACTTTCCTTGCCCATCCTTGTATGCGCTGGTCACGATGCGCATGAAGCCTGCCTCACCCCAGGGCTCTCCCCACTGCAAGCGAGCATGAAGCGAGGGCTTTAGGTTTTGACCATCTGCAGCGCACTGTCAGCTGCTGCTAAAGCACGCCGCGCAAGGAAGTGCCCCTTTGACGAGGGGCACAGAGGCAGCCAGAAAGGCGGGCCTCGCGGCTGGGGACTCAAATCAAGCCGCAGCGCATTCAGAGAGGCAGGCATCAGCTGAGTAGCTGCACAAGGGTAGCACTGGATGGCAAATGCTAAGCTAAACTCAAGTATATGATATTATAAGAACAGAAATCGGGCAGAGGTAGCAGAGGGTGCTTTAGGGCGAAACGTCAACAGCCACCATGGCCATGGCAGGTCAAAGTCCATGTAGTGGCGGCAACACCTCTCCTGGCAACAGAGACTGGATGGACAGTGCAGGATGGGATGTTGCATGAGGGCAGGAGGAAGGACCATCATTCAAACCTGACCTCCTTGGAAACGCATTAGGTGTAGGAGGCTGCCCCAGATCTGTGGAACATGCTTGCATGGTTCGATGTCCATTCAACGTGCAAGATTACAGGAGAGTACAGGAAAAGTCAACCCCTGGGCTTGCACACCTTCCCCTCAGCCATGCTGATCTCCTAACAGAGCCGCCCACCCCACAAAGGAAAAGCAAAGACAGGTTTTGTGTGCCTTCTTGCAAGGATACTATTTACAAGCACCGCAAGCAGCCCTTAGCTGCATGACACCACCCAACCGAGGTTCTCACCGAGTTCCGCATGATCCAATACTCAATGCCTGTCTCCTTGTCCACTCCCCAGCCAACGACAGAGATCACGTGGTTCGGCACGGGGTCAATGGCATGCTCAGCAAACAGGCCGCCTGACAGGGAAGAAAGGCAAGGGCAGTAGTTGACGGGCTCTGCTGGACGTAAGCCTTAACTGCAGCTGTGATTGCTGGCTCCCAATGATTGCTAATGCACGCCAGTGGACGGTTGAAGCAACCGGCCTGAACAGAAGCTGGCAAAGGGGCCTCGTCAGAAACTCAGGGGGGCACACCAAGGTGGTGCCTCGAAACGATACAGACATGCAAAGGATGCGGTGCCACTACACAAACGATGCAAAGGATGCGGTGCCACTACACAAACGATGCAAAGGATGCGGTGCCACTACACAAACGATACAGACATGCAAAGGATGCGGTGCCACTACACCAAGCTATGAGTATTGGCAGCACCGGCTTCTTGCACACTGCGCTGAGGCAAGTCCACCCTCGAGCTTGCCTGAGACAAACTGCACCCCTGCACATTACCGTATTGGTTTAATTCAGGACCTACCAGCTGCTCTTTTTGTCCCGCAGATATGGGCTAACACTGGGCTGCAGTGCTGGTGAACCAAAGCAAATACCTCTTGCACAGCCTATGGAACACGACACAAAAAAGCAGTAATCAGAGCACTCACCTGTGTATGCATCCATCTTCTTGGAAGCATGAATGGTGCAGCTGATGGGGCCACGTGCATAAATCTCAGCCTTCATCTCTGCAGCGCCCTGAACAGGCGATGGAGGTTTAAAAGGCACGCCAAGCATCAGCACGCCAGCCTTGGCAGGGCATGGAAAGGCAGCAGGGTATTGACGCAAACAGGGAAAGACTTGGTGTTCAGGGATGCAAGCTATAGCTTTTAGTCTGCAAATGCTGGGAAAGACTGCGACAGCAAACTGTGCCACGTCTCTTTCACAGTCTGCTAGTGGTAGAAGGTGCTTTTTCATCCGGTGCCGCCCTTCCACGTGATTCTGACGAAGGAGGGCCCATATGATACAGATGCATAACCCACAGGGCAGGGCAGCACTCAGGGATAAGGACGCCTCCTAAAACCCCCTGCACCAAGCCATCACTGTCCAACTAAGCCACGGCATTCTTGCCCCAAGCCATGAAGTACTTAATGTCCCAAGCCATAAAGCACCGTCATAAGCCATGATGTACTTGTCCCCCAGCATGCCCACGCACCATGCAACTACAGTCCCTAATTATGCAAGACCTGGCCCCTAGGATGCCCACTCACCATGTCTAGCCTTGGTCCCTGCCTCTGCAACTTGCTCCAGTCATGGCCTTGCATACTTCCCCCCGTACATGCCGCGCCTCTTTGCTCTCTTTTCTCTTGGGCGCAAGGCTTGAATGCTACCAGCCCTCAGCCCCCATTCCCTCACCCACCGCCACTCCTCTCAGCAGGATCCCGGCACTGGCCCATACTTCGTGCACACATGACCTCACCTGGACTAGTGCCCGCGCCACCCACGTACCTTGACTTTGCCATGCTCCGCCACCACCAGGCGCTTGTACTCATACACAGGCATGCAGCCGCCACCGCCCTCGTCGTCCTTGGGCCAGCAGGTGAAGCATTGCTGCTTGTCGTGGCACTGCGTGCAAGCCATGCGTTTGTCATGCGTCGTGGCACCGCGTGCAAGGCATGCGCTTGTCGTGGCACCATCTACTTTTTTGTAGTACGCTCCTGCACTATCTTCATTCCACTCCCTCTGTTGGCAATAGATTTTAGCACACATACACACACACACCCCACAAGCAGTCTATTATACCCACAGCCGGTTGCACCTCGCACATTGTAGCTTTTGCAATTGCCCCCCACCCCCCCCTGTCTGCAGGGCATACGTGATGAACAGCGCATCCGCACTGGCCTCTCCTACAGCATGCCTGCACTGGAGTCTCCTCTCCAGACTCCTGAGCGCACATGGATCTGCGCCTGGGCAGGGCACATCGAGGCCTGACAAGGGTCCTCATGGCACATCAGCGAGTACACCTTGCTTGCCGCGCCGCGCACACTTGTGACCACACGTACCTTCTGATCATCTGCCACGTATGTGTTGCACGTGTCTGGGGGGATACCCTTCTTCATGGCATACTTGTACACCTCCTTGTGGTCGCCGCCCCCGCAAGACCCGGCCTTGCTGCAGTCCACCACGTTCTGCACAGACAGGGAGGCCGACGGCCATGCGCCCTGCGCACATGCACAAATACAGGCAGGATGCGCAGCGGCAGAAGTGCACACGTCTGCGGGAATCATACGCGCCCATGCGCGCGTCCTCTAGCATCATGTGCACGCATGTGTGTATGTGCCCTCAGGCATTGTCTTTGCCCACACATGCATCCTCAGGCGGCACCATACGCGTCCAAGTGTGCGGAGCACTGCCAGCGCATTTGGCCTGAGGTTAATTCCTCGGCTGTCCAATACTGTGTCTCCTGCTCATGCCTGGCAGCCACACCTCAACATTTTGATTCATCCACCCTCTGTGGCGGTACGCAAGGCAAGCAAAGGCTGCCATGTAGACTGAAGTTGAAGGCATCTATGCCAAAAAGCAGAATGCAAGCAGGCAGGGCCGCACATCCCACTTCAAACAGAAGTATGGCTGCCCTAGCTTGCGCCACAGATTTGGCTACAAGTCCGTCACAGCATGTCAGCTGTTTGCCCTAATGCACCTTGGGCGATGTCTAGAGGGCACCAAAGCTCATTGCAGCTTGCAACAATCAATCGCTCCCGTGAGCCCTTCTTTTGTGGCCTGGGCCAAGATCGCAGATTGCAGCCATAGCAGGCTTCATTCAGCCGGGCTACCCTGGTTCCACAGGCACAGGAATCTGCCCTTCAACCTTGCTGTGCTCAGCCCATCACCCACCTTGCGGATGATGTTTTCCCGGTCAGCAAGTGAGGAGGTCGAGGCGTGCGCCCAGCAAGATCCACTGCAAGCATGAGATGAGGGATTAATGCGTTTGAATCTCGTGCTCTGAACGCAATACTTAAAAGCAGGAGCTGGCTGAGATGGTGCATGCAATTGCAGCATGCACATGCCTGGCAGGTCTTGCCGCCGCTGGTACCAGTCAGTGGACCCTGTTTGGTGAGCTGACAGGACGACAAACAAGCGCTGGGCAAGGCCATCACAACCGCAGCATACAGAATGCCTGATACAATCTGATTCCAGCAATTCAAAAGCTCCAATTCATGGAATGCACGCTGGCCAAACAGCTAACATTCAATCGTGCCTACTTAACTACACAAGCACCGTGGAAAACCAACATCCAACATTGCAGGCCTCTGCAATCTTCCTCAGGAAGTCACAAAGCCATGGCAGCAATGCGCACCAATACTGGGGAATGTGCTGGTTGCGGGTAAAGCTGCAATAATTAATGCCATCCACATTCCTCCTGCAAAAGGCACAGTAAAAAATAACATAAAAATGTGCTTTAGCGGCACAAACATGACCAGCCTCAGTGCACTGAACAAAACCCAAAGGCTTTTTAAGTGGGTGCAAGCCCTTGCTTCCTTAGAGCCACACACAGAAGGCACACCATGCTTCAAGCCTCAACCCAGAATGGTGTCAATTTGCCGGATAGAGTTTAAACTGAAAATGCAAGCGTATCAGCGTGCTTTGAAGTAAGCTACAATTGTTACATTGAGCATTAGTGATGTAAGATTATTGATCGTGCAGTGGCCTCACCAATCCCAGTTTTCAGGAAGATCCTTCTCTTTAAGGTGCTCATGGGGTAGGGGGGACTTGCTGCAAGTAACAACACAGTTTCAAAACCCAAGTGTGTGTGCGTGTGTTTGTATACGTGCATATGCGTGTGCCTGTTTGTGTGTGCCTGTTTGTGTGTTTGTATGTTAATGTGTTTGTGTGTTTGTGTGTTTGTGTGTTTGTGTGTGCCTGTGTGCCTGTGTGCGTGCGCGCATGCACAACTACGGTTGCCACAGCTTTATCTATGCATGTTGATCCCTTGCTAAGGTAGATGGCCCGTTTTCAAATTCACCCGCCACCACTCACATTACCGGCTCGTAATCGCCAGCGTCAACTAGTTGTGCTGCCCAGCGAGAGGGACCGGAGTATGTGTTATACAAAGCGAGATGCGCGTTGCATGCACCTGCTACCAGGGATGCAAGCACTGTTGCAAGCATAGTTTTCCCCATAACAATGCGTTGAACAAACAGTCACACTATATAAGAAGTAAATAAGTGTAGTTGATAAGAACCTCCAGTGTGCTGACCTTTGACGCTTGCACCGATCTGTCGGGCATATGCTTTGTGTTCAGAAGCACACCTTTGCGTGTCAAAAGGGTTCAAGAGTGTGGATCACTCATGCAAGGGATGTCAGGGCTCACGCGGCTGCCCTTGAAAGAGTGAGGGAGACAAGCAGTGGCTGCAGCGGCGGTGGCGGCGGCAGCAGCAGGCGTGCGATTTTAGGTTTCTTGGGATTGACAGCAACAGCTCTGGGAGAGGAGGCCTCAGCCAGCGAATTCGGGAGCAGTATTGCAAAGATATGGCGCGACCGGCAGAAGGCAAACTCTGCTGTCTGTACGTGCAGCTCTCTTGCAACCTGCTCCGCTTCTATGTTTGGTGAGATCACCTGCTTTGTACCCACCAAATGCTGGTTTGCCTCCTTGCACAGACATTGCGCCCATTAAGGTTGCCCTTCAACGCCTCCATGAGGCAACAGACCTACTTATCAATAACACCTCAGCTGATGCCTACCAGACCTCGCTGCAGGTACATGGGAGACCAGTCATGCAGCTGTGAGCAGGTCTTGTCGGCCTTGATGTCTGTATTTCTCTAAGCATGCTGCTGAGGCGTTCAATAACAGATCACATGTTTGAGAGTTTTGTGTTTTGCGTGGAGGAACGAACGAGCAGATATCAAAGGTTTGGCTTTGTTGTCTGTGCGTTCAGGTGGTGCGTGGCTCATCCTTAAATTGCTACAGCTTTGATCCTTCTGCGAGTGATGGTCTTGAAACTCGGGTGTCCCTGGTCACCCAGCAGTACAAGTTTGGCAACGCTGACACATGTGAGTTAGTGCTGCAGCGTGCAATCAAAGTGGCAAGTGCATGGGTCCTGACAAAAGCGCTTATGATCCAGGGGTAGGACACAAGCTTTTGGGCGGCAGGGCCTGACAGGCTGCTGGAGCATGCAAGTACGAGTGTACCAATCACGATGTTATGGTAGCAGATTTATTAAGCTGATGTGGTTAAAACAAATTAAGACTGCTATATAGCAAGGTATAAGCCAGGTTTTTCTGCACAGAGCCTAGACATTGATCCGTATTTGAGTTGCCAAACTTATGATGCGCGCAGGTACATTCAGGCTGATCGTAAAGAACCTCACAGGACTGCTGCCAGACGAGAAGAGGAGAGAGGGTGAACAGCTGGTGGAGTCAATAATTATGTCTTACCAGAAGGTGCATAAGGGATAAATGCTTGGAGCAGATTGCACCATACACCAGCACTCTCTTGCCGTCTTCAGGCACTGCTTAATGCGCGTGGGCGTGCACATGTCCGGTTGCCACTGGCAAATGCTTGCTAATCATCTCTTTATGTCCGACTGTGATGTTGCAAGTAGCCTGAAATGACAACACAGGAAGCGCACAATCAACTTCTTCGAAAAAGTGAATTGATTCACAAGTCACAATGTCTGATTGGGCACACTGGTTGTGAACGCCCAAGGCCAGCCTGTAAAACCTTTTCTTTCCTGCAGTTGGATGGCCAGTTAGAGGAGGCAATAAATGGCAGCGAAGAGGTGAGGAAGGAGGCTCGGTTGCAGCTTGCCAACACTTTGAGTCTGATGCAACAGCTCGAAGCCTACGTTGATGATGTGCTGAAGTCTTGAGCTCTGGGTGCATGTGGACTAAAATGACCAGCTTGGAACTGATTCAGTTGAGCTCCTTAGACTCCTGTAGGGACAATTTTGACGGTGACTGTAATGGTGTTCTTGTGTGGCCGCTAGTCAGATCTATTAATACCAGAATGATAAGTGGTAGAGTTATAACCTTGTGGTTGATTGTTAGCAACTATGTGCTGCACAAAGCAGCTATTGCAGCTATTGCACTAGGATTTGTGACTGATCAAAGCCAGCCAAGGCTGTTTAAGACCCAAATGGAATGACTGTTTGTGTGCATTGTGGCGTAGCCCCCCTTGCTATCTTTTAATCTTACATTACCCCCTCTCTTGGCGCGGTAAAACCGCTTTCACTCCTCAGCTATTATGGGGTATTAGCATCAGTTTCCCGATGTTATCCCCCTCCAAAAGTAGGTAGAAATAAATGGCTGCACCTGCAAAATGGATGGGCTGAAATACTGATAGATAATTTCACAGGTTTATGAAGTTTTGACCTTTGGGCTCACTGCCAGCCTGGTCGTCGAGCTGATTGGTTTGTGGCTCGTCATTGCCAGCCATAAAGTAATGCCGAATAACCATGGGCAATAGTGTCTGGAATCAAATTGCTCGTTTTGTTGTGCTGGTGAGGAAGGACATCAAAGACAGTGTAGTTAGGCAAGGCATGCGAATTCTTGTTGAAAGCCTGGCAGAAAGAAAGAAAAGGGCGAGAAGTGCTTGAAGAGGGTGCACACCATCAAGTCTCGACAGTCAAAAATAGTGTGTGTCTCATTTGGACAGCATAAGAGGATTTGTTGCAATTTTCAGTGTCACCTCGCCAAGGAGAGAATTACGAATGAAAAGCGTGCACACAAATGAACCTGCTCACTTTCCTCAGCATGGGATGAAAGGGTTTTTTTGCAACTACAAGCCTGCTCATAAATAGCTACTAGCTAATAGTATACGTGAAGGAAGAAATAGTGCTTATTGTTGTTCTGGCTCAGAAAAGCAGACCGGCTTGGATTTTTGCCATAAACCAATGTGGATAAGACAGACTCACTTCTCGCCCTGACGCCATTTTAGTGACTCAAAAGAAAACATGCAATATCAATTCCCAAATTCAACAGAACCATCCCAATGATCAAGGCCTTACTTTAAGGAGTGGAAGGAGGGTGGTTTCGGGTTGGGGTCAAGGTTCTTTAGCGGCAGCCGCCGCAGCTGGAGGCAGACCCTCATCACCAGCCACAGCTTACCGGCCTAGACAGACTCGCCCCGAGAACCTCCCTTGGCAGCGTCGTACCACCAGGTGGGCGCTGACGTCGCTGCTCTCTTGTCCTTTCCTTGCGCGCAGGAGATGCAGATCAAGGAGACGGGGCCATGCCTCAT